>JACCDY010470583.1_pt1 | contig 15152 bp, 20 predicted proteins | sample 7446391 | NCBI WGS metagenome assembly JACCDY01 (sample SAMN15323451, study PRJNA562643) | freshwater metagenome | isolation source: river surface water | place: USA:Blue River Watershed | collected 2017-08-18 | reverse complement strand
GCCCCGAAAGGGGCTTTTCTTTTGTCCAATCATTTCCATGCTAAAATTTACCTACAGCATCCGAAGATGGAAGTAATGATAGGTCGGGGTGCATAATCCATCCCTGCCCATGAATAAAATGACCCCATAGGAAATATGTTATTGCTGGCGCTGGCATCCGTGGTATAGTGGTGTCAACAAATTGAGTGGTGCGAACATGATCAACATTGATCTGACCGATCTGGTCCAAATGGAAAAAATCAAGTATTCCAGTAAGTCTCAACTCGCACGGATAAACACAGAAGCGTGGGCATCAAAACACTTGAAATGTCAATGTGGTGGGGATCTTCACCAAGAAGAAAATAATAAAAAAGTGGTGGACTTTACTTGTATCGAGTGCGGTCGCCAGTTCCAACTGAAGGCCCAAAATAAAAAATTTGGGACCGTCCTCACTGGTGCAGAATACTACACGTTTATAGAGTATCTGAAAAATCATACGATGCCTGATTTTATCTGTATGCATTATGAGATGCACAATGATGTTCTAACAGTCAAAGACCTTTTTATTATTCCTGGCGAAAAAATTACAGCCGATGTAGTCATCAAGCGTAAGCCGCTTTCCGAAACTGCAAAACGTGCAGGGTGGACCGGATACAACTTAGATTTGAATAAATTGAAAATGTGGTATAAGCGTCTTGACTATTGACCCCATAGGAAATAAGTCATTGCTGGCGCTGGCATCCGTGGTATAGTGGTGTCAGTCCACTAAGGAGAAAGATAATGCGATCCGCCGAAATGATAACTTCGCCCGTCACCCGGATGTGGTTCAATCAACCCTCCACCTTTGACCAATTTCATCAATACCATGGTGTTGATGTTCTGGCCACAATCGAAAACGAAAATTCCTATCGAGTGTGGTTTCTGTCCGGCCCCATCATCAGCATGGTTGTTGATAAGAATGCCCTATCACATGGATGGTCCATCGACCGTGCAACACAAAGCCCCCTCGATACAGTAGGTTATTGACGCCAATGCTGGCGCTGCTATAATCACTTCACCGTCAACCAAGGATCAGCCATGACTACCGTGACCAAGACCGCAATGTTCCAAGACCTGCCCGAAACGCAAAAGAACAAGATCATCGAACAGCACATGGAACTCATCGATGTCGATCTGTCGTTCGTGCGCGAACTCATCCAAGAAACATGTGCAACCCTGTTCGGCGCCGCCATGCACGACATCGCGGTTTACTATGCGGTTGAAGGGTCCGACGATTATGTCGCCTTCGAAGGATCATTCCAATACTACAAGGGCGCAGTCAAGAAACTCAAGGAGGAATTTCCGACCTCCACGGAATTCCATCGCGCCCTCACCGAATGGCAGAAACTGCAACAGAAACATTTCTACAAACTGAATGGGAACACCCGGTCTGGTCGTTCCTACATGCACGTCGATACCTATAAGCGAAACGATGCCCTCGGACGCGATGAATGGGTTTCTTTGGAAACCGAAAAAGAAATGTCCAACATTCTCCACGATCTTGCAAACGTGTTTCTGACATGGCTGCGTGAGGAATATAAACAACAGACCTCCCGCGAATCCATCATCGAAATGCTGACCGATCAGGAATTCCTGATCGAAAACGAAGAATAAAAATTTCCTGAATAATTTTTATTCTGCAAGGCCCCACGTGGGCCTTTTTTCATTTTTACCAGAAATTCCAGCGAACTCCAAAAAATTTATAAAATTTATACAATCTGCGAATTTACAATCAATAAGGTACCGTACCGTCCCAATTGTAAATTTGCAGTTCGGTACCGTACCGTTTATTTCATAATGTGAAAAGATACTAACAGCAGGAACTGGAACGTACCTATACCATAGGGGCCAGGGTCGGATTACACACCCCGACCTACCATTACTTCCACTTCGGATGCTGTAGAGAAATTATAACATCAAAAGCCCAGACCCTGATGACAGTAGGGTTATAAAAATCATAAGACCCCCATTGCTAGAAAATTCATTGTGTGAGAAGATCGGACATCTTCAAGTTACTCGGAGAACCCGAAATGAACAAGCTGACCGGCTCTAACGTCTTTGCTGCTTTCATCCGTGTTGCGGATGAAAAGATCGAACAGTTTCGTGATGCCTTCGCCAAGGCGAACACTGCCGGGTTCTTCCATGCGGAAATTGAAGAAACAGAAACCCGGATCGTTGCCGTCGTCGATAACGTTTTAGTCGATGCCGAGTACCTGCGCGACCTACCCCGATTCAAAAAGGTCACTCATACAGTGTCCATCGTCGGCACGGTCCCCGGTATCCCCGGGTATGAAATTGTCGGCCGCGTTGACGATCGCGAGGGTTCCCGAATGATTTTCAATTTCAGTGACGCCGACGTATCTCCGCATCGTTCTGGTTCGCTGTATTGCCGTCATTGCAGAACTGGTCACCATCGCCTGTCTACCTATATTTTCCGGGATATCGAAACCCGCGAAACTTTCCAAGTAGGGAATGCCTGCATGGGTCACTATACAGGCACCAGTCAGGATATCACCCGGGTTCTTACCCGGATATTCCACATCTGTGAAACCTTTAATGGCGAGGCATCCATCGGGGACGGTTTCGGTTTTTCTGCCGCTAATCGGGTTTACCACGTGGAAACTGTTTTGGCTCAGGCGATCGCAGTTACTAAATTTCATGGGGAATATCGCAAGGTGGATACCGGTACCCTCGTTCGCAGTCTGATTAATGGGGATATCAAGGCTGAAACTGTTTTCGGTATGTCAATGGATGAAGTTATCTCGGCTAACCTGATTGATGCTCAGGCAACTATCGAACATTTCCGGTCGCAAACTGCTGGCGCTGATAATGATTATCTGTTCAATGTCCAAGCTATTATTGAAGGCGAGTATGTAACCGCCAAGCGCATCGGTCTGGTAGTTAGCATGGCCGCTCAATACATGCGGAATAAAAAGGTTGTCATTGAATTCAATAATGAATTCTTTGGTGAAATAGGTGCCAAGTATTCTAACATTCCTGTATCTGTCATCAGTATCAAAAAGGTTGAAACACAATTTGGTATCACCGAATTGGTTACCCTTCGCACGGAAACCGGCCATAAACTCAAGTGGTGGAATAACAAGTGCGATACTACTGAAGGGAATTTGATTATAAATTTCAAGGTGAAGGAACATGATAATAATAAACACTATGGGGTTTCCACAACGGTTTTTTATGTGAAACCTTCCAAGTGAGAAAAAACCCGGCGACTGCCGGGTTTTTTCATTTCCACATCGAAACGATACTGTACCTTTCCACTTGTATCAATCGACCGATTAAAACGGCCTGTAGCGCATCGAACCAGCTTTAAGCTACTACCCCACACACCCACGCACAAACGTGCCTGCATCGGCCTGTAATCCAGCCACATGCGAACCTGTAGACCTGATTCTGTAGGGGTTCTATAAAGATGCACGGCCAGAATTTTTTGAATAACCCTTGTTGACGAAGGGGATAAACCTGTCGCATAATTCATCCATACCGCAGCGAACACGCAGCGGTTAGCCGGCAAGGCCGGTACGTTCTTTCACAATCAGCACCCCCCTCGCGTGTCGGATAGTCCGGCGCGCGAACAATCAACCAATGCGGATAAATCCCGCGAAGGAAATAGAATGATCAAGTATGGCCGCAATGTGAATTTCGAACTGGTCAACGAACTGGATAGTCGCAAGGATGTTCAATTTGTGTATGTTGTCCACAATGATGAACAGACACAAAAGTGTGCCGGATACGCAGCGGATTTCGCCAGCGCCTGGGCGCTGGCGTTAAACGCGAAGATTGATCGAAGCCGGGCTTTCGTGATCGCCGTCACATCCGACCCCATGGTCGGCGGGCTTGTGGCCGAGTGGAATGGATGGAACGAGATTCCGGCAGACATCCCCTTCATGGAATAAACCCCCTCCAATACTGGCCGATAATCCGGTCGGCCAGTATCTAACTCCCCCAAACCTAAAAGGTAAATCATGACGAAAATTGGTCGCAACGTGAATTTCGAACTGGTCAACGAACTGGAGCAAATCCCGGGTGTAAAATTCGCATACGCTGTCGCCAATGCGGATTTTACGCAGCGCAGCAATGGGATATGCGAAACCTTCAATGAAGCATGGGATAAATTATTAGATGCGGATCATGACCGCATCGTCGGAGTTATCCGCGCGTCTATTCCGAATAATCCAGATTCCGTGAAAGTTGCGGAATGGCGCGGCCGGGTTGAAATTAAGAAGGGAATCCCCTTCATGGAATAAATACTCCCTCTAAACCAATACACAAACCCGGCTCCGGCCGGGTTTTTTATTTTCTATCTTTAAACGGTACCGTACCATTCCACATTTCACGTGAAACACAAAACCATTTCACGTGAAATTCCCTTTACAAAAATTTACCTATCTTTACATTGTAAAAAATTCCAACTTTACCTATCTTTACATTCGACCCCCTAGTGAAAAAAATTGAACCCCCTATAATGAAAAAATCGTAGTGGCTTTTTCAATTTTTCTAGTGAAATATGCGATAACTGAAAAAATCGAATTGTCAAATCGGAAAAAATAACCACATGGAACCAAGGGGAACCACCGGAAATAGGAAATTCAACCCTGTCAAGTGTAGGGACTTATAACCCCATGCTTGACAGGGGTATTTTTTGATGATAAAATATTTACCCCACTATGAAAAATATGATAAAAGCCATTTTTTCACATTTTTCATAGTGGGAAATTCGCATTTTTGCTATTTTTCGGCTTTTTATCACATTTTTCACCTTCCAAAAATGAAAGACCCCTCGGGTTTTTACCAGAAATTGCACTTTTTTCAAATTCTCTAGTGGAAATAATGATAAAAACGGCAAAAAATCACGAAAAAGTGCTAAAAATGGCATTCCCAAAATGAAAAAATCGCCTATATAGGATTTCGCAGAAGTTGCACTTTTTTCATTTCCTAGTGGAATTTCCTATTCTACCAATTTCCTAATTGCGTTGATTATTCAATTTCCTATTCCACTAATTCCCCAATTTCAATCTTTCGTTAATCCTTGGCTAACAATTCAGCACGACGCGCCGTCCCGCAAAAACTATTGAATGATACAGTTGACCCAGGTTGCGGTACTTGGTATGATGGTAAAGTTTTAAAGTGATTTGTATTATGAATTGGGGGAACTGTTCTACATTAGGAGAGTTCCTATATTATTTGTGGGAATGCGCAATGATTGTAAAGTATGATTTCAGCGGCTTCATGCCGCGTTGTGATGATGATAAAGGGGAGCTTGTTGTTTATCTTCATAGGCGTGCTACAACAGGCGAGCCTTTTTATGTTGGGATTGGGGTTGTTGATAGGCCGAGTGATGTTTTTAACCGCAATGTCCATTGGAAACGCATTTACAATAAGCACGGTCGCACTATTGAATTGCTTTCTGAAAATGGTTCGGAAGAATTCGTAAAGAAAACTGAAATCTGGTTGATTGCCATTTATCGCGGGTTGGTTGGTCGGGGCCGAATGGCTAACATTTCAGATGGTGGTGATGGAACATTCGGATTGACTGGTGAGAAGTCCGGATTGTTTCAAGGTTATCTTAGACTTTTCAATGATGAATTGAAAGTTCAGGTTATTGTTTGCGGAAAAAAAGACATGCGGGATAATGGTTTTCACCATACGCACATTTACGATGTCAAAAACGGTAAGCAGAATTCCGTAGGTTCAAAATTCTATGCTGATGTGGAGGGGTATCGTATTCAATTTCAAGTTGCTGGACCGTTTGAAACTCGTGAGAAAGCAGTTATTGCCGGTTATGCTATTGTGGAAAAGAATGCCACTGATGCCAAGGTTAACCAGTCGGAATTGCGAGTTGGCAAAACTCTCGGCACGCTTCATGGTATGTTCAAAGGCTATAAATTCGGCATCAACCAAAAGACGAAGCGAATAGTTATGACTGTTGGGAATAAAGATTCTGTTGCTCAGGGTTTTGACCAAAGTGCTGTCGGTAAGAACATTAGCGGCAATCCCGGTTTCAAGTCAGTCAAAGGCTTCATCTTCACGCGAATTTCCGACCCAGAAGAACTAATCGAACTCTGTTCCAACTATCTGGAAGACGGGTATGAATTCCATCATGAGTTGACCGAACAGAACTTCCTGATGTTATGTGACACCTCGTCATAAATACCATAAACTTATTAAGTAAATGAAATTATCACAATTGTTATTAGAGTATAAGAGGGACATTACTTTATTGAAGAGTGGGGACAAATTATCATTAGCTGGTTCGCATGATGGTGGGAAGAGTTCTGAAGAGGTGTTAGATGTATTAGAGAGGATTGATCCCACGAAGAATAAGCAATATGTTCAATGGTTAGTTGGGCAGTATGTTTCTAAGAAGTTCAGGTTGGAGGATGAGCATCGTGTGAGGACGGTGTTGGGGCAATTTATTGCTGTGAAAAATAAATTAGAACAGAAGGACATCAACCGTTATTCCTTTCATGAGTTGGAAGCGAAGATGGATGAGATACATGATGTGTCTTTAACTGATACTTCGGATGAAGTCAATGATGCTGAAGTCAAGGTTTTGTATGATGGTCCATTGGGTAAGTTAGCTATTCCGTTGACGCAGGAGGCGAGTTGTAAATTGGGGAGTGGTACTAAGTGGTGTACTGCTGCTCGTGAGAACAACATGTTTGATCATTATAACTTTGATGGTCCTTTGTATATCTGGCGTGGTAAAAATGGTAAGAAGTATCAATTTCATTTTCAGAGTCAGCAGTTCATGAACGATAGGGATGAGCAAATTTCCAGAAAGGAGTTGAAGTATTTCATGGAGGAAAATCCTGTTACTTCCAAGATGTTTAGTGCAGGCTTTACGGAAATGGCTAAAAAGATGAGTTATGCCGAAATGATTTGGTATTCGATTAAATTTGGTGAAAGCTCGCCATTGATTATTCCTGAGTTTGAAGCTGCGATGTTGGCATCGGAAGACCCGGATGTTATGTTGGATTACATTTCTAGGGTCAAACATGAAGAATGGCCTGAAGCTGAAAAGTTTATTTTTACTAATCCAAAGTATGTTTCCAGGTATGCGGTGATGATTGGTAAGCGATTTGAGGAATGGGAGCAGCGTATTTCGGAAAATTATTATGATTGGAAGGAATATAGCCAGCGTTTTGGTCTACATCCCGATATGTTCTTGGTATATAATACCAACCGTAAAAGGGAATTACAAAGGGCAAAAATGGCTGAGAAAATGGCTGCTAGACAACAGCGTGATTGATTAATAAAATTATGCTTTTAAATACCATAAACAGATTGAGTAAATGAAAATTTTGATGTTATTGGAAAAGATTTCATCTGGTGCGCAGGCTCTCAGGTTGAAAGGCGTTATTTCTAAAATGAATGTTGAATTGTGGAAGCAGTATCTGGATGAATTTGGTGATGATAATGATGGAATGGAGGGGTTTCGCGAATGGTGCATGAAGAATAAAATTGAATACATTGAATCTGTATTATTAAAATTTGGTAAGGAAATGGCACCGTCTTTACAAAAAGTGAAGATTATGGATGATAATGAAACTGGGTCTTGTTTTTATTATCCATCGCAGCGAATGATAACTATGCACAAGAAAGATGGGCTTCCGTTGGTTGAATATTATTCTCGGGAGTTCTACCATATTAGCAGATTTCTATCGGTGTTTATTCATGAGTTATATCATGCAATGCAATACGATCGTGGAGTAAATGCGTATAAAAAAAGATCAGCATCTGATGATAATAAAGTATGGTACGATAAAAGTGATAAGAAGGCCACATACGATTATCATTCAGTTAAGCCATTAGAAATTGAGGCGATTGCGAATGACACTTTTTTTGATACGGTAGATGCAATGTGCATTGACGATGAAAAGGATTTGCATGAACTTTATCCAACTTGGTCAAGTTTCATGAATGGTATGCGGAATTGTGGACGGGATCCAGAAACGATAGTTATGAACGGTCATATCTTCAAAAAGCTTGATGGAACGCCTTTTGATACTAAGCACCCTATTGAGGGGAGAATGGTGAGACTGTTCATTAAGGAATATTTGAAAGTTGCGCAGAACTTCTATTATGGTGGGACTGAAGACGACACTGGCAAATTCAGAGCGCAACGCGAACTTGGTAAGAAGCGTAAGAATACACAGCAGATCGACAATGAGTTACGGAAACATTTTAGCAGTAAGACGCACGACAAGTATAGTATGTCGGAACCAGCGTGGACTTTTGATTTTTACAGTTATGTCAAGCGATTTATTTTAATTGATGTGAATCATGATTTGCCTATGCTCAGAAATAAGTTGAAGGGAGGCAAAACAATAAATGAATGGATTTACGCACACGTTCCAAAGGATGTTATTAGTGATACTGGTTTAACTGGTGTTGATTTAAAGATATACACTTTTGCATCTACTGTTGCTGGCAATGATATGGAGACCAACATTTCCGTGGAAAATAACAAGGTTGTTGGGGATTACTTTATTTTTTGTCATTCGGAAGATGAGATTTCTGTTGAGGACATTATTGAATTAGTCAGTCAGGTGTGTCTTGTTTCCATAATTGCCACCCAATAAATGAATAATTACAACCCAAATGAATAAGTGCGGCAATTTTTAAAGCAAGTATTTGAACTATGTATCTAAATGTAAAAGCCGGCGAATGCCGGCTTTTTTAATCCCACTCAACTTCAGCATCTGCTTTATTAGCAAATGGGTCTATGAATACTAATTGATATGCGCCGCCTGAGAATCTAAACATGATGTTATTGAAGTGTATATCCAGGTGGTAATCTTCTTTATTTTTGTGTAGGATATGACAAGCTTCTTTTAGGTGTTTGTCTTTGATGTCTGACAGATCGCCTGTTTCGATTGCTTTCGACAAGACTGACATTGCTGGTATTTCCTGATGCCATCTTTTTGGTGTTGACGCATCCATATACCTATTGATTGTTGCGTCTCGGACTTCTTTGGGGACATCGTTGTATTTGATTAGTTTTTCGATGTCGTATTCTGGTAGGATGTGTGTTTCGTCGTGGGTGATTCTGACTTCTCTAATTTTAGGGAAGCAGGGATTATCCTGGTGTTTTAGAGCGATCTTAATGAATGCGTGGTAGCCATCCAGTTTGAGTTCTTTTCGTTGGATTGGCACATGGGGTTGTTTTACAACATCGTGTCCGTATTCATGGTCTTTGACGTATCCGTAAGAGCCTGAGGGTTCGTCCAAGGGTTCTGACTGATTAGGTCTAAAGTCATGGAGGTCTTGTTTGTCCATTCTTTCGTCTCTACGTGCTTCATAATCATCGAGATCGAAGTATTCGATCTTCTTTCTTTTGATTGCTTCGAGTAGTTTTTCTATTTTCATATTAATCTTTCAGTGTGTCGTTGTAATGGTTTAGGGCGTTGAACACTCGTTTAATGAATCTTTGTCTAATGGGTTCGATGTTGGTGTTTGGTAATTGGTTTTTATCGAAGTCTGTATAGAATGCGTGGTTAGCTTGCATCATGAGGTCGCGAATGTTTGCTTTTGCGCCTTTGGGAACGTTATCTAACAGTAATTTCGATGCGAGGTCCACTGCGTATGCGTCGATTTCTCCGTATTCCGCATAATAGTTTAACTTATTGATTGGTTCTCCGAAGGAATTGTTTTTATTACCCAGGGCATTCTTCTGGGTATTGGGGAAGTATCTATCGTGCATTCCTTTTTTATGCTGTGCGAGGTGTTGTGCTTCATGGACGATGATAGAGCAGAAGATATTAAGTTCTTTGTTGACTGTTGGGTCGTTGATCGCTGCTAGAATAGATTCATTCATTCTCTTGATGTAGACTTCTTCTTTGGTGGTCTTTGTTGGTTTTGGTCTACTTCTTAGTTCATCGACAATTTGGTGAAATAGGATAGTTACGAACTTTCCGGACACCATGAATTTCTTGACTGGGATTTTTGATTGTGGGACTTTTTGATCGTCATCGTAATGATGTGTGCCGACTGCACCATGATAGTGTTTTTCGTTATTGTCGATGGAGATGTATTCTGGTTTAGCGAAGATGGTATCTGAGTGTATCCACTTTGAGATTGCGAATCGAATTTGTGATTCCAGCATTTTTCTCAGTTGGTCATCAAATCTGAGTTCTGCATGGGTTTCCTGGAACCCGCCAGTTTTCACGTAGCCATCTGAATTTTCTATTTCGTCTTTGGCTTTTGTGGTGTCGTATTTTTTATGTGGGAAGTATTTGTCATCGGCAAGTCTTTCGCTAATTGACATGATTGAATCTATGATCAGGTCTTTTAACTCAAAGACTTTGGATGAAGCTTTTTCTTCCAATAGGACATTCAGGAGTGGGAAGTTTGTCATATTTTTTTGTTTTTGGTATTTATGCCCTTGCCGCTAGTGGGGGCTTTTGCTTTTGGCGAGTGGCTGTGGTAGACTTGGGTCTTGCGTGGCTGTCACGCTGTAACATGGAGATTGAAATGGAAAACAATATCACGTATTTGTCTTGGGATTATGCTGATGGTGCTCCTACGGAAGAGAATGTTCGATCTTTACTTCCAAATTTTGAATTGGTGAGTGTCACTCGACATGAAGGTTATTCTTCTAAACTGGTTCCTGTGGTTTGGTGTGTGATTGGTGTTCGTCGATTGATTTGACGGAGTGTCGATGTCTAATTTGATCAATTTTTTGACTGAGGCGCGAGATTTGGTTATTTGTGGTATTGGTGGTATTGACTTCGATGTCGATTGTCTACCGAGGGAACTGATGCCATTTCATGATGTCTTGGATTGTCTTGGGTTGGGGCACCTAGACGAAATTTCGTTCGTGACTGCGGGCGATTACACTATGGTGTCATTTGTGGATTACAACCTGTATGAGTATGTGTTGTATAAAGGCGGAAATTTGGTGACTTTCCTGGAACCATGTGATATTTCGACTGAAGAGCTTGTAAAGCTTGGATTACGGGATATTGTTATTCGTGGTGAACTTTTGTTTGGTATGTTACTACATCACGATTTCGTCGGGTATTTCCCAAATGTGGAACCAGAACTCTTGTATGTGTGGCATGACAAGTTGAATATCGAGTGTAGAATTCTTGAACTATTTTGAAAGGTGTGAACATGACTAAAAAGATTATGACTGCTGAAGAGTATATTCGGAAGAGTGTTCTTCAATATCCGTCATTGTATGCTGGTGGCGGCTGGAGAAATGTGAAGCTGAAGGTTCTGGATCATGTTTTCAACACCATCGGTAATGGTGTTGAACTTGAACATTTCGCTATGGACCCTGTTGAAGATGTGCGCATTGATAAGTTGATTGATGCGTCGGAATTGGCATATGCGTACCCTTTCATGCGGACTTCTGGCGGAATTATTCGTGGTGATGGTGATTTTGAAGTCATTATGCTGGATGAAATTCAAGAGTACAAATATAAGGGCTTTGTGTACTTTATGGAATTTAATGTTATTCCGAAATACTCGCCGTATCCGAACTTTCGCCCACAATATACCAGTATCTATCCGGGAAATAATCTCGCTGAATTGCTTACTGATGAATCGTGGCGAGTGGCAGCTAGAATGTTCTATTCCGCATGCGAGCAGTTCTTTCAGGACGATGAGCGAGTTCGTGAGTATAATCACGCATTTCCGTCTAATAATCCATATGCTGATCGCCAGCAAGCTTTGTGGCATCTTGGCAAATTTATGACGTTGGGTTCGGTTGATGCGGTGAATGATTATTACAAGGGTGATGTTAAGTTTGAAGGTAGTGTGGATTCACAGGAAGACATTTACAACTTCTTCTGTCGTCGGTGGGAAGCCGAGCGAGTTAAGAATATTCAGTTCTGTTCACACATGCTTAAGGACATTATTGGGGAAAATTGATGGATACTTTCGAGTTGCAACTTCGGCAGTTAGTTACCCATTGCTTCGATGAAGTTTGTGGTTATGTTGACATTGAGCCCGAGAACATTTTCGTGGAACCGTTCTATGATGTTCTTCGTCAGCTCGGATTGACATGGATTATGGATGTGGAGTTTAAGTCTGCGGGAGATTTCATGTTGGTTAACTTCCGGGATGACCACGATCATTTCGTCCTGTTTGAACGTGGCACTGTTGTTGACTTTCATGAGCCCTGCCAAATCAGCAATAAAGAGTTCATTCATTTAGTCTGGGAAATGAATGTTCTGGAAGGCGGCCACCGAATCTTTGGATATGGTGACTATGTTTCCAACATGGATAAGCTACCAAATGTTGATTGGAAGGTGTTGGATCTCTTGGAACGGAGTTGTAAGTTGCACGACGAAATCAATAATTTCCTGAAGATGACTACAAGGATGGACTGATGATTAGAATTTTAGAAGCTGATAATCTCCAGGAAGCATTTGATGTCATGGACAAGTACATGGTCGAATACACTAAGATGGCCGCGCGTGGCGCGTGTTCATGGATTTGTTCTGACTGTTGTGTAAATTTTCCAGAAGGTATGCCCGATGCATGTGTTCATGGTCATGATGGGTGTACGAAAATCATTCAACGTGATAAGTTGGAGTCGAAATAATTTAGGAGAAGAAATGTCAAAATTTAATCGTTATGAAGCATGTGAAATTTCTGATGCTGCAATTCAAATGCCATCGGATGTGATTGGTGCCAATGTCCAGTCTTCTACTATTGGTGAACTCATCCTGCGTCTGGAAGATATCAGCGATTTGACCAAAAATGAAATGGCGAAATATCCATGGGCGAAACGTTTCGTTATGGGGTATCCACTTCCTGAATGGCAACGACCTGTGGTTTGGACTAAGGATCAAAATGTCAAGTTCATTACTTCAATTTGGTCTGGTGTTGACCTTGGCAGCTATCTGGTCAATGATGTATGGGAATTTATCGATGCTAATCCGAAGAATGGAGACTTTCGGTTTAGGGAATTTTCCGACGTTCTGCTGGATGGCCAACAGCGTCTGACTGCTATCCAATCATATCTGATGGGTCAGTTTTCTGTTCCGGATGCGACTGGTGTTGAAAGATTTTGGAGTGATTTGCCGAAACTTGAGCGCCGTCGTTTTTCAGCCATCAAATTCACCAAGGCGTACATTCGCACATGGGATGAAGATAAACTTCGACTTGCATATGATCTGCGGTCGTTTGGTGGAACTGCGCACACGGAAGAACAGCGCGCTACTAAGGAGAAATAATGAAACTTGAAGTTGGATACATTATAGAAATTGATGGGATTCCTGGTAAGCAAATTGTTGTAGCATCCGCAAACATCCATGGTGCGTGTTATCGGTTCAAGACGATTTTTGCCCACCACCAGTATGGATTTGACGGCATGGTCGATCATGTAAATCCCAAAGAGCATCAATACCACATCATCGGTGTTGACATTGAAGATGGTGATGGGCGTGGCGTAAAGGAATGCTATGTACATGTTGTTGGAAGGTGTGGACTCAATAAAAAGGTGACAGTGGAATATTCTTATAACATTGATAGTGTTGAAGAGGTTATTCCCGCACCACAATTCAAAAAGTCCGAGAACGCAGATGCGTTTATGGGTCAAAACACTAGAAGGAGTTGACATGCAAGTTTATTTCCGACATGACCGTGACACCATGGATGAGTATGAAGTTTGTAAAAAGTTTTTCGATACTGTGGACATTAGGACCAAAGTTTCGGCGGGTCAGACTGTAATTTGTAGATATTCTGCTCTTCCATTTAATTTGGAACTTGAAAAGGATTTACGACACCTTGGTTGTGAAATGTTAAATTCCAGTTCGCAGCATTCATATGTTGCTGATATGGGATGGATTTATGATCTGGGACCGATGACATTCCAAACATGGTTTAGTTCGGCTGGTTTGCCAGACATTCCCATGGTGGTTAAAGGTCGGACAAATTCGCGTAAATTTGAGTGGAACACTAAGATGTACGCGCCTGATCGGGGGACGGCATTGGAGATTATGCGTGAACTTTGGCACGATCCTATGATTGGCCCTCAGGGTATTGTTTTTAGAAAGTATCATCCCTTAAAGACGTTTGAAGTTGGCGTCAATGATATGCCGATGACAAACGAATGGCGTTGTTTCTTTTATAAAGGACAGTTGGTGGATTTCGGATATTACTGGGCATCTATTGATGATCTTTCAATTGTGGATGACTCATCTTTTAGGAATAGTGGGCTGAAACTTGCGCAAGATGCTGCTGACATACTGAAAGATAATGTAGACTTTTTTGCGGTTGATGTTGCTGAAGATATTAATGGTAAATGGTGGGTTGTGGAAGTGAATGATGGTCAAATGTCGGGACTATCGATGATTCCAGTAGAACGATTTTATGCGAATCTTCAACGAATTGTTGGCCATGCGGGGTAAAGTAAAAATGTACTCCCAATAATAAAATGGATTTAAAGCCGGCCCTTGTGGTCGGCTTTTTTGTTTAAATATCTAAAAGATACACATTATGAAAATTAAATCTCTATTTGAAGCTAGACGTAATCCTAAAGTTAATGTAAAGACGCCATTGTTAGATCGTCTCAAGCAAATTCGTTCCGGTCTTGATGAATTGCCGGATGCGGGTGGCACGAATGGTTTCGTATCATTTAGCTTCCTGATCAAGATGGGCATCAATCCCAAGCCAATCGATAATAAAACTCCTGCTGGCATCTATGGCTACCCAATAGATTATGTCATTTCGTTAATGGAACAGTCAGGCAGTGATGATCCTGATAAGTCTTTACCGTATGCTGGCGATCGTCCATTCGCGAATATTTTCAAGGCCAGAAATCCCGAAAAGCTATTACATTTACAGCGTGCTGATGTTCAGGACTTTTGTAATAGATTAAACAAGGCGCTCCCAGAAGGTATGAGGGAAACTGTCCTTTCATTTTTGGTTGATAACAATGGAGAAGTCTTACATTATGTCTATCGTGGTAATTTCTATAGAATCTTCCAAGAGCGAGTAGATTCATATCAAGGTAAGCAAAACGATATACATGCCACCAAAAAAGGCCCTGCAAATTTGCTAACAAGTATTCTGACAAGAATGGGCTACGATGGAGTGTTCGACGATGGTGATGGTCAGATTGCATTTGAACCGTATCAAGCTGTATTTTTTAGTGGTGC
>JACCDY010088001.1_pt1 | contig 15160 bp, 16 predicted proteins | sample 7446391 | NCBI WGS metagenome assembly JACCDY01 (sample SAMN15323451, study PRJNA562643) | freshwater metagenome | isolation source: river surface water | place: USA:Blue River Watershed | collected 2017-08-18 | reverse complement strand
GACATTCTTTTTCAAGGCTTGACAGCCATCGCAGAAGTTGTTTTGCCCGTTTTGTTTCTGATTTATCTATTCCGATTTCGGAAGGAATTTGCGCTTCCTTATGCTTATTCGTATGCTTTGTCTACCGGTTTGATTCAATTTTTGAAGCATTTTGTTTTTTCGGGAGCATTACGCCCGTTAGCTTATTTTGCTCATGCAGGCATAAAATGGCACCTCGTTCCTGGGTTAATGATTAGTGAATATAATTCGATGCCTTCTGGGCACACGGGGGCAGCCTTTTTTATGTTCTTTTGGGTGGCGGTGCTTTTAAAGCGTTTTCACTGGGGTTTTATCGCGGGAATTTTAGCCGTGGGAGTGGCCTATTCGAGAGTCTATTTATTTCAACATTTTCCAGTGGATACGCTGGTGGGAGCTTTTCTAGGAACTAGCTCCTCTTATCTTTTTTATTACATAAACGATGCTAAAAGCAGTTCAAAGTAAACCATACCTTTTCTGGGCTATCATCGGAGCGGCGGTATACATTCCGTTTTTAAGTTCTACGCATTTATTCGATTGGGATGAGGTGAACTTTGCGGAATCGGCGCGGGAGATGATTGTAACGGGGGATTTTTTAAGCGTCCAAATCAATTTCCAACCCTTTTGGGAGAAACCTCCTTTGTTTTTGTGGTTGCAGGCCTTGAGTTTCATGGCCTTCGATTCGTTTTCGGGGCAATCCGATATTTCGATGGAGTTTGCGGCTCGTTTTCCGAACGCGATTATTGGGATTTTGACGTTGTGGACATTGTATGCGATCGGGAAAAAGCAATGGAGTGCAAACTTCGGCAACCTCTGGGCCTTCTCGTATTTAGTCGCAATTACTCCCCATGTGTATGCGAGTTCAGGGATCATTGATCCCCTTTTTAATCTGTTGATTTTTCTGGGAGTCTATTTCTTTTCGGAGTTTTTTCAAGATGATAGCCGTTTCCGAAATGTTATTTTTGCCGGAATCGCCATTGGTTTAGCCTTGTTGACAAAGGGGCCGGCGGCGCTTTTACTGTGGGCGCTGACTTTATTAGTTGTAGGAATTTTGTACCGTTCCAGAGTGACTGGCCGTTTGTTTACAGGCGCCATCGTCGCAGGTTTGCTCTCCGTTTTATTCTTCGTTGCTTGGTATGGTTTGATTGCCTACAAGTTTGGTTGGCAGATTATCGAAGACTTCTTTACCTACCAGGTGCGCTTGATGACGACGGGTGATGCTGGACACGGTCAGCCTTTTTATTACCATTTTGTTGTCTTGTTGATCGGCTGTTTTCCGGTGTCGATTTGGGCGGGGGCAAGATTATTTAGGCCTAAAAAAGAAGAGCATGATTTCTCGAACTGGATGAAGGTCTTGTTTTGGGTGGTCTTGATTCTATTTAGTATTGTGAAGACGAAAATCGTACATTATTCATCGATGTGCTGGATACCATTGACCTATTTCTCGGCGGTCGTTTTGCAAGAATGGCAGTGCGGCGAATTTCGGTTTAATTGGAAATATGTAACGGGTATCGGTTTTGTGGGATTAATCTTAGCCACCGTTTTAACGGCGGTTCCGTTGATAGGCCAAAACGCGGGCATCATTGCTCCTTATATCAAAGACGTATTCGTTCAGGGAAATTTACAAGCTCCGGTGTATTGGGCTGGATGGGAATTTTTGATCGGAGTGGCTTTTGCCCTGGCCGTGATTTATTTCTTATTTACGAAGAGGTTGCACACCTTGTTTGCCGCTACGCTGATTACCATTATGGCTTATATGGCGATTGTGGTGCCTAAAATCGAGGGATATACGCAAGCGACGGTGATTGATTTCTATATCGCGAAAGTAGGCCAAAAAGTTTACATCGAACCGGTCGGATTCAAATCCTATGCGCAGCTCTTGTATTTTCAAAAGCCCGCAGGAAGTCCCGCGGGCGATGTATTGTTAGAGGCTAAAAAGCTGGATAGGCCTGCCTATTTTATCATGAAAGCGGATGCGGAGGACAAGTTCAAATACCATCCGAACTTGATTTTCCAAAAAGAAGAGAATGGATTCCTCTTCTACAAACACCGTTAAACTCCTGGGAAGAAGAAAGCGCCTTCGATAGCGGCATTCTCATCTGAATCAGATCCGTGAATCGCGTTTGCCTCTAACGATTTAGCAAATTGCTTTCTAATTGTACCTTCTGCTGCTTCAGCTGGATTCGTGGAACCGATGAATGTACGGAAATCAGCGACCGCATTTTCTTTTTCCAAAATCATTGGAATAATCTCGCTCTTCGACATGTAGTCGCACAAACTTTGGAAGAAAGGACGCTCGCTGTGTACTGCGTAAAACTGACCTGCCATTTCTGGGCTCATTTTTAGTTTAGTGATGGCGATGATTTTATATCCGGCTTTTTCAATTTGTTGAATGATGGGACCTGTGTGACCGTCTGCGACTGCATCCGGCTTAATCATAGTGAAAGTTCTATTTGTTGACATGGGTATAATTTTCAACAAATTTATCTCTAACTTTGCGTTTGCCCAAATTTATTTCCGGCACCTCCCTTTTTATGACCTCCATCTCAGCGCTAAAATCACTCCTTATTCCCGGTACGAAAGTCGTCATTACCGCTCATTTTAATCCGGATTCGGATGCGATCGGTTCGACGCTTGCTTTTCAAGGGTATTTATCGAAAAAGGGGATTCATGCCACCGTGGCAGTTCCTTCTGCAGTAGCGGGGAATTTGAAATGGATGCCAGGTGCAGGGGATATTTTAGCCTACGATGAGCTCGTTCACAAGCTGCAAATCGATGCCCTGGTGGAGGAAGCTGATTTTATTTTCTGTTTGGACTTTTCAGGCATCCAGCGTTTGCACAATATGGCGCCACTGGTGCGCAAGTCGCGGGCAAAAAAGGTGGTGATTGATCACCATTTAGATCCGGAGGACTTTGGCGATTATTATTACCACCGGACCATTGCTGCTTCTACCTGTGAATTAATCTACGATTTAATTCTAGAATGGGGAGATCAGGATTTGTTAGATGCATCGATCGGTTCTTGTCTGTATTCTGGTATTATGACCGATACCGGTTCTTTTCGCCATCCGAATACGACAGCCCATGTGCATACGGTCGTAGCGGCTTTGATTGATTTGGGTGTAAATACAAATGAGGTGCATCGCAAAGTATTTGATTCTTCGAGCATTGATCGATTGAAGTTTATCGGACATGTGTTAGGCCAAAGAATGGAATACCTACCCGAATACCATTTAGCCTTTATGTGGATCACCGCTGAGGATTTAACAAAATTTAATTCGCAAGCGGGAGACACGGAAGGTATCGTCAATTATGGTTTGCAAATAACGGGATGTGTCTGGTCTATCTTGATGATAGAGCGTCCTGATGGCGTAAAGCTGTCTTTTAGATCCATCGAGCCTTTTGCAGTCAATACCTTCGCAGCTACTTATTTCGAAGGTGGCGGGCATAAAAATGCGTCGGGTGGACGTTTTTCTGGTGGAAGTTTAGTGGAGGCGAAGAAAAAACTAATGGAAGTGTTACCTTTGTATCTTTCTGAAATAAATCGAGTTAAAAATTTATAAAATAAAAATCATGCGTAAACAACTAGCAGTAATTTTAGTAGCGGCAATGGCACTAGCATCGTGTAACAATGTCGAAGTAGTAGACGGAGTTAAAATCCAAAAACACGAACACGATGACGCGGCTCCTAAATTAAAAGAAGGCGATATCATTACGTTTGATTTAGTGATTAAAAATGACGCGGATTCAACGATTAAGGATTCTCGCAAAGAAGGAAAGCCTTTACAAGATTTAGTTCCTCCAGCGGCAGCTCCAGGAGCTTTCAAAGGTTCTTTTGAAAATGGTCTTCGTTTATTATCCGTAGGTGATAGTGCAACCATCTTCGTTCCAGTAGATAGCTTATTTAAGGATGCGAATCAACAAGTTCCTCCTTTCTTGAAGCGTGGTACAGATGTTCGTTTCATCGTTAAAATCAAGAAATCTCAATCTCGTGCCGAATTCGAAAAAGAGATGACGAAATTATCTGCGGAGCAAACAGGTAAAGACGCAAAATTAATCGAAGCTTACGTGGCTAACTCAGGTAAGAAGTTTACAAAAACTTCAACGGGTCTTTACGCTTCTATCTCGAATCCAGGTGCTGGCGAAGGTCCACAAATGGGCGAGTCATGGGAAGTGAACTACATCGGAACTTTCCTAGATGGAAAAGAATTCGATAAAGGTGCTGGTGTTGCTTTGCCTCCAGTAGGTCAATTAGTTCCAGGTTTCAACGAAGCATTAATGTTATTAAAAAAAGGAGGTAAAGGTACTTTTGTGATCCCATCAGCGTTAGGCTATGGTGCACAAGGAGCTGCTCCTCGTATCCCTTCAAATGCTATTTTAGTATTTGAATTAGAAGTATTGTCTAAGAAATAATTGAATGAAAGTTTTCGGATTCCTATTTATTGCCTTTTTTACGTTTTCATGCCTGTCTGATATCGCTTTAGAGGACGATGTGAAAGCGAAAGAAAATGAAACACAGATTTTAGCCTACTTTGCTAGTCAAAATCAAAGTCCATCTGCTTTAACAGATGGTAGCTATTATTTCGTGACTAAATCGAATCCATCGGGAGAATTAGCGACGAAAGGCGATTCGCTGTATGTACACTATGAGTTTTCTAATCTGGCAACAGGTAAGGTGCTTGATAGTACAAACCGAGCGACTAATTCTCCTTATTTTTTACGTTATGGTTTTGGAAACCCAGTGTTTGCTACCTTGATGACCGCTTTGCGGGAAGGGGAGCAGGCCACTATGGTGATCCCAGGTACCGCTCAGACGTTCCCTGATTTGCCAGCCTATACGCCTATGAAAGTGAAGATTAAGTCTTATGTGGTCCGCACGCAAGACGATATGATTCGCGAGTTCATTACGCGTAATGGGTATACAGTGACAGAATCCCAAGCCGATGGACTTCGCTACATTCGTTTGCAAGCCGGTACAGGAGATATCCCTGCACAAGGTAAAGTTGTTAAAATTAAATACACAGGCCGTTTTTTAAGTTCCAAAGCCTTTGATGGCAACATGGCTCGTACGGACAGTTTAAGTGTGACAGTGGGTGGAACGCAAACCGTTCCTGGCTTCCAAATGGGTATCGAAAAAATGCGTTTAGGTGAGAAGGCAGTCATTGTTTTCCCTTCAGCCTTAGGTTATGGAGTCAATGGTAACTCCAGTATTCCAGGTTATACACCCTTAAGTTTTGAGATTTACGTTGCAAAAATTGAATAGTATGTTGAAGTATGTGGTTTTATTCTTCGCTTTGGCGATCGGTATCACAAGTTGTTCTGTAGATAATCCTGTAGAACAGGAGGTTGCCAAGAATGATACGGATATTCAAAATTACCTGAAGCAACGGAACTTATCTTACTCGAAAACGGCCGATGGAATGTATTATTCTATCACCCCTTCCGGCGCAACTAAAGCTCCCACAGCCACCGATTTAGTGACTTTGCACTACAAGCTAAGTCTGTTAGATGGGACTTTCGTGGATTCTACTTCTCGAACAGCTAGTCAATCGAGATCGATTATTTTCGGAGTATCTCAAAGCATGTTTACTTTACCTGTTTCGCTCATGAAAGCAGGGGATAAAGGTACTTTTTTACTTCCCTCTTCTTTAGCTTTTGGTGGTAATACCTTTGGGAATGTTCCTGCTTTCGCTGTCATCAAAGCGGAGGTAGAAGTGCTTTCGATCAAGAACCAAGAAGATCAAATTACGGCCATGCAAAGCACGTATGGATTTACAAGTCCCGAGAAAACCTCTTCAGGTTTAGTTTTCCAAAAAACGCTAGAGAATCCAACGGGTGCTGCGGTTGTTAATGGACAATTGGTGAAGCTTAACTACCTAGGTCGTCTAGGCTATGGTTATATCCAAACAGATGCAACCAATAAGGTGATTTACGATTCTAAATTTGGCTCTGGCACCTTGACCTTCACGGCAGGCGCTGGTCAATTAATCCCCGGTTTCGAGGAGACCGTGCTAAAAATGAAAGTGGGTGAGAAAGCGAAAGCGATTTTGCCTTATACCATCGCATATGGTACCGCAGGTAATTCCACCATTCCGGGTTATTCGCCATTGTACTTCGAAATCGAGGTAGTTTCAGCTCAATAATGCATCCAGTTCTTTATTTAGCGACCCAAAACAAGCACAAAGTCGAGGAGCTTAGCTCTTTACTTCAAAATCACTTTACGGTTCGCGATTTAAGCACACTTAAACTCACCGAGGAGATTCCGGAGACGGGATCCACCTTAGCTGAAAACTCCCTACAAAAAGCTCAATATATCGCCGAAAAATTTCAGGTCACTTGCCTAGCAGATGACTCTGGATTGGAAGTTGATAGTTTAGGCGGTGCTCCCGGTGTGTATTCAGCTCGCTACGCGGGAGAGCCCAAAAACGATCAAGCAAATCTGGAATTGCTGTTGCAAAATCTACAAGGAAAGGATACAAGAAATGCGCGTTTTGTGACCGTATTAACCTACCATCATCAAGGAGTCTACCATCAATTTGAAGGTGAGATAAAAGGAGAAATAGTGGAGGCCCCAAGAGGCAATCAAGGTTTTGGATATGATCCTGTTTTTCAGCCTGAAAAGGAAAACAGAACCTTCGCTGAAATGTCCTTGACAGAAAAGAATCAAATCGCCCACCGGGCGCGTGCTTTGGAGAAATTCAAAATCTTCTTAGACGAAATACAGAAATGTGCCGACGAATAGCATAAAATTCGTTTAGCTTGCTATTTTTGTAACGTTTGCACAATAATAACCCTTAGATGAAATTCAAATTCAGCATTTTGCTGGCTTTATTCTTGTCGTTCGCTGTATTACCGGTTTTTGGTCAATATGTGATCAAAGGTCGCATTACTGATGCGAAAAATGGGGACCCTATTCCTTTTGCCTCTGTGGGATTCGTGGGAGTGAGTCAAGGTACTACGACTAATTTTCAAGGGGAATTTACCTTAAACTCGAAGTTTACAGCCGATAGTCTATTTGCTTCTTTTGTCGGTTATAAGAAACGTGTGAAGAAAATTACTAGAGCGGCTAAGTGGCAAGAGGTTGATTTTCAATTAGAGCCCACGGGTCGCGAAATGGCCGAAGTAAAAGTTTATTCAGGCGAAAATCCAGCTTTTAAAATACTTCGAGGAGTCATTAAAAATAGAGAAAAGAACGATCGTTCGAAATTAAGCGCCTACGAATATGATTCCTACGCTAAGATGGAATTAGATGTCGACAATATATCCGAGAAATTCAAGGAGAGAAAGGTAATGAAGGATATCGCTCAGGCGATTAAGAAGTTTGAGAAAATAGCAGGGGAGGATGGCAAATTAATCATACCTACTTACATATCAGAATCGGTCGGGAAGTTCTATTACCTAGAAAGTCCACAGAGAAAAAAGGAGACGATTTTTAAAACGAATATTAAAGGGGTAGGTGTAAAAGATGGCTCCTTGATTTCACAATTAGTAGGGGGTAATTTAGTCGCTAATTATAATTTCTACCAAAACTATGTTGGCTTTTTCGGTAAGGATTTTGTTAGTCCAATCGGGGAAAATTGGAAAGGGAATTATAGCTACTTTCTCGGGGATACCGTCAATGTGGATGGCCACATATGTTATCAGCTAGATTTTGACCCTAAAAATCCGATGGATTTAGTCTTCAAAGGCCAAATGTGGGTGGATACCACTTCCTTTGCCTTAGTTCAAATTGATGCGTCGGTAGATAAGGGAGCGAATTTGAATTTTATCGATAAGATTAAAATCTCACAAGAATTAGAACAAACGAGTTCTGGAGCCTGGTTACCAGCACGCACGCGATTTCTGATCGATTTGGAAGAAATCACGAAAGGTAGTGCGGGGATGTTATTAAAGATGTACATCTCTAATAAGGATTTTGTGGTGAATAAACCTCACGAGCTGGGATTCTATGATTTAGTGACCGAAGTGGCAGAGAATGCGATGCAGCCTAATCCGGAGTTTTGGAAAAATGCGCGACACGAGCCACTAAGCACGCAAGATCTGATGGCGTCTGCGTTAATTGATTCCGTCCAAAACCTTCCCGTAGTTCGCACTTACGTCGAGATTGCAGAGATTATTTTGAGTGGTTACAAGAAGTTTAATGACATTGAAGTCGGTCCTTATGTTTCTAGTTTTGCCATCAATAAAATTGAAGGAGCTCGCTTTAGACTAGGCTTTAGAACCAATGCGAATTTCGATAAGCATTGGATTTTGCGCGGGAATGTAGGATTTGGAACGAAAGATTTAATTCCCAAATATGCCGTTGAAGTAAACTATCTTTTCTCTAGAAAGAAGTGGACCGTTGCAGGTTTAAAACATTCCTATGATATCGAGCGGGTAGGTTTAACACCAGAGCTCATCGGGGATAATAAATTGTTTTATTCCTTCACCCGTTGGGGAGCGTTTTCTGGTGCATTTTTCAGACGAGAATCTGAAGCCTTTTTCTCCTCAGAAATCACGAAAGGCCTTCGAGTTACGACCTCACTGAATACCCGGTCCTTTGATCCTTTGTTCCGTTTTCAGTTTCGTTTGAATCCGGAATTAGGCCGCGCATCTGCCGTTCAAGACTATTACCAGGAAACGTTTGCGACGGTAGAGTTGCGTTTTGCGAAAAACGAGACTTTTATCATGAATGGAAATGAGCGGATTACCTTAGCAACGAAGCGTATTCCGGTGGTTACTTTTAAATACCAACACGGCTTCAAAGGATTTTTAGGAGGTGATTTTAACTACGATCGCTTCACCTTGAAAGCGTATCAAACCTTTCGTGTAGGATCCTTAGGTCGTTCCGATTATACCTTTACAGCGGGTTATACACCTTCGAATTTACCAGCTCCTTTGTTGTTTCCACATTTAGGTAACGAAACTTTCTTTTTCGTACGCTCTGCGTATTCCACGATGAGCTATTTTGAATTTGTGAGTGATCGCTATGCCTCTATTCAATACAATCATAACTTCGATGGATTGCTCTTTAATCGCATCCCACTTATCAAGAAATTGAAGTGGAGGTTAATTGCTTCAGGTAATATTTTGATGGGAAGTCAACGGGCAGCGAATCATGAGATTATGCGGGATGTAAATAGCCCATTGCGCTCTAAATTCCTAGATCAATATGCCTTTGATTCCTTAGATCCGAATAAGCCTTTTGCAGAGGTAGGTTATGGTATTGATAATATTTTCAAGATTTTACGGGTTCAGGCCTTTCATCGTTTGACCTATTTAGATCACGGTAATCCCCAAAAATTCAGGCTAATGGCCTCCGTTAATTTCTCTTTTTAGAACATTATAAAGACGAAAATTTAAACATTTCAAGAATATTTTTAATGTGTTTGATTTCGTAAACTCAGCGACCTATATTTACAAGGTTCCAATCCAAAATATATGCTTTTAATACTTGTAGGGCTCAGTTTATTAAGTTACCTGTTAGGATCAATTCCGACGGCAATTTGGTATGGAGACCGTTACCATGGTATCGACATTCGTCAGCACGGTAGTGGAAATGCAGGTGCGACGAACACCTTCCGGGTGCTAGGTAAAAAAGCGGGTAGCATTGTGTTATTTGTGGATGCCTTGAAAGGATTTGCGGCAGCAAGCTTAGCGACGGTTTTATATACTTTCAATTTAGTGGACTGGCAAACCTGCGTAACACTGAAGATTTTATTCGGCTTCTTAGCCATTATTGGACATTTACTTCCCGTTTTTTGTGATTTTAAAGGAGGAAAAGGCGTAGCTACCACCTTAGGAATGGTCATTGCGCTTCATCCCCAGGCCGCTTTAGTTAGTAGTTTGGTCTTCTTGCTCGTCTTTGGGTTTTCACATTACGTCTCTTTAGGATCGATGGTAACTTCGTTGGTATTTCCACTATTACTTCAGTTTGGGGTATTTGGGAAGGAATTACCTATTTTGATTTATTTCGGATTCATCATTTCCTTTTTAGTGATATTTACGCACCGTAAAAATATCGGGCGAATCATTTCAGGAACGGAAAATCGGATGTATCTTATTCCTCGAAAAGGCCGTTTATAAGCCTTTAAATTTTCATTTACTATGCAATCAACACACGAATTTATCGCCTCCCAAAAGGATCGGTTTTTAGCGGAGCTATTAGACTTATTACGTATTCCTTCTATTTCAGCAGACCCCGCCTATGCGGGTGATGTGAGAAAGGCAGCGGAGTGGATAGCAGAGAACCTTCGAAATGCGGGTGCAGATCACGTGAGATTAGAAGAAACACCAGGGTATCCGATTGTTTATGGAGAGAAAATGGTAGATCCTGCCGCTCCCACAGTGCTAGTTTATGGGCACTATGATGTGCAGCCGGCGGATCCTTTAGAGCTTTGGGATAATCCTCCCTTCGAACCTGTGATTAAAGATGACGTGATATATGCGCGTGGAGCTTGTGATGATAAGGGTCAGGTTTTTATGCACGTGAAGGCATTCGAGGCCATGTGTGCTACGGGTAATTTAGCCTGCAATGTGAAGTTTATGATCGAGGGAGAAGAGGAAGTGGGCTCAGATAACCTGGGAAACTTTGTGGCGGCGAATAAGGAATTGCTAAAAGCAGATGTGATTTTAATCTCTGATACCGCGATTATTGCGAATGATATTCCGTCGATTGATGTCGGTTTACGTGGTTTGAGCTACATGGAAGTGGAAGTTCAAGGGCCTAACCGCGATTTACACTCAGGTGTTTATGGTGGCGCGGTGGCGAATCCGATTAATATTTTATGCCAAATGATCTCCTCCATGCACGATGAGTTCAATCACATCACGATTCCTGGATTTTACGATGGAGTAATGGAGGTGAGTGCAGCGGATCGGGCTGCGATGGCTCAGACGCCTTTTGATTTAGAAGCTTACCAAAAAGATTTAGGCATCGACACCGTTTACGGTGAGAAAGGCTTTACTACATTAGAGCGTGCTTCTATTCGTCCGACGTTGGATGTCAATGGAATTTGGGGTGGTTATACTGGCGAAGGAGCGAAGACGGTTTTGCCTTCTAAGGCTTTCGCGAAAATCTCCATGCGATTAGTGCCTAATCAGTCTTCGGCTGAAATTACGCGTTTGTTTACAGAGCATTTTATTTCGATTGCACCTAAAGGAGTTAAGGTTAAAGTGACCGCTCACCATGGTGGCGAAGGATATTTAATGCCGACAGACAGTATTGCTTTTCAAGCGGCATCGGATGCGATGACGACGACATTTGGGAAGGAGCCCATTCCTACACGTGGAGGTGGAAGTATTCCGATTGTGGCCTTATTCGAGAAAGAATTGGGAATTAAATCGATCTTGATGGGTTTTGGCTTAGATTCAGATGCGATTCACTCCCCTAACGAGCATTATGGCCTATTTAATTTTTATAAAGGGATAGAAACGATTCCTCATTTCTTCCAAAACTTCGCAGATTTATCGAAATAAGATGGCAGAAAACTTAAGTGCTTTAGCGACGGAATCATCCTCGACCTACCAAGATTTAGAAAAACAAACGGTTGACACTATCTTACGCCAAATCAATGCGGAAGATAAAACCGTGCCATTAGCGGTGGAAAAAGTCATTCCCGCTATCGAGCCACTTGTGCATGAAATCGTGAAACGCATGAAGCAAGGCGGTCGTCTATTTTACATTGGTGCCGGTACTTCTGGACGTTTAGGCGTTGTCGATGCGTCCGAATGTCCACCCACTTACGGCGTACCCCATGATTGGGTGATCGGTCTAATTGCGGGAGGAGATTCGGCGATTCGAAAAGCAGTGGAGAATGCGGAGGATGATGAAAAACAAGCCTGGTTAGACATGGAGGCCTATGGCATTGATACCTTAGACACCGTTATCGGAATTGCGGCTTCAGGTCGTACGCCTTATGTGGTGGGAGGATTGCGTGATGCAAATGCTCGTGGAATTCTAACGGGATGCATTGTCTGCAATGGAGGAAGTGTGGTGGCTGCAGAGGCAAAATACCCGATTGAAGTGATTGTAGGTCCAGAATATGTGACAGGTAGTACAAGAATGAAGTCAGGTACGGCCCAAAAACTGGTCTTGAACATGCTTTCCACTGCGGTCATGATTCAGCTAGGTCGTGTTCGGGGGAATAAAATGGTAGATATGCAGTTAAGTAATCACAAGTTAGTGTTGCGCGCGATCCGCATGGTACGAGAAGCGACAGGAGTGAGTGATGAGGTGGCTGCGGAACTTTTGGAAAAACACGGCAGCGTGCGAAACGCAGTCGATGCAATTCAAGCAAAATAAATTGGGATAATAGCGCTTTAATCCCTTTATTTGTAATGTAATTAAATTAATACCTCGTATGAAAAACATATCTAAACTAATTTTAACGTTCGTATTCGGAACAATTGCTTTCGGTTTTCAAGCAAAAGCGGAAGATTTTCCAGCAGACATCAAACCATTAATGACAAAATATACTTGCTTCGCTTGTCACAAAGTAGACGCTCGTTTAGTAGGTCCAGCTTACAAAGATGTAGCTAAGAAGAAGTATTCAGTAGATAAAATTGTTGCTTTAATCGCGAAGCCGCAGCCATCTAACTGGCCAGGTTACCCTCCAATGGCTCCAATGACGGTACCTAAGGATGATGCTGTTAAATTAGCGAAGTACATCAACTCGTTGAAATAATTTATCTGATTGCATAAAAAAGCCTTCGAAGAAATTCGAAGGCTTTTTTGTTTTATAACTCTTTTAACATCCAAATATCGCAGCCACAATGACCGCTATTCCCTAAAGGTCCATCGAGCGATTTGAATCCGACTTTTTCGTAAATCGAAATAGCTTTTGTCAGTTCGGGCATCGATTCTAAATATACCTGGGTATACCCATGTGATTTTGCCCAGCTCATCGATTTTTCCATCAATTGCTTGCCTAGTCCTGTGCCTCTGGCTTCTTTGGCCACATACAATTTCACAAGCTCACAAGTTCCTTCCGGTAAATTATCGGTCGGGAATATGCCACAACCACCTACCACTTTATGGTCAATGGTGGCTACAAAATAATAGGATCCAGGAGTTCTGAAAAGCTCATACAAAGCATCCGTGGTCGGATCAAAATAGACCGTTCCCGGTTTGTTTGCCCCAAATTCCGTCAGTGCCGCCCGAATGACCTTCGCCAATTCTACGTTATCACCTGGTTCAATGGGCCGAATCTGCATGTGCTTATTTTGCTGCTTTTTTCGCGGCAGGCTTTTTTTCTGCTTTTTCAGCTGGAGCTTTCTCCGCTTTCGGAGCTTTTTCTGCTTTCTCTGCCTTCGCAGCTGCCGGGAATAATTCTGGTGTATTTGCCACTAAAATTAAATACCAGCTTAAGATTTTTTTGATATCTGATGCAAATACGCGATCCGTATCGTAGTTAGGAACTACCGTTGCTAATGTGCTAAATAACTCCGCATCGCTTGCTTTTTTTGCCTCGATAGGTAAAACGCCATTGAATTTAGCGTGGATTTGTAAGAATAAGTCTGCTAACGGCAAAGTGCTATCTTGGTGATCGTCTAAGTACAAAGAGATGTCTTTTAATACCGAAATACGTGTTTGACCACCTACAACTGATTTTTGTTTTGCTGCGTCCAAAGTCTCCACAATCACTCCCGTGCGCGTAGGCTTTAACACTTTGTACAATCCACTTTTTCCCGAGATATGGGCAACTTCATTCAATAAATCCATGTTTTTTCGCTTGTTATGGGGGCAAAATTAGTATTATTTCCCTATTCTGTAAGGGGATGTCTGAATTAATTCATCGATGGACTTTAAAATATCCTCGCGTCCAACGTGCTTCTCCGCCGACGTAATAAACAACGGAGGCAGTTCATCCCACATCTCTAACAAGAAATTCTTGTAAAGCTCGACACTCTCATTCACCTGCTTTTGGGATAATTTATCCGACTTTGTAAAGACAATATAGAACGGAATTTCATCTTCTACCATCCGGCTCATAAACTCGATATCCACCGCCTGCGGCTTCAAACGAATATCCACCAGCACAAACAAACACGTCAAATTCTCCCGATGAATCAAATAATCGAAGATCATCTTCTCAAATTCCTTGCGCTTCTCCTTACTGACTTTGGCAAAACCATAGCCCGGCAAATCCACTAAATACCACTTCTCATCAATAATAAAGTGGTTAATCAATTGCGTCTTACCCGGAGTCTGAGACGTTTTCGCCAAACCCTTATGAAAGGTCAACGAATTTATCAGCGACGATTTCCCCACATTCGAACGGCCAATAAAGGCAAATTCAGGGAATTTCGCCGGCGGGCAATTCTTAAAATCGGTGTTACTAGTAACAAATTTAGCGTTAATCTGAGCCATAGGGCGGGTGATGATGAGGGACAAAGGTAAGGAAAATAGTCGACAGTCGTCAGTTGTCAGTGGGCAGTTGTCAGTGGGCAGTGGACAGCGGCAGTTGTCAGTCGGCAGTTGATAATATTCAGTTGGAAGTGTTTAGTGAATTGGATAACCCGTACAGCATTTTGCCAATTTCATCTATCCGGGTGTAAAAATTTATAATTTCGGAATCAGTGAAATAGCCTAGTCTATTTCCTAGAAACAACATTGATTTCACCTCACTACAAGATCCCTTTGCTATGTATAAAAATCGATTAAAATCTTTTTTGGAGTTACGTTCGAATCCTTCGGCTATATTATTTGAGATGGAGATGGACGCACGTCGAATTTGATTGGAATATCCAAAATCACGGTGTTTTTCAAAGTGTCTGTAAATTATAACCGTTATTTCAATTGATTTTTGCCAAACAATCAAATCTTCAAATTTTTGAATTTTCATGCGTTTTAGTGGATAAGTAGCATCAAATAAACCATATCAAACAAGCGATAAAAAATTTTATACTTATATATCTTCTAAATTATCAATATACTACCCACTGTCCACTGCCCACTGTCCACTGACAACTACCCACTGTCCACTGCCCACTGACTACCCTTGCCTTAACCCTCATTTTGCCTTACCTTTGTACGCTTATGGAAAAACTACAAAACGATCTTCTTCTTCGTGCCGCGCAGGGTCTGCCTGTGGAGCGAATTCCCGTTTGGGTGATGCGTCAGGCAGGGAGAATTTTACCTGAATATAGAGAAGTGAGAGCGAAG
>JACCDY010519859.1_pt1 | contig 15163 bp, 8 predicted proteins | sample 7446391 | NCBI WGS metagenome assembly JACCDY01 (sample SAMN15323451, study PRJNA562643) | freshwater metagenome | isolation source: river surface water | place: USA:Blue River Watershed | collected 2017-08-18 | reverse complement strand
GCGATTGCAAAATCTCTTCAGCCAAAATTTTATTGTCAACGCCTTGCACTACAGAGCGCGAAGCGTTGACAGAAAACAGGTTGATATTATCTACAAAGGAAATCATGTTAGCCCCCGAACAGCTTCTTGACTTCGTTGTAGTTCTTGACGAACTTCGACTCGTCGTACAGCCGGGATAGCTCCAACCGATCGCGCGGTTCAGCGTCTCGGCATACCATCTCGAACTGCTCTTTAGGGACAAGCATGTACTGCGCGATAGGGGTACCGGCTTTGATCAGCGTTTCCCCGTCCATGACGTGCCATAGCAATTGCACGTTCATCGACGCCGGGCCCGCATCGCGGCTAAAGAAACCGGTAACGGTAGTGAAGCGCTGCTCCTCTGACAGCGGCAGGGGCATCTCCATCAGGTAGTACCCTTTAGGCACAACACATCGCCAGCCGCTGTTTATCTTGACGACACTGCGCAAAGTATCGGCGGGCCAGTCGGCCCAGTGGTCCGCGTACTGGTGCGGTTGGTGGAAGCCTACGTAGTCTTGGCTTCGTGCGCACAACCATGAAAAGTTGACCGGGTCTTCCTTGCGCGTTGTAATGACGATGTCCTGCCACGTACGCATGATCCAGCCGTGGCGCTGGATGCTGAAGATGCCCGGGCACCGAGCGGTGTGCATTGCCTTCGAATGATTCCACTCCGGGTTCTCGCGCGTTTTAGCGAAGTCGAGAAGAGCGCGCTGCACCCACGGGTGGCGGTGCTCCCTCGCAGGCACCAGCGGCATCAGCTCCGCTACGCCCGGGGTTTCATTGACAAATTCAATGATAGGTTTGCGCTTGAAAAACATATCAGCTCCTACGCCGTATTAAGGAAATGAGCGCTCCATGGAAGTCGAACTCCCACGGGCGCACGGCGTCATTGTACCGCCCCGGATTGGCGTGATGATTGTTGTGCAATGGGCTGCCAACAAAGAGATTGGCGAGAAGAAGATTTCGTGATAAGTCCGGGGTGTCAAAGTTTCTGTAGCCGTATCTGTGCAGAATGACGGTCACAAAACCGGAGGCGTGAAAGGCCCAAGCGGCCGGGAGCAGGAACAGGTAGAGCGCCACGCGGGGATCGAACGCAGCCGCGAGCACAACGCCGGTCCAGTAGACCCGGAGGTAATGATCGTGCAACCACACAAGCGTCGCGTCTTTGCGCAACCGCTTGGCGGTGCCAAAGCTGCCAGAGATATCCTCCCCCGTAAGCCACGCCCACGCGCGCCAGCCCTTTGCTGACGGGTGCGGGTCGCCGTCGCGGTCAGAGAACCGGTGATGCGTTACGTGGTAGCCGGGCCACATGAGCGGCGATCCCTGCAACGCGAATACGCTAAACCACGCCATCAGGACCTGCGCCCATCGGGGCAGCTTGTACGATTGGTGCGCCAAGTAGCGGTGCATGTAGCACTCAAGGCCAAGGCTCACGAAAAGAAAGAGCCCGACTACGGTAAGCCAAACGAAAGCGGCGTCCCAAAGAAAAAACAAACCAGCGGCGGCCAACACCTGCACGGCGTATATTGACGCGATCAAGTTTTTTCTTTGAGGGCTCATCACTGGAAGTGCTTTACTACTTCAGCGTACGGGGTTTTGATAAACGAGATGCTCATCAGCTTGCGGGTGCAACCCGGCACAAGCTCTACCGCGTGAGGTTGATCTACGTCGAGCACGTAGCACTCGCCGTCAGTTGCGGTAAAGCTCTCCTCCTCTGTCAGGTCGCCGTCCTGATACTGGTAAAAGATCGTGCGTTCGCCGTGGGTTTCGAAGTACACGTTGACCCCACACAAACGAACCAGATCGCGATGCGGTGCCAGCATTGGGGAGTTATCGGTGAGCGGTTTACCGTTAAATACCCACACCTCGGGCGATTCAATAGCAACCAACGAGGCCGGCAGCTTAGCAACAACGGCGGCCTCATCCTCTGGGCTCAGCCTGAACTGGTTGTTTGCCACCGCCTCGTAGTCGCGGTCTTGCTTTAGACGCAACCCGTACTTCTGCCATCTGTAGAAGACGTTCTGCAGGTCAAGACGACCGGTGTCCGCAGCGACGCTTGTGTCGAGCTGTAGACCCAGTTTCTTGAAGTAGCGCATCTTAGGCACCAAAAATAATCAGCAGCGAATCGCGGCCTGCTCTGGCTTCCTTCTCGCCGCTTTTGAACCAAACCTGTCGCATGCTGCCGACCGCTGTGCCGGCGATGTCAAGTTCGCCTTCTACAACGTAAAGGCGGGTTCCAATAGGGAAGGTTTTGTTTTCGCCAGCCTTGAGGTTAACAACCTGCAGAACAGGGAGCGCCTCGCCGGGTGGTACCGTAAAACAAACGCTTTCCGAATCGACCGGAACCGTCAGCTGCTGGCGGCCAGCAGACAGCGGATCGGTAAGGCTGCACCACCCCGGGTTCAGGGTTTTGACCTCGCCGGTGTCGAGGTTGGTGTAGACGTGCTGCCCTTTAGCAACAAACCAAAAGAACGCGTTGCCCGCAATGAAAATGCGGCCCGCGCTGTCTACGTTCTCGATAGGGATAACGCCGTCGCGCATCCAGATATCGGACATGATCTCGCCAGCGGCAAGTTTAGTGCGCACAAGAACGCGGCCGAAAGCTCTATAGGATTTTTGTTCCACGCTTACACCTCAATAATTGTTTCGGATTCAAGCATTGCGGCTAGTTCGGCGTCAAGTATTTGCTTGCGCGAAGCAAAAGCAGCAAGAAGCTCAGCGTAGGCATCAAGATTTGTAATCTCTTCGTTACGCTCTATGCGCAGGCCATCCTCAGAAAGAAATTCAACACTGCCGCGAGTGCCGTACCACTGCACAGCATGGACGTCCGCCGGAATAGCAGACAGATCAAGATCGCAAATGGCTACCCCATCTACCGCTACGAGATTATCTGACGGTACGATTGTGACTCTCATAGTTAATTCCTTTCAATAGCCGGTAGGGTAAGCCCAGCGGTACCGAGAAGCTCGCGCCCAATCTCTTCGTTAGTGCGCACCATCTCGTTACGAAAACTTTCTACAGCGGCCCCTGTTTGCCGTTGCTGCTGACTGTTTTCGATCAATAGAACAGGCATCCACGCCATAGCGCACGCCCACTCATCGACCTCTTTCCCCGTGTTCGGGTTAGTGCCGCGCACTTGGGTAAACCACGCGCACTGCAGCTGCACGCAGTCCTTCTTGATCAAGGGGCACCAGTGCCCCGGTTTTATCTCCATGATCAATCCTTCGTCGCGATGATAGTGTCAACATACTGTACCGCAAGGTTTATCGCGGTACCGGTAAACGAGTGGTTGTGCGAACCGCTACCGCCTGTTGCGGCTGTCGTCAACCCGCTGTTGTTTACCGTTGTGCCATAGCCGTTACCACTGGAGTTAAACGGTCCGCCAGTAGTTTTGCCTGAATAATAGCGTTGAATATGGGTGTGGCTTGGAATTTGCGATTCTGCCAGCGTAGTGCTTCCAACAGTACCCGCCACCGCTTGCGATGCGAACGCAGTGGTAAAGGCAACCGTACCCCCCGAGCCTGCGGTGCCGTTGACAACGCGCAGCGCTTTGTCGTTGTGCGTGGTGTCCTTAGTCCACCCGGTAGGCGCAGCGGTTTGCTGGAACAACAGCCGGGTGCCGGAAGGAAAAGCCTGCGGGGCGTTGGCGGCAATGGCCTGTTTAACGCGCAACGGCGACATAGCGCGCAATAGAGCTTCGGTACCGGCTTCCATCTCCGCCTGCGTAGCGGAGGACAGACCAAGGTTGGTTCGCGCAGTAGCGGTGTTCGTCAGGTCCGACAGGTTATTTGCCGACAACAGCGCGCCAGACAGCGACGCGTAGGCCGCTACCCAAATGCTGCCTTCATACACCTTCATCACGTCATCGGTCGTGTTGAAGTACAGCGCGCCGGCGACTAGCGGGTTGCCGTCGTTGTCGAGCGTCGGGTCGCTCGCCTTCTGCCCAAGGTAGCGGTCGTCGAAGCTGTCAAGCGCGGCCAGCGTCGCGTCGCGCGCAGCTTCCGCTGCGGTCTTCGCGTTGATCGCCGCGGTCGCGTTCTCTTCAGCATTCTGCACATCAACGATGTTCGAAGCCACCGTGGTGACATCGGCGCTGATGCCCGCAACCGTCGTGACGTTTGCCGCCACGCCGGCGACCGTAGTCACGTTGCCGCTGATGCCAGCGACCGTAGTCACGTTGCCGCTGATGCCAGCGACCGTAGTGACGTTTGCCGAAATGTTTTCTACCGCCGCCACGTCACCCGCAATACCGGCGACCGTAGTGACGTCCGCCGCTACGCCAGCAACCGTAGTCACGTTGCTGCTAATCCCGGCGACCGTATTGACGTTGGCGATGTTGGTGCCAACGGTGTTGACGTTCGTGATGCTGGTCGCAACGGTGTCGATCTCGGAGACCGGCTCCAGCAGGTCGGACGCAACAGCGTTGATGTTGGTGGCGTTCGCGTTGACTGCGTTAATGTTGGTCGCGTTACCCGCGACAGCGGTAATGTTTGTGTTGTTGCCTGCGACCGCATTGATGTTGGTCGCGTTGCCAGCGACCGCGTTGATGTTGGTGGCGTTGCCCGCGACCGCGTTGACGTTCGCAATGCTGCCGCCCACCGCATCGACGTTCGCGATGCTGCCGGCCACGGTGTTGATCTCGGAGACCGGCTCGTTCAAATCGGACGCCACCGTGGTGATGTCTGCGATGTTGTCGTAGAGCGTGGTCAGCTTGGTGATGTTGTTGGCCAGCAGATCGATGTTGGCGTTCAGCTCAGCTGCGTCAGTCGGGCTAGTCACTGGCACGACAGCCGCACGGGAGACCGCCTCGTCGAGCTGCTGAATTTGCATGCTCAGGCTGTCGAGCGCGTTCTCCAGAATCGTCGGGTTGAAGTCGCCGCCGGTCGGGATGTCGGTGCCCTGCTCATACGAGATGTTGCCGGTGATGGTCAGCTTCAGGCCGCTGGCCAGCGGTGAGCCGCTGATAGGGTAGGTGACGGTACCACCGGGGGTGGCCTCCTGATCCGGGTTCAGGGTGACCGAATAGCCGGAGTCGAGCACGAGCACGGTCTCGGCGCCGTTCGCGTCGTTGACTGTGACCTTGATGTCTTCGGTTGTGAAGACCTTGAAACTAAACGGGAAGCTGGTGGTCGAGCCGTTGCCCGTGAAAGGGCCAGCCTTCCGGGTAGTAGACGGGATCGTCATCGTGCGTACTCCTTTGATTTGTCGGGATTATCCGTAGCCGTTGTTCTCATATCCGCACCTACTCCTTCGGCGGGCCGGTCAGAATCACCAGCGGGTTGTTTGTTTTGCCTTCTTGCAGCGCGATGAAGCCCTCGACCGCCCGGTTGACAGCGCCCGCAGGGTAATGAAGCAGGATGCCGGCGGTGTTGTTCATGGCCTTGATCAGCGCAATATCGATTTCGCCCTGCTCAACCTGCTTGGCGAGCTTGCCGACCTCGGAGAAGAAGCGGGTACCGGCCGGGCCCTGATAGCCGTTGAAGCCGGTAATTGCTGCTCCGACCTCGCGCAGGCCGACCACGGTGCCCAGCAGGTAGCTGAGCTGTTCCTTGGCCAACTTCTGCAGCAGCTCCTCCTCGTCATCGTCGCCGCCCTTGACCGCCTCTTTTAGCGAGAAGGCAAGCACCGTCGGCACAACGTACAGCATCAGCATGTCAACCGCGAAGCGCCCAACCTGCAGCGGGTTCTTGAAGTTGGTCGCGCCGTAGCGTTCAGCCGTCAGGTTGAAGGTTGTGTTGAAGTAGGAATAGAAGTTGGTGAACAGCTTCAGCAGCGGTCCGCCACGCTGGATGCGAGCGAGGTCGGCGACCTGACCGGCGCCCTGTGCATCGCGCACGGCCTGATCCGCCAGCGCAACCGCCATGCCCTCGTCGCCGTCGGTCTCCTCCATGACGCGCTCGTACATGCCGAGCCATGTCGGAAGGTCGGCGATCATCTGGCCCTTTTGGATCAGGTAGAAGTAGCTCTCCTGCAGCGCCGTGAACTTCTCGCCCGCCACCTTGTTTCTGATCTCGTTGATCTCGCGCTGCATCGTATCGCCGCGCAGGCGCATGAAGTCGGACTTCGCGTAGACATCGGCGACGACGCCCTCCATCTTGACCGAGCCGCCGATCCAGCGCGCCATACCTTTGCCAACCCACTTCGGTCCGATGCGAACCATAGACTGTGTCAGACCCAGCGGCTGCATCAGCGAGGTCATCAGGTTCCAGCCCATGCCGATGACGGTCACGCCATTGCGCAGGTAGTTCAGGCCGCGCTCGATCTCGGTCTGCGCCGGAACCTCGCCGGCGGCGATGTCGGTCACCGCCTTCTTCAGTTCGCGCAGGATGACCGGGCCCGCGGTCTCGCGGATAGCGGCGTCGATCGGCTCAGCGCGCAGCAGGCGGGTCGCGTCGATCAGCCACTCGTGCCACGACAGATCATGAATGACTTCGTTGATGTGCTGGAACATCACGCCGATGTCCTTGCGGATAGCGCGATTGACCGTCTCGGCGCGGGCCTTGGTGTGCCCGCGGCGGGTGGTGGCGCGGGTGTACTGACCCTGCATCATCTGCTTGGTCACCTCGGCCTCGGTGTCGGCCTCCGCCTTGCTCGAGCGGTCCGGGTCGTACTTGATCGGGTAGTAGCCGCCCTGCATCTGGACCACGGTACCGTCCGAGGCAGTGATCTCAAACGGCACAGCGTCGACCTTCTCAGGCGCCACGCCGGAGACGCGCTCCTCTTTCGCCTTGATAGCCGGCCAGTAGCTGTCGATCAGGTCCCACGCCTGCTGGACGAAGCCGAGCTGTTCAGGCGTCAGCGTGCCGAGGATCGCCTCGACCTGCTGGCGGCTCCACTTGTCGCCGTCCATGACGCGCTGCTGGTTCGCCTCGTTGCCCCAGTTCAGCGCGATGACCAGACGGGTCTCGAGCGACAGGCTTGCGTTGATCGCCGGGATGGTGACCTGCTGGCGCATCTTACCGGTCTTCAGCAGCGGCTCGAAAATGGCGGCCAGCTTCTGGGTCGCCTCCTGACGCATCGTCGCCTCCATGTCGCCAGCGCGGTTCATTGAGCGCACGAAGACGCTCCAGAAGGCGCCGCCCTCTTTGAAGCCGTCCATCTGACGGATCAGCGAGGACAGCTTGCGGTGCGAGCTGAAGAAACCGCGCACGGCGTCTGCGCCCCTTTGCAGCTTGGTCGGCGCGTCGATACGTACCGGGGTCTCTTTGGTGGCGTTGTCGCGAATCGAGCGTTCGACCTCCTGCACGACAGCGGCGAAGGCGCGGTTGTCCTGCAGCGTCAGCAGCTTGTCCTTCAGCTTGCCGAGGTGCTCGATGTTGCGCACGGTGTCGACCAGCGCGCGGAACTCCTCGACCGTCATCTCTTTGTAGGAGGTGCGGTACGCCTCGTCCAGCAACTCGTCCGGGATTACCGGGTTGTTGCCGAGCTCCTGCTGCTTCTCGACCCAATCGCGCAGCGCAGCGCGGCGCTCAAGCGCGCGCAGGGTTGTTCCGCGGCGCAGATCAAAGCGTTCCAGCAGGGCGTCAATCTGCGCGAGGTAGTCGGCCGGCAGGTTCTTGCGGACGCTCTCCTTCTCGAACTTGCGCAGGTAGTCCACCTTGCGCTCAATCTCAGACAGCGCGTCCAGCGTGGCGCGGCTTGCGTAGTGATTCAGCAGCTGGTCGCGCTTAGCTGTGACGACCTCGAGGTTGTCGCCCTTCTTCTGGGCGTCGGCCGCCTTCTTGGCCGCGCGCTTCTCCGCGGCGGTGTGCTGCCCCGGACGGAGGTCGCGCACCCGGCGGCGGGCAACCATAGCTGCCGCATATTCCTTGGCGGCGCGCAGCGCGACGTTGACGTAGCCCCCGCGCTCGGTTTTCTCGGTGCGGCCAAGGGCCTCCTCCGCAAAGCGCATCTCGGTGGCCACAGCGCGGGCGCGGGCCTCGTTATGCACAGCGCGGTCGGCGGCTTCGTTGATGCCGCGCTCAGTGACCAGATCGCCGTACCGCTCCAGCAGGCGCTGGTCGGTCAGGCCGTCGATCATGTCGCTCTCTTTGTCGGCGGCAGCGATCGCGCGGACCATCTCGTCGCCGTTCTTAAAGCCGAACAGCTCCGCAACCATGTTCGGGTGCAGGCCGCTCTCGGCGTCGGCGGTGACCATGTTGGTGGCCAGATACCGCCACAGGGCGGCCGGCTCCTCGCCGTACAGCTCCTTCAGGATCGGCAGCGACAGCTTGCCGCCCTCGACCTTGGTGCCGTCCGGGAGCTCGCCCTTCTTCAGGAACCGCTGCGCGGCGTAGACCGGCATCTCGCGGACCTCGGCGGTAACCTCTTCGCGCATCGCCTTGCGCTTGGTCTCGACGTCGCGCTGCAGCTGCTTCAGGATGCGGGAGCGCGCGTTGACGGTCCACTTGAGGTCGCGCAGGCTGCGGGCCTGCAGCGTGTCGATCGCGGTCTGGGTGCCCGCTGCGGTCTGGGCCTGATAGTCCGCCCACTCCGCATCGCTCATGCCGTCCGGCTTGGTCGCGTACAGCGGCGCGTAGCCGACCGACTGCTCGGCGGTCTCGATCTCCGCCTTGGTCGCCAGCATGCGGTTGAACACCGCGCGGACCTCGTCGGTCAGCTGGAAGCCGTACTGCTTGGTGAATCGCTCAATCGACTGATAGGCCGCCAGCATGAACTCGCGGAACCGCTGGAACAGCGGGCGCATCTCCGGCACCGGGGGCTGACCCTCGAACGCGTACTGCTCGAAGGACTCAGCCCACTTCTCGTGGTACGGGCGGCGCTCGTCCAGCGTCAGGCCGTTCCAGTGCGCAAGGCGCTCGGCCGCGGTCGCGCCCGGCAGCTTGAACCAGCGGAATGCGGTGTCGAGGTCTTCGGTCACGCGCGCGGGCGCGCCCGGCATCGCGGCAAAGCGGGCCATGCCCTCGAGGAAGAAGTGGCCCATCTCGTGAATTACGGTCGAGAGGTCGGCGTCCTTGAGCACGTCGATGCGCAGCTGGCTGGGGCTGAAGGTGCCGCGCGCGGGTTGCGCGAGGGTACCGCCCGGAAGCTGCACGCCGATGCCTGCCAGCACAGGGCGGGCGGCCTCCAGCTCGGCGCGATCCATGACCAGATTACCGGACCGGACCGCAGCGGACGGGGCGGCAGCGCGCACCGCCTCGATGTTGGCGTTGACCGCAGCGATCTCGTCGCCCATTAGGCCATAACGGAATGGGGCCTGCGGGGCCGCAGAACCGCCTGTGGCGCGTGCGGGCGCCTTGTCTAGGGGTTGGACCGTAATTCCTTGCGAAGCGGCGCCAAGGACCACGGCGACCCCTTGCGTGCCAAATACGCCGCGGGCGTAGTAGCCGTCAAAGCCGGCGTCCAGAATCCGGGTCTCGCTTGCGTTGTGGTCGCCGTCCCACAGGCGCAACGGGTCGGCCATGACGTCGTACAGGTTCGACAGCTCCGCGCTGTGGGCGATCGGGCCCACGCCCTGCTCAGGCGTAACGCCCTTGCCTTCGTCAACATAGAAGTAGACCCGGTCCTTGATCCGGGAGTCGGTGGTGCGCGCGAGGCGATCGCGCTCCTGACCCTTCAGGCCGGTGCCGTAGAAGCGGCCGTCGAGGTTGGTGCGCTGCTGGTTGCTGAAGTGGTAGCCGGTTACGCTCGCTGCCGCTTGAGCGTATCCGCCAGATACTTGTCCGCCAGCGACAGCTCCGGCGTCACGAGCACCTTCTCCAGTGAATCGTCGCGCCCCGTCGCTAAAGCCAAAGCTCTGGGCGCCAGTGCCGAGTTGATTGAAGAGCTGCTGTTCGAAGAACCACGCGACAGATTGCGCTTGGTAGCCTTTGATGTTAACGCGTTCGGCTGCGGCATTGAATAGCTCCTTGATAACTTTACGTTGTGCCTCGGTCGGGGCGTCAACAATCTTTCCGTCCGGGCCGATCATGCGACCAAACAGTCGGTTGAAGGTGCGGGTCGCCCACATGTCAACGGTGATCTCGTGGATGCCGTTGATGTTCATTACAAACGGTCCCACCTTGGGACCAAACGCGCGCAGGCCCAGCGCCGTGTCGGTGGCTTTGCCATCGACGCCCGGACCCATGTTGCCCCATTTCTTGCGCGCGGCGTTCAGTTCCTTGACGGTGTGCTCACTGAAGAGCCACTCGATCGTCTGCGCCTCGCCCAAGTCCTGAACCATGTTGTTCAGGAAGTTGAGCGCCTTCTCTTTGTTGACCGAGGTCGTGCCGCCCTGCCACAGCGAACCGGTGGCTGGGTTGCGGCCCGGCACCGTGCCGGTGTCTTTGTAGCTGCGGAAGGCTTGCGCTGCGATAAACCAGTTGTCTCGCGCGTTGGTTTGCGGCGACAAAATACCGGCCATAACAGAGAACAGCTGGCGCTGCGCCGGGCTTTCGAGCTCCGGGATTAGCTTCTGCGTTTCGGCAAAAGCAGCGCCGATGTCCTCTTCGTACCAGTCGAGGCCGTTCTTTTCCTGCTGCATCTGGTACTGCAGCTCGCCAACCAGTGTGTCCAGCGCGCGGCTAACCTCAACCGGGTCCGCGTAGTCGCGCACGCCGGTAATGCGGTCAAAGTATTCGCCGACCTGCTGCACCGACATGCCTTGCTTGCCGGTGAGCGGCGAGCCGTTTCGGATGTCAATCGCGGTCGTGGCGGTCAGCTCCTGCGGCAGGTCAACCGCAGAGGTCGGCTGCTGCGCCTTGGCGCGGGCCTGATTGTAGCTGCCCAGCTGCGCTTCGATTGTCGCCTCAAAGTCCAGATCAACGCTGAAGAAAGCGTCGGTGCCGGGCACCTCGGTGTAAAAGTCGCTCGGCGGGGTGTCAAAGACAGAGACCGTACCTGTTGGCGGGGTTACGTTGCCGTTGCGGTACAACAGCCCGCGCCGGGTCAGAACCGAGTCCTGTGTGTACTTGGCGCCGAGCTCGCGCGCCTGCGCCTCGGTAATGCCGACGACGATGAACACGGGCTCCACATTGCCGTAGCGGCCAATGCCGGGCATGTACTCGACGCCCATATCCTTCAGGTCCTGCTCGAGCTGCGCGTTCAGTGCTGCATTCTGCTCGTCGGTCTGGGTGACGCCGTCTGGATTTGCTGCAGTAAGAATCGCCCAGTTTCCTTTCTCCAGCAACGAAGGAAGGTTCTCCGGGGTAAAGTCATCGAGCGATGCGTCCGGCGGTACCGGGATCGCGTCGAGCGCGGTATCTACGCGGTCTTGGAGGTCGCGCTGTTCAGTCCGCTCAGCAGCTCCGAGGCCAGCTTCTCGCTCCACGCCTTGTGGGGCAGGGCGGTTGGTGGTGCCGCGGTAGACTTGCTCGGTGATGGCACCGGCGGCGTAGGCGTTTTCAAGGGCTTCATTTAGTTTTTCCTCGAGTCCATTTTCGCTTACTTCAGGGATTTTATCAAGTGATACAAGACGAGCGTTGCCGCGGCCGAGCGAGTTGTCGATCGCAAAAATCGTCACCCGCTCGTCGCCGGCGTACTTCTCGGCCAGCTGCTGGATAACCTTGCGGCTACCGGTGTGGCTTTCCTGCAACACTTTCAGCGGTGCGGTGCGGCCGCTGCCCATTGCGCGGGGCAGGGCGCCGTTGACCAGCGCGTCAACCGGGTCGCGGTAAACGTAAGCAATTGTAACGCTGCGGCCGGACGCGAGCGCCTGCTGAATCTTTTCGTCGCTCGACTTGAAGGTGCTCAGCGTGGTGTCGTACACGATGTCGGCGGTGTCCATCATCGGGCCGGTTACTGCGGCCACAGAGGACTTGCCGGCGCCTGTGCCGCCAGCGGTAAACACTACAACGGGCGCTTTGCCGGCGGGGGTTGGTGCCGCCAAGCGGTCAGCGTACAGGCGCTTGGTAAAGGCGCTGGCAGCATCGTGCACCTCAGCAGCGCGCGAACGGTCGGCGCGGTACTCCGGGCTCAGCTCGCGGGCGATGTCGGTGTTGATGACTTGGCCGCCCTTGGCTTCCTCGAGGGCGTTGTATTCCGCAACCACACCGGCGTAGTCGGTATCGACTCGGGCCTGCAGCGCCTCGTTGATGGGTTGGTTCAGCGCCGGGCCCTCAACACCTTCAGCGCGAATCTGCAGCTGGAAGGGGGCCTGCACGTTGCCGTTCGCATCGGTCCAGCCACCGGCCCACAGCTGCTCCGGGGTGATCTTCAGGTCATTCGCCAGCACCGTGTAGAAGTCGCGCGCCATGTTGGCGTAGGACTCGTTGACGTCGGCGGTAAAGCGGTTGGCCTGCGTGAACTGGGTGAGGATGTTGTTGCGCACAACCTCGGAGCTGGCGCGCAGCTGCTCCGCGTTGTTGGCTTCCTGCACAACAAACTCGGCCATCTGCTGCAGATACTCCTGCGCCTTCTTGCTGGCCTGCTCCGCCTCGGCGCGCGACAGCGCGTTAATGTCGTCGGACTCGCGCAGGTGCGGCAGCAGCAGCGGCTCGAGATCGGTGCCGGCGACGTTGGTCAGCAGCTCGCCGATCGGGATCGAGACCGTGCTCTTCGTGTCGATCGCGTCCTGATACTGCGGCAGCAGACTGGGCAGCTGACCGAGCAGTTCGCCTTCAGAGATGTTCGCCTGTTGCAGGACATCGCTCAGTGTCTCGGCGTCAATGTACACGGTCGAGATCGAATCGCCGTCAGAGTCGGCCATCTCTTGCACGAACTGTGCAAAGGTTTCGGGCGCTCGCGTGCGTAGCTTCGACTCGGTTGCGCGCTTCATCATCTCGCCGAGCTTGTCGGCCGAAGCGATTGCGTCCTGCACGCGAATTGCATCTTTTGTTGCGTCAGCCGCGTTCAACGTAAACACGTCGATGACACCGCCCGGTGCTTCCGCGATAGCTTCCATCCAGACCGCGCCGGGTTTAATTTCCTCGCCCCCGGCCAACGAGCCAAGGGCTTCTCCGCCTGCGCCTCCTGCAGCCTGCACTGTAGTCTGGGCCGCAATGTTGGCACCAGCTCGCTGGCCTGCAGTAAGTGTGCGCCCTGCTAGTTGGCGGGGCGCCAGCATTTTACTTGCGAGCCCGGCTGTTGCCGCGTCGAACAAACCAATGACGCCGGACTTTTTCGCTTTGTCCGCCATGCGCTGCTTAAACTCAGGCGACGATATGGCAGCGCGCGCAGACTCGACATCATTGATGTCGATCTTCATTTCTTGGAACACCTCGTTAAACGAGGTTGTGTACGCCGCCAGTGCGGAAGAAATGCCGGTTGCGCCAGACAATCCAGCGCCGCCGCGCGAGCGCGCGGTTGCCACGATAAACGGCAATGCGGGGACGAGAGTTCCTATAGAACGCGCCGCTACCTCTACCACAACTTCCGGGTTTGAAGCGGTTGCGGATAAAAGCTCGGTAAACCCTTCAGCGGCAGCCACCCGATTTAGCTCATCGCTTGGCATCAACGCTTTATTGCGCAGCGCCTTGGTCTGCTGCAAGCTGGCCAGTGTTGCGTCTGCGAGTTGTCGCTCGTATTGCTTTTTAGTTAGCTCGAGCGCGCGCTTCTCGCGGCCTACACCGACAAACAGCGCGCCATACTCAGAGTAGCGCAGGATGTCGGTGTCGGACTTTAGCTCGCCTGACTCAATCTTTTTAATTGTGTCTAAAATCTGAAACGCATCAGCCACCTTCTTGTCTTGCATGCCGCGCGAGAAAGTTCGAATACCGCTTTCGATATCGCTTGCCAAAGAGCGTTTTGCGTCGGGCGCAGACACCGCGTACTTCAGCGCCTTCTCCGCCTTCTTCAGGCCGGCCTCCCACCAGCTGAGGTTGTCGGTGTCGTCTTTGCCCATGTGGAAAAGATCGACATTTTCCGACAGCACCTTTGCCGCCTTGGGGGAGCGGTTCGATACGTTCTTCCAGTCAGGCTCGTTGGCCTGCATCTCCGGCGTGAACGGATTGCGAACGGCGTCAATCACCGGCGCGCCGGTGACGGTAGATAGCTTTTTGTTTTTCGCGTAGACATCCGGCAGCGACGTGTTCTGGCGGTACAGTCCGCGCAGTGTGCCTTCGTATGTGTCCGGTAGAAAATCGAGTCCAGTGTTTGCTGTGTTACCGCCTTTGTTGACCGAAGCCGCCGGGCCCCTGTCAGGCAAGTTTTCCAGATCGAGCACTTTATTGACCTTTCATCTGCGCGATAACCGCGTTGATATTTGCGATGGTAATGGGTTTGTTGTTTTGCTTGAGCACAGCGTAGGCGGCCGCGCGCGGGCCACTTATCGTTTGGCCCTGTGCAGAGAACCACACGGTCGCGTCTTTGTAGTAATTCGTGTAAAGCTCGTCGCCCGCGGTCTTACCTGTCGGCACGTTGACAGTAGCGCCGGGCAGATTCTTTTTGACGCGGTTCATGCTCGACGCCATTTCGTTGATGAACGGCTCGACCTCTTTGGGTGTCTTGAACACGAAGTCAGCCACGCCCTTTGTGCGGGCCTCACCCATCGTCATGCGGCTCTGGAAGAAGTCATTGGCCTCCGACTTGCGGTAGCCGCTGCGGAACCACTTGTCGGCCCACGCATCGATATCTTCCGGTCGCTTCGTTTCTTTTACGTTGGTGTTGACGTAGTTCTGGTAGGCAACCCACTGCTCGTAGTCGCCCTTCTCCCACTTGCTGCGCGGTTTGCCGATGCGGTCCGAGAAGCTGCGCTCGACCTCGGTGTGCGGAATCTCGCCGCGCTTGTCCAGTGTCTTGCGCAAACTGCGGAAGGTCTCGGCGCGGAGGAACGGGGCGAAACGCTCAAGCTGCTGCGGTTGGGTAATCTCGCCGGAGTTGATCGCGGACTCCGCAATGTCCAACGCTTCGTAGTTGTCCTCTTTCGCGTGCAGCTTGCCGCTGCGCTTATCAACAGCGGCCTGATCGCGGGCCTCGTAATAGTTGTTCAGCTGGATGCGGTCTTTGCCGTCCATCGCGTCAAGGTCGGCCTGCGCGGGCTTTTTGCCGTTCGCGACCGCCTGCCACACAGCGTCAGATGCGGCCTTCTCTTTGCGGGCCTTCTCCGCTTCCTGCTCGCGCTGCATGATCTGCTTGTCCTGATAGTTCTCGCGCACGCGCTGGCGGGTCTTGTCGCGCATGTCTGGGTCTTGAATTTTCGAGACCTCTTCAAGCGCCTTATCGTAGGGCAGGCTGGCGATAGAGTCGGCCTTTTGCAGCGCGGCCTTATCCGTCATCTTGTCTTTAAGCT
>JACCDY010154115.1_pt1 | contig 15168 bp, 10 predicted proteins | sample 7446391 | NCBI WGS metagenome assembly JACCDY01 (sample SAMN15323451, study PRJNA562643) | freshwater metagenome | isolation source: river surface water | place: USA:Blue River Watershed | collected 2017-08-18 | reverse complement strand
GACACCAAGGGCAGCGAGGCACTTTTGATTTCGTAGGCGTGTGGCGCGGAGGCTTGGCTCATGGAACTTGCGTAAAAAAGAAAACCTGAACTTTACACGGCAAGGGTATTGATACCTAGGTAAACTTTTTGAAATGCACATTCATTACCTCGCTCGTTCCATTTTTGTGCCCTTTGCACTCAGTGCTTCTGCGGTTTTAGCGCAGCAGGCGGCTGCTCCTGCCGCAGCTACTTCGGACATGGGGCGCATTGAAATCACCAGTGGCCGTGACAACGACACGCAGCAGCGTCGTGAATCTACCGCCAGCAAAATTGTGATTGGTCGTGAAGAAATCGAAAAACAAGGTGACGCCAACCTGGGTGAGATTTTGAAGCGCATGCCTGGTATTACCTTGGGTGGTGCGCCAGGCCGAGGTGGCGGCATCCGCATGCGTGGACTGAGCCAAGGCTATACACAAATCTTGCTGGATGGTCAGCGTGTGCCCCCAGGCTTTAACGTGGAGTCGCTTACCCCTGAAATGGTTGAGCGTGTGGAAATTTATCGCGCCCCCACAGCAGAGACAGGTGCACAAGCCATTGCGGGCACCATCAATATCATCACGCGTGAAGGCCGCAAGGGCATGCCCACCGAGTTGAAAGTGGGCTCGTCGTTTCAGGGCGGGTATGCCTCGCCCACCGCTTCTTTGGTCAAGTACCACGATGCCGAGAAGTGGACGGCCAACTACACGCTCTCTATCAATCGCTATGCGGCACCCGATCACAGTGAAAATGAGTTAGCACGCACCGAAAGTGTTGGCGTCAATTCGTATCAAACACAACGTCAACGGGTGAGTGACAGCCATTACGGACGAGAGGGCTTGCATGCCACGGCGCGTTTGCAGCTCAAAGGCGATCCAGGCGAAACCTTCACGCTGATGCCGTTCCTTGCTTTGTCTCAAGGCAGAACGCCCGGCACGATTGAGGCCACCCAAAGTTCAACCAATCCTTCCACGGCGGTGGGCTCAGCCACAGCGAGTAATGAAAATCAAAACCACTTTGCTGTTTTGCGCTTGAATGGTCAATGGCGTCGCAAGCTGTCGACGGACAGCAACATGGAGTGGAAATTCAACGTTGGAGGCTGGAACAGTCATAACGAATACCAACAAACATCGAATGCGCCTCTTTTGTTACCTAGCCTGTCCGAGAACTCGCGTGTGCAAGACCGTTCGGCCAACCTCAGCGGTAAATACACCAATGTTTTGGGCGGCGGTCACCAGTGGGTGAGTGGGGCAGAGGTTGAGTCGGTGCGACGCACCCAGACGGTGGTGGGTGCTTACCAGAGCGTGGCAGGCAGTGCTGACTATCAAGCCAGCTCGATGCGTTACGCTGTTTACTCACAGGATGAATGGCAACTCACGCCACATTGGTCAACCCATCTTGGCGCTCGCTTCGAAGGATTGACCACGGAAGGCAATACAACCACTGGTGACGTGATCAATCGCAATAGCGTCTTCACGCCTTTGTTGCATGCCATGTGGCGTCCCAATCCAGACAGTCGAGACCAAGTGCGTATGAGTCTCACGCGCAGCTTCAAAACACCCAGCATGCCTACCTTGCTGGCGCGCCGAACATATGTACGTGATGGTCTAAATAGTGAGACGAACCCCGATGTTTCAGGTAATCCGAATCTAAAACCTGAAGTCGCAACAGGTTTGGATGTGGCTGTTGAACGCTATTTGCCGCAGGGTGGAGTTTTAAGCGCCAGTGTTTTCCACCGTCGTGTTCAGAATTTGATTCGTAACGTACTCATTCCAAAAGCGGAAGATACTCAAGGTCGATATTTGTCACGTCCCGAAAACATCAGCGAAGCCATCACAGAAGGTATTGAGCTAGAAGCCAAGTTCCGTATGGATGAATGGATTGCAGATGCCCCCCACATTGATCTGCGCAACAACCTGAGTTTTTACCGTTCGCGCGTGCTCAGCATCATGGGGCCCAACAACCGCCTAGACCAACAGCCAAGCATGACGGCCAATATCGGCGCAGATTACAAGCTCAAATCTGCACCTCTCACGGTGGGTGGCAACATCAATTACAACCCTGGCTACAGCACCCGTTTAAGCGCAGAGCAGCTCACCACCATTTCGCAAAAACGCGTGTTGGATGTGTATGGCTTGTGGCGCGTGGACAGCAGCACGGCATGGCGCTTAACCCTGAGCAACCTTGATCCGCGCAACTACAACACAGGCAGCTTTTACAACGGCAATGGTGTGACGGAAAGCAGTCGCACCCAAAACCGCAGCTGGACCAATGTGCAAATTCTTCTGGAGAAAAAACTATGACGCAACGCGACGGCGCTTGGTATGACCGCATGTACAACAATCGCGCCTTGGTGCCTGAGCACGCGGCACACTTTGCTTATTGGCGTGATGCGTCTGCACAGGTGCGTGCCACACACCGTTGCTTTCAAGACGTGGCCTATGGGCGCGGCTTGAACGAAACGTTAGACATTTTTCCAAGTGACGTCGCGGGTGAGAAAGCACCCGTGGTCGTGTTCATCCACGGCGGGTATTGGCGTTCGCTGGACAAGGCGGATCATTCGTTCATCGCGCCTACCTTCACCGCGCAAGGTGCGCATGTGGTTGTGCCTAACTATGCGTTGTGCCCCGCTGTGACGGTGTCAGACATCACCTTGCAAATGGTCAAATGCGTGGCATGGGTGTGGCGCAACATCCATCGCTTTGGCGCTGACCCCAGTCGCATTACCTTGGTTGGGCACTCTGCTGGCGGCCACTTGGTAACCATGCTGTTGGCTTGCGATTGGCCTGCTTATGCAGCCGACTTGCCTGCACATTTGGTCACCAAGGCATTGTCCATTTCTGGTTTGTATGAGTTGGCGTCTGTGCAAGCCACGCCCTACCTCAAAGACAGTCTGCGCTTGACCGATGAGGTGGTGCTGCGCAACAGCCCCGCTTGGATGCCTGCGCCCAAGCAAGGCACGCTTTACAGCGTGGCGGGAGGCATTGAGAGCGAAGAGTTCATTCGTCACAACTTTTTGATTCAGCAGTCTTGGGGCAAAGACCGTGTACCTGTGGCCGAAACCTTAGAGGGCTTGCAGCACTTCAGTATCGTCGAGGCGATGACCCAGCCCAGACATCGTTTGCACACCTTGGCGCTTGAGCTGCTACACAAGTAACACGCTTCAATATCAAGCTGCGCAAACGCCATAAAAAAAGCCTGTCATGCATCGAGCAGACAGGCTTTGTGTTTGGCCGAAATTGAGCCGTCACACAAGGCTTACATCAACAGATGTTCACCTGCGTTGTCGCCACCCAAGATGACATAGTTCACTTTGCGCACATCCATCAGCTTGGTGCCGCCAGCGTAGCTGATAGAGCTTTGCACGTCTTGCTCCATCTCAATCAGCGTGTTGGCCAGCTTACCTTTGACGGGTTCGAGGATGCGCTTGCCTTCCACGTGCTTGTATTCGCCTTTGTTGAAGTCAGAGGCAGAGCCGTAATACTCTTTGAACAATTCGCCGTTCACTTCTACCGTCTTGCCTGGCGACTCTTCGTGGCCAGCAAACAGCGAACCAATCATCACCATGCTTGCGCCAAAGCGGATGCTTTTGGCAATGTCACCGTGACTACGAATGCCGCCGTCTGCAATGATGGGTTTGGTCGCCACACGCGCACACCACTTGAGCGCTGACAACTGCCAGCCGCCTGTGCCAAAACCAGTTTTAAGTTTGGTGATGCACACCTTGCCAGGGCCTACGCCCACTTTGGTAGCGTCAGCGCCCCAGTTTTCAAGGTCGATTACGGCTTCAGGCGTTGCCACGTTGCCTGCAATGACAAAGCTCTTAGGCAATTTGGCCTTGATGTAGGCGATCATGTCGCGCACGCTGTCGGCGTGGCCGTGGGCAATGTCGATGGTGATGTATTCAGGTGTGAGACCCGCCGCAGCCCATGTGTCCACGGTTTCGCGATCGGGGGCTTTCACGCCCAAAGAGATGGACGCATACACACCCTTGGCATGCATGTCTTTCACGAATTGGACATTGTCCAAATCGAAGCGGTGCATCACGTAGAAGTAGTTGTTTTGCGCCATCCACAAGCAGATGTTTTCATCCACCACGGTTTTCATATTGGCGGGGACGACAGGCAAGCGAAACTTGCGGCCACCCAGTTCAACACCTGCATCGCATTCAGAGCGGCTTTCCACACGGCACTTGCGTGGCAGCAACAAGATGTTGTCGTAATCAAAAATTTCCATATTCCCAAGCTCCAGAAAATAACGTTCGAAGATTGAGCGCTTGGCTTGGTCGGTTTTTTTTGGGGCGCAAAAGGCAGACCAAAAAAAACCGAGCGCAAGAATCTTGGGCCCGGTGGCTGATTCTAAACCTAAAATCTTTCGATGCATTCCTCTCCTCACATCCCCCCCTTGCTACAAGGCCTCAACACAGAACAAGCGGCGGCGGTGACCTTGCCTCAGGCTCATGCCCTCATCTTGGCGGGAGCGGGCTCAGGCAAGACGCGGGTGCTGACCACGCGCATTGCGTGGCTCATGCAAACGGGGCAGGTGTCGCCGGGTGGCATATTGGCGGTGACGTTCACCAATAAGGCGGCCAAAGAAATGCTCACGCGCTTGTCGGCCATGCTGCCCGTGAACGTGCGCGGTATGTGGGTAGGTACTTTTCATGGGCTGTGCAACCGCTTTTTGCGTGCCCACTGGAAGCTGGCCAACTTGCCTCAGTCTTTTCAAATCTTGGACACCCAAGACCAGCTTAGCGCCATCAAGCGCTTGAGCAAACAGTTCAACGTGGATGACGAACGTTTTCCACCCAAAGAAACCATGCGTTTCATCGCGGGTTGCAAAGAGGACGGTCTGCGCCCCAAAGACGTGGTGGCCCGCGATCCCGACGACCGCAAACGTGTGGAGCTTTACGAGCTGTACGAAGCCCAATGCCAACGCGAAGGCGTGGTGGACTTTGGTGAACTCATGCTGCGCTCATACGAGCTGCTGCGCGACAACGATCCACTGCGCGAGCACTACCGCCGCCGTTTTCAGCACATCTTGGTGGACGAATTTCAAGACACCAACAAGCTGCAATACGCCTGGCTCAAACAACTCGCTGGCCCTGTGGACCAAGGGGGCGGTGCCATCTTGGCCGTGGGCGACGACGACCAAAGCATTTACGCTTTCCGTGGCGCACGCGTGGGCAACATGGCTGACTTTGTGCGCGAGTACCAAGTCACCCACCAAATCAAGCTAGAGCAAAACTACCGCAGCTTTAGCAACATCTTGGACAGTGCCAACCACCTCATCAGCCACAACAAAGGTCGCTTAGGTAAAAACCTGCACACCACGCAGGGCGCAGGCGAGCCCGTGCGCGTGTACGAATCGCCCACCGACTTTGCCGAAGCGCAATGGATGGTGGAAGAGATGAAGCAACTCTTGCGCGATGGTCAGAATGGCGATGGTGCCAAAGGCGTACAACACCGCAGCGAAATTGCCGTGCTCTACCGCAGCAACGCACAAAGCCGAGTGATTGAAACCGCGCTGTTCAATGCTGCCATGCCTTACCGCGTGTACGGTGGTTTGCGCTTCTTTGAACGTGCTGAGATCAAACACGCTTTGGCCTATTTGCGCTTGCTCGAAAACCCACGCGACGACACCAGCTTCATGCGCGTGGTCAACTTCCCGCCCCGTGGCATTGGTGCGCGCAGCATCGAGCAGCTGCAAGACGCCGCACGCGCCATGGGCTGCGCCATGAGCGATGCCGTCACTGCAGTGGCTGGCAAAGCGGGGGCCAACCTGAGTGCCTTTGTCGCCAAGATTGATGTGCTGCGCGAGCAAACGCAAGGCCAAAACCTGCGCCAAATCATTGAGCTGTTGCTCGATCACTCAGGCTTGATCACGCATTACCAAACCGAGCGCGAAGGCCAAGACCGCATTGAGAACTTGCAGGAATTGGTCAACGCCGCTGAGAGCTTTGTCACACAAGAAGGCTTTGGCCGCGATGCGGTGGCTTTGCCCATCGACGAACACGGCGAGCCCGTGGTCACCGATGGCAGCACACCCGCCACACCGCAAACCATGATCAACGCCGACACTGGCGAAACCTTGTCGCCTTTGGCTGCCTTCCTCACGCATGCGGCGTTGGAGTCGGGTGATAACCAAGCGCAAGCAGGCCAAGATGCGATTCAGTTGATGACGGTGCATGCCTCGAAGGGCTTGGAATTTGACTGCGTGTTCATCACAGGCATGGAAGAGGGCTTGTTCCCCCATGAAAATTCGATGAACGACTTTGACGGCCTTGAAGAAGAACGTCGCCTCATGTACGTGGCCATCACGCGTGCGCGCAAGCGTTTGTACCTCAGTCATTCGCAAACCCGCATGCTGCATGGCCAAACGCGCTACAACCTGAAAAGCCGTTTCTTCGAAGAGCTGCCAGAGCACACGATGAAGTGGATCACGCCTGCACGTTCAGCGTTTGCCGATGCGATGCCCACGCGACGTGATGCTTGGCAGAACAATAACGGCTGGCAAAACAACGCATGGGGTGGTGGTGCGGCCACGGCTGTGGCGCCTAAGCCTGTCCCTCAGCGTGCAGCGCCTGTCACCAGTGGCCCCAATGCATGGGTACGCAGCGGTGTGCAGGTGTTCCATGCCAAGTTTGGCGAGGGCGTGGTGGTCAGCATCGAAGGAGTGGGCGACGATGCCCGTGCCCAAGTGAACTTCCCGCGTCACGGCACCAAGTGGCTGGCGCTCAGTGTGGCCAAGCTCACACAGGTTTAATCAAGCGTAAATCGTGTCCGACGTGAAGCAGTCGACGAAGCTGTAATACGTTGAACAAAAAAACATCGCAGCCAACATCAGCATGGCGGGCATCATGGCCATGGCGGCAAAGTCGCTGTCACCCACCAAGCTGCCAATGAGTGTGATGGCCAATGTGGTTCCCAAAAAGATACCGCTCCACATCAAACCAAACAACAAAAATGCACGCCAGTTGCTCAGGCACGCCACGGTGCTGAAAAACAAGCTTTTGCCCACAGGCACAGCGTGCCAATGTGTGAGGGCAGGCGCATGCCAAAACACAAGTGATAAAGGCAGGTACAGCATCATCGACAGCCACATGGCGTTTTGAAAATCTGGATCCATCACCGTTTCTATCTCCAGCGATCCTCCTGCCATATACAAGTTCGCAAAGTCGCCGCCGTCTACCAGTGTGGACAAGCCCATCACGCCCACAAAGCACAACGCGTAAATGAGGCCTAGCATCAGCATGTGGCGCTTGCCCTCTGGGCCAGTTCTAAAACCCACAGCCAAGATAAAAGGCATGGGGAACTTGCCCAATTCCACTTCACGTGTGGCGGCCATGAGCCCTAAGGTGGCGGCAGGCAGCAGTATCAGGGCCAAAAAGCTACCCAGTACAGGCACGATAGACAAAATAGACATGCTCGCCATGAACATGAAGAACAACCCCGTAAGGGCCAGTGGCTGCTTCCAAAAAGCGCGAATGCCTTGGCGCACCCAGAGCGTGCCTGTTTTTGCGGGAACAACGTTGAGTTTCATAGCTCAGAGTGTGACAGGGTGTGCGACGCGTTGACGCAATACACGTTCAAAGTGTGTGGGGTCGTGGGGTTGCAACATGCTTGCTTCGCGCGGCAGGTAAAAGTCCCACAGGCGCGACGTCCAAAAACGCAAAGCACCCGCACGCAACATGGGGTTGAGCAACTGGCGCTCAGCTGGTGTGAAAAGGCGCACGGCTTGGTACGCGTCGATGAACGCTTGCGCCTTGGCTGCATCGTGCACACCATCGGCGTGGGTGATGCACCAGTCGTTCAGACACACAGCCACGTCAAATAACCATGTGTCTACACCTGCAAAGTAAAAATCGAAAAAGCCTGTCAGCTCGGGCGCTTCAGCGGGGCCATCAAACATCACGTTGTCGCGGAACAAGTCGGCGTGCACAGGGCCACGAGGCAGAGCCGTGTAGGCCGATGACGCAGCGATGTGGTTTTGATAGGCCAGCTCGGTTTGGATGAGCACGGTTTGTGATTCATTCAAATGCGGCAGCACCACGGGCACGGTCTCGTTCCACCAAGGCAGTCCACGCAGGTTAGGTTGTTGGCGGTTGTAGTCTCGGCCAGCCAGGTGCATGCGGGCCAGCATATCGCCCACAGCCGCACAGTGGGCAGCGCTGGGGTTGAGCTCACTTTTGCCACGCAAGCGGTTGACCACTGCGGCAGGTTTGCCCTCGACGGTCAGCAAGATGTCACCGTCTCGGTTAGACATGGGGTCTGGCACAGGAATACCACCTTGTGCCAAGTGTTTCATCAGGTACAGATAAAACGGCAGCTGCTCGTGTGTGAGACGCTCAAACAGTGTCAGTACGTATGGGCCAGTGCTGCTGGTGAGAAAGTAATTGGTGTTTTCAATGCCGCCTTGGATGCCTTTGAGTTCGACCAACTCGCCTAATTTGAGTTGGGCCAGCAGTTCTTGCGCGGAGGACTCTGAAACTTCGGTGAAAACTGCCATGACTGCCAAGGGGTTAAAAGTTGGTGCTCATTGTAGTTGGCGCGTCTGTTGTTTTTGGCTGGGCTCGCTTGGGGGATGAGGGATGAGCGGGCTCCTCATGCTGGGGTACCAGAAATCGTCACCCGCTCACCCCTCACCCCCCAAGACTACGGCCTGCATGGTTGTTATTCGCTTGCCAACACCCAGGCCGCAGACTGGGCGTGGCGGGTGGGCGTCGCCATGATTTCTGGTACTCCAGCATGAAACAGCGACGCCCACCAGCCGCGTCCAGCGAGCCCAGCCAAAAACACACACAAGGCACAATCACAACCTATGAGTGAAACCAAAACATTGCTGCTGGTCGACGGCTCCAGCTACCTTTACCGTGCCTTCCATGCCATGCCCGACCTGCGCGCTGTGCCAGGCGACCCAACCAGCGCCGCCACAGGCGCTATTCGCGGCATGATCAACATGATGCAAGCCCTGCGTAAAGAAGTGCCCACGCAGTTGGCCGCTTGCGTGTTTGACGCCAAAGGCCCCACCTTCCGCGACGAGCTGTACCCCGAGTACAAAGCCAACCGCTCGCCCATGCCTGACGATTTGCGCTCGCAAATCGAACCCATCCACGCCATGGTGCGCATGCTGGGCTGGACAGTGCTTGATGTGCCGGGCGTCGAAGCCGATGACGTGATAGCCACCTTGGCCGTGACCGCTGCCAAACAAGGTGTGACAGTGGTGGTGTCGAGTGGTGACAAAGACTTGAGCCAACTGGTGAACGAACACATCATCATCATGGACACCATGAACGGCAAAAAACGCGACGTGGCGGGCGTGACCGCCGAGTTTGGCGTGCCTCCGCATTTGATGATTGACTATCAAACCTTGGTGGGCGACACCGTGGACAACGTGCCAGGCGTAGCCAAGGTCGGCCCAAAGACCGCGGCCAAGTGGCTGATGGAATACGGTTCGCTCGACAACTTGCTGCAAAACGCCAGCGCCATCAAAGGCGTGGCGGGCGAGAACCTGCGTCAAGCCGTGGAATGGCTGCCCAAAGGCCGTCAGCTGGTGACCATGAAAACCGATTGCGATTTGTCCGCCTACGTGCCAGGCTTGCCCGCGCTCGATGCGCTGCACTTGGCCGAGCCGGACAAGCCCGCATTGCAAACCTTTTACGAAACCTATGGCTTCAAAGGCTTGGCCCGTGCATTGGCCGAGGGCAGCGATGGTGCAACAGGTGCAGGTGGCAAAACCGACTCAGCTAAGCCGAAGTTTGAGCCGACACCTGGCTTGTTTGATGAACCTGAACCCACGGTATCAACCGTCACCGACAAGCACTACGACTGCGTGCTGGATTGGGCCATGTTTGATACATGGCTGGCCAAACTCAACGCCGCCGAACTGGTGGCGTTTGACACCGAAACTTCGTCGCTCGACGCCATGCGTGCCGAGATTGTGGGCCTGAGCTTTTCGGTCAAACCTGGCGAAGCCTGCTACATCCCGCTGGCGCATAGCTATGGCGATGCGCCCTCGCAGCTACCCATGAATGAAGTGTTGGCCAAACTCAAGCCTTGGTTTGAAAACCCAGCCATTCAAAAGCTCGGCCAACACATCAAATACGACCGACACGTCATGGCCAACCACGGCATTGAGGTGAAGGGCTACGCGCACGACACCATGCTGCAAAGCTATGTGCTGGAAGTGCACAAGCCTCACGGCTTAGCCAGCTTGGCCGAGCGTCATGTGGGTCGCAAAGGGTTGAACTATGAAGACCTGTGCGGCAAAGGCGCGCACCAAATTCCGTTTTCACAAGTGGACGTAGCGCGTGCCACCGAATACTCGTGCGAAGACTCCGACATGACGCTGGACGTGTATAACGTGCTGTGGCCACGCTTGCAAGCCGACGACAAACTGCGCTTCATCTACGACCTAGAAATTCAAAGCAGCGAAGCGCTATACCGCATCGAGCGCAACGGTGTGTTGATTGACGCACCCACACTGGCCGCACAAAGCCATGCGCTGGGCCAACGCATCGTGCAGCTAGAAACCGAAGCGTATGACATTGCAGGTCAGCCGTTTAACTTGGCCAGCCCTAAGCAATTGGGCGAAATCTTCTTTGACAAACTGGGCTTACCTGTGATCAAGAAGACGGCCACTGGCGCACGCAGCACCGACGAAGAAGTGCTGGAGAAATTGGCCGAAGACTACCCACTGCCTGCCAAAATTTTGGAGCATCGGTCCTTAAGCAAACTCAAAGGCACCTACACCGACAAGCTCGCACAAATGGCTGTGCCACGCACGGGCCGCGTGCACACGCACTACGCGCAAGCTGTGGCCGTCACAGGCCGTTTGTCGAGTAACGACCCCAACTTGCAGAACATCCCAATCCGCACAGCAGAGGGGCGCAAAGTGCGCGAAGCATTTGTGGCCCCTGCGGGCTGCGTGATAGCCAGTGCCGACTACAGCCAGATCGAGCTGCGCATCATGGCGCACATCAGTGGTGACGAGGCGTTGGTCAAAGCATTCCATGATGGTCTAGACGTTCACCGTGCCACTGCTGCCGAAGTGTTTGGCGTGAGCGTGGACGCCGTCAGCACCGAGCAGCGTCGCTATGCCAAGGTCATTAACTTTGGCCTCATCTACGGCATGAGTGCGTTTGGTTTGGCCAAAGCGCTGGGCATCGACAACGGTGCGGCCAAGAACTACATCACGCGCTACTTTGAACGCTTCGCGGGCGTGAAGCGCTACATGGACGACACACGCGAACAAGCCAAAGCACAAGGCTATGTAGAAACCGTGTTTGGCCGCCGTTTGTACTTGCCCGAAATCAACAGCCCCAACGGCCCACGCCGCGCAGGCGCAGAGCGTGCTGCGATTAACGCACCCATGCAAGGCACAGCCGCCGACCTCATCAAGATGAGCATGGTGGCCGTGCAAAAAGCAATCGACCAGCAACAACGCCAAACCAAAGTCATCATGCAAGTGCACGACGAATTGGTGTTTGAAGTGCCCACGTCAGAAGTGGAATGGGTCCGCATCGAAGTGCCACGCCTGATGGCTGAAGTAGCGCAGCTGAAAGTGCCGTTGTTGGCTGAGGTGGGGGTGGGGTTGAACTGGGATGAGGCCCATTGAGCTGATAGTTTGCTCAGTCTTGCTCGTCCGACGTGTCATGCCACACCACTTGCCGAGCTAGCTTGATAAATCGCTCTTGCTCAGCCGCACTCAAGGGGTGAAGAATGTCTGCTTGCAGCGCATGCACGATGGGTTGCAGGGCCAAGTAAATTTTGTTGCCCTTGGCTGTGAGCGACAGCTCGCGTGAGCGACGGTCTTGCTCGCTCACCACGCGGCGCACCCAGCCTTTGTTGTCTAGACGCTCAATCACGCCGCCAATGGTGGCGCGGTCGTAGCCAATGATTTCCGCCACGGTGGCTTGGTCGACATGCGGGTTGTTGGCAATGGCGTCTAGCGCAGCGTATTGCACCGAGGTCAGGTCATAGCCTGCGGCTTGGGTGCGCTGCGCAAAGATTTGGGTGGATTGCTGTTGCAGGCGACGTATCAAGTGCCCCGCCATGTCATGCATTGCCATGCCTGTGTCTCCGTAGAAATACCAATATGGTAATCATACATACCATCTTGACGGATATTAGTAAGTGTAGTTATCATTTATCCAGCGCCAATATTTCGGCACCTTTCAAGCACTGGAGACAAGACATGCAGTTTTACAAAGACGGATTTCGCGGCGGTAACCCCGACATCAAGCAAGCCGCCCCCAACCGCCGCAACCGTGGCGTGAACGAGCCTTTGCCCGAGAAAGTGGATGTGCTCATTGCCGGCACGGGCCCCGCAGGCTTGTGCTTGGCGGCGCAGTTGTCGCAGTTCCCTGAGATCGAAACCCTGATCATCGAGCGCATGCCCAGCAACATCATCAAGGGCAAGGCCGATGGCATCAACACGCGCACGATGGAAATGTTCCAAGCCTTTGGCTTTGCCGACAAGGTCAAGCGCGAAACGTATTGGGTCAACCAAACCGCGTTTTGGATGCCCGACCCGACAAACCCCGACCACATCAAACGCGTGGGCCGTGTGCAAGACGTGGCCGACGACAGCTCGGAAATGCCACACATCTTGATCAACCAAGCACGCTTGCACGAGTTGTTCATCGAGGTCATGAAAAATTCGCCCTCGCGCTTAGAGCCCGACTACGGCTGGGAAGTTGAAAGCCTCACCATCGACCCCACCACCGAAGATCACCCCGTCACCGTCACCTTGAAAGACGCCACGGGCATCAACTGGTGGGCCACCCGCACGGTGCGCGCCAACTACGTGGTGGGCTGCGACGGCGCGCACTCCAAAGTGCGCAAGTCGATTGGGGGTGAACTGCACGGCGACGCCGCCCACCAAGCTTGGGGCGTGATGGATATTTTGGCGAACACCGACTTCCCCGATGTGCGCCAGAAGTGTTTGATTTCGTCTGCCAAAGAAGGCAACGTGCTCATCTTGCCGCGTGAAGGTGGCTATGTGTTCCGCATGTATGTGGAGTTGGACAAGCTCAATGTGGGCGAAAAAGCCGCGCAGCGCAAGCTGACCCAGGACGACATGATTGCTGCGGCCAACCGCATCATCAAGCCGTATTCCATCGATGTGAAAGAAGTGGTGTGGTGGTCCATCTACGACATTGGCCACAGCATCACCGACCGCTTTGATGATGTGCCCGCAGGCGTAGACCGCAACCCACGTGTGTTCACCGCAGGTGACGCGTGCCACACCCACTCGCCAAAAGCAGGGCAAGGCATGAACGTGTCGATGCAAGATACCTTCAACCTCGGCTGGAAGCTGGTGCATGTGTTGCAAGGGCGCGCCGATGCCAGCTTGCTGCGCAGCTACTCCAAAGAGCGTTTGACCGAGGCCAAGCGTCTGGTGGAAACCGACCACGAATGGGCCCGCATCATGTCGGCCCCCACCACACAAGCCGAGCGTGATGGCAGCGAAGAGCCGCGCATCATTCGCCAATTCAAGGCCAACCTTGAATTCACGGGTGGCACGGCTGTGAAGTACGACAGCTCTGACTTGTTTGCTGCCAGCGCACACCAAGCTTTGGCCAAAGGCGAAGAGGTGGGCCGACGCTTTCACTCCGCTCCAGTGGTGCGTGTGGCAGACGCCAAGCAAATGCAGCTGGGCCATGTGGCCGAGGCGGATGCACGCTGGCGCATTTATGCCTTTGCAGGCAAGGCAGACAGTTCCAGTGCAGGGTCAGCCATTCACAAGCTGGCTGATTGGTTAGAAACCAATGCAAACTCACCCGTGGTCAAGCACACACGCAAGGGCGAAGACATTGACGCGGTGATCGATTTCCGTGCCGTGTTCCAACAAACCTTTGACCAACTGGCTTATGAGCACATGCCTTCGTTGCTCAAACCCAAAACGGGCAAGCTGGGTTTGCAAGACCACGAGAAAGTGTTCTGCGTGGACCACAAAGGCGTGGGCAATATCTATGACATGCGTGGCATTGACCGCGACAAGGGCTGCATGATCGTGGTGCGCCCCGACCAGTACGTGGCGCATGTGCTGCCGCTTGATGGCTATGACGAACTGGCTGCCTTCTTTGCAGGCGTGCTCGTCACGCAGCGTTGATCACTCGGCTTTGAGGTAGACCTTTTGCAGCAAGCGCGCCAGGGTTTTGCGTTCCGCAGGGCTCAGGTGCGCTGTGCCTTGCGCGTCGGCGGCACTGGCCGCTTTTTCTGCTTTTTTCATCAAGGCTTTGCCGCTGGTACTGAGCAGCAAACCCACGGCACGTCGGTCTGTGGGGTGGGGCTGGCGTTCGATCAAGCCTCGTTTGTCTAACTCGCGCAACAGCACCACCATGTTGGGCGGTAGCACATTGAGTTTTTGGCACAACTGGCGCGAGGTCACACCAGGCCAGTGCCCAATGACCGACAACACCGAAAAGTCCACGGTGCGCAAATCAAACGAGTGCACACCGCGAATGAAGTGCGACACCAAGGTGTGCGACGCGCGGCTGGCGTTGTAGCCCAGCAGGGTTTCTAAATACTCCGTGCCACCCGTTTCGTTCGCAACGTCGGCGACCTCTTCTTTGGGTTTGCGGGCGTTAGAAACTTTGCGTACGGCAGTGCTCATGGGTGGGATTGACGAATGTAAAAACTGAGCTCGGTTCAATGGCCGAGTTGGGCCTCAATCATGCCAGAGCGCATGCTTGCCTCTGGCAACACCCACGCACGCAATGCGGCAGCAGGTGCTTGCCAGCGTGCGGTGTGGCTACCTTGCGCGGCTTCAATGCGCGTCCAGCTCCAAGCCAGCAAGGCGAGGGTGGCCAAGCGCAAGTAGTCGCCCGCAATCCAGCTAAGGCGCACTTGGCCATCGGGCTGTTGTGCTGCGTGCAAGCAGGTTTGGGTGGTGGCTTTGAGCTGTGCAAACAGTTCCAACACTTGGCCTTCGTGGGTTGTGCTGGCAGATAAACCATGTGCCAGTCCATCCAACATGGCGTTCATGGCAGTGCCCCCATCGCTGACGACTTTGCGCATCAACAAGTCGATGGCTTGAATTTCGTTGGTGCCTTCGTAAATCATGGCAATGCGGGCATCGCGCACGTTTTGTTCAATGCCCCATTCGCTCACGTAGCCGTGGCCACCAAACACTTGCAAGCATTCGCTCG
>JACCDY011149252.1_pt1 | contig 15170 bp, 15 predicted proteins | sample 7446391 | NCBI WGS metagenome assembly JACCDY01 (sample SAMN15323451, study PRJNA562643) | freshwater metagenome | isolation source: river surface water | place: USA:Blue River Watershed | collected 2017-08-18 | reverse complement strand
GCCACCACCGGGCCCAGCAAATTGCCAAAGGCTGCGCCGGTGTACAGCGTGCCAATGATGCTGGAGACCGAGCGCGCGCCAAACAAGTCCATGCACAAAGCAGGCAGCAGGGACACGATGCCGCCGTAACTCAAGCCAAACCACAAAGCAAAGACCACCCACGCGGCATACCCCTGGGCGGAATGCCAAAGCACATAGGACAGGCCCATGGACGCTTGCATCAGCACCAAGGTCAGCGGTCGCCCAATGCGATCTGCCAAGGCGCCGATGGCAAACCGGCCGACCAAACTGCCCACCCCAATCAAGCCCACCAGTCCCACGGCACGCGCGTCGTCCATGCCCATGTCACGCGCCGCGGCCGATACATGGGCGAATGGAATGAACATGGTCGGCGCCCCCAACACCACCGACGCATAGAGCCAGCGAAAGCTGCGGGTGCGCAAGGCCTCGCGCAAGCTCAGACCGTTGACCGGCGCAGACCCCCGGGCCGTGGCAGCAGGTGCACGCCGCAGCAGTCCCGCAGCGGCCAGGCCGACCAACAGCACGCCCACTGCCAAAAGTTGCATGGCTTCCCGCCAAGCCCAACTGTCCAGGGTGATCCCCATCAGCAAAGGAACCACCAGCGTCCCAGCCCCAATGCCGGCACTGGCCAGGCCTGCGGCCAAGCCGCGACGGCGGGTGAACCAGGGTTGCACACAGCCAATGGACGGCGTGTACACCAAGGCAATGCCCAGGCCAACGCAGGCACCATAGCAAAGGTAGACCATGGTCATGGATTGCGCCAAGCTGGTGCCGAGCAAGCCCAAGGCAATGCAGCACATGCCCATGCTGCACACCACCCTGGGGCCAAACCGGTCGGAAAGCATGCCCCCGACCGCGCCCAACACAAAATAAACCAAGCCGGACAGGCCGAAGATCAAGGCAACATCCGCTCGCTGCGCCGAGAACTCTGTGGCAAATGACTCAAAAAAGGCCGCGAAGGAATAAGACACGCCAAAAATGACGGCCAGACTGAAGAAAGTGCTCCAGACCACAACCCAGGCGTAACGCGGTTCATGCATTGGAAAAATTTTAACGAGCGGCTTGCTCCGGAAGGCTATCGCTAACCCCCACTCCCCTCGTCATCGGGAGCGATGACAGGTAAAATTTTCTGCATGAACATGCCAACTTTTGAAACCTTCCAATCCACTGCATTGAGCGAGGGCTTTGACGAAGTCATCGAGCGCACATGGGACCCGCTGGCGGTGTTGGACACCCACACGCACCCCTTTGGCGTGAAGGCACTGGTCACCCAAGGTGAAATGTGGCTGACCGTTGGCGATCAAACGCAGCACTTGAAGGCGGGCGATCGCTTCACGCTGGATCGCGACGTGCCACATGCTGAACGCTACGGCGTACAAGGCGCCAGCTATTGGGTGGCGCGCAAAAACAAATGAACAGGCCATCGGACGCCGCGGTTCAGGTTCACAAAGAAGGGGCTGTCACGGTCATTGCCTTGCAGCGTCCGCAGCGACGCAATGCGGTGGACAGCGTGACCGCCCAAGCGCTCTACGCTGCCTTCGAAGATTTTGATCGCGATGCCTCGGCATCGGTTGCGGTGCTGACCGGCAATGGCGACAGTTTCTGCGCTGGCGCCGACCTCAAAGCCGTGGCCGCTGGTGACCGTCACACCCTTGACCCTTTGGGTGGACAAAACACCCCAGGCCCCATGGGGCCCACACGCATGACGCTTTCCAAGCCCGTGATCGCAGCCATCGAAGGGCACGCCGTGGCAGGCGGCATGGAATTGGCGCTGTGGGCTGACCTGCGCATCATGGCAGACAACGCCGTGATGGGGATTTATTGCAGGCGCTTTGGCGTGCCGCTGGTCGACATGGGCACAATTCGATTGCCGCGCCTGATTGGCCAATCGCGAGCCATGGATTTGATACTCACGGGACGCCCTGTTCATGCAGAGGAAGCTTTGGCCATAGGGCTGGCCAATCGCGTGGTGCCTGCGGGTCAAGCTTTGCAGGCAGCCATCCAACTGGCGCAAGAGCTGGCAGCATTCCCGCAAACCTGCATGCGAAATGACAGGCTCTCATTGTTGGCGCAATGGTCATTGACGACCGACGATGCCATTGCCAACGAAATGCGCGGTGGCCTTCAGGTGATGGCCACCGGCGAAACGCAACAAGGTGCGAAATCTTTTTCGGAAGGTGCCGGAAGACACGGGCAGTTCGGCCCGCCTTCTTCCGAAACCCACTGAGCGTCAGTGACGACCCATGATCACTTGACGGATTCTGCCTTTTTCGCCACAGGCGCTTTGTCTTTGCTGGCTTTAGCGTCGGCCTTGGCCTCGGGTTTGGCATCGGACTTGCTGGCAACAGCGGGCGCGGCAGGTGCAGCCGGCGTTGCAGGCGTGGCCGCAGTGGTGGCAGCGAATGCGGTCACAGAGAAAAAGCCCACAGCCAGGGAAGCAATCAGTTTGTTCATACGATGTCCTTTCGTTGGTTAAGAAACTCCTCTCGGAGTGAGCTTTCAACGGGATGAACAGACATGCTGTTGACGATCATTTAAATTTATTTGAGTCAACCAAGTGCAGTGCATTTGCGTTTGCTTGCGCGCTCAGCGTTTGTCATCCAAGCGATGGGGAGAGACCTCCCTGACCTCTGCATCGACCACATCGGTCTGCGCGGCGCGGCGGCGATGCAGCGGGTTTTTCGACTGCCATCCCTTGTAGCGATCCATCACCACCTTGACCTGCGGCGGGCGGCCCGTGAACAGCCAACGCACAAGCGCAAACACCAGGCTCAACAACAACAGCACCAGCAGGCCCGCAAAAAACACCAGAGCCATGACAAACAAAAACAGTTTGAAAAGCCCAGAGATGATCGAATTCAGCACAACAAAGCCTCTCAGACGAAATTCATGCAAACCATCATAATGCGCTTGAACATTGTTTTTTCAAGTGAACGCCCCCATGCCTTCCACCCTTCAACTGACCTCTACCGTCTTGCCTTCGGGCCAATTGGAAATTGCGCTCGTCCATCAAACACTGCCGCCCCTGGGCGACCACGATGTTCGGGTCGAAGTACAAGCCACGCCGATCAATCCCTCCGACATCGGGTTGCTGTTTGGCGCAGCCGATTTGAGCACGCTTCGCGCCATCAGCGAAAGGCCTCTCCCCGCCATCACCGCGGACATACCTGCCCAAGCCATGGCTGGCATGGCCGGCCGCCTGGGTCAGTCACTTCCTGTGGGCAATGAAGGCGCAGGCCGTGTGGTGCAGGCAGGTGCGGCGCCTGAGGCGCAGGCCTTGCTCGGCCGCACGGTGGCCATGGTGGGAGGCGGGATGTACGCGCAGCAGCGCGTGCTGCCGGCCAGCCAATGCCTGGCCTTGCCAAACGGCACGCCCGCAGCCGATGGCGCCTCGTGCTTCATCAACCCCCTGACAGCGTTGGGCATGGTGGAAACCATGCGGCGCGAGGGCCACAAAGCCTTGATCCACACCGCAGCGGCGTCCAATCTGGGGCAAATGCTGAACCGCATCTGCCAACAAGACAGCATCGAACTGGTCAACATTGTGCGTCAGCCCGCGCAAGCCAAGATTCTGCGAGACCTGGGGGCGCGCCATGTGTGCGACAGCAGCTCGCCCAGCTTCGAAACCGAATTGACCGAGGCACTGGCGCAAACAGGGGCCACGCTGGCATTTGATGCCATCGGGGGCGGCACGCTGGCATCGCAAATTTTGTCGTGCATGGAAAGCGCCATCCAACGCGAGGCCAAGGAATACAGCCGCTATGGCTCCAACACCCACAAGCAGGTCTACCTCTACGGCAACCTGAACCTGGCCCCCACGGAAATCAGGCGCAGCTTCGGCATGGCCTGGGGTGTGGGCGGATGGCTGTTGTTTCCGTCTCTCAACCGCTTTGGGGCAGAACGCACGCAGGCCCTCAAGCAGCGCGTCATGAACGAGCTTCACACCACCTTTGCCAGCCATTACAGCCAAACAATATCACTGCCAGACGTCTTGAATACACAAACTATCGCCGCATACACACAAAGAACGACATCTGGAAAGTTCTTGATTAAGCCCAACCAATGAGGTCATTCAGATTGCCCTAGCGTGTGACTTGCGTCAAAATGAAACTTCTTGACTTCACAAGTTTCGTCAATCAGATAGGACATACCAATGAAAATTTTAGTGGGTATTGACGGTTCCAAATCGTCGGCGAACGCAGCGAAACATGCCGCGAAATTAGCAACTTCACTGCGAACAAAAAATCGCGTCACGCTGCTCTCTGTCCACGATGACTCCGGCCTGAAGCACTTCAAACGATTCGCAGCAAAAGGCGCAATTGAAGATTACCTTCGCGAGATCAGTGAAAAAGATTTGCTCGCCGCTCAAAAAATTCTTGACGCAGCCGGGGTAGCGCATGACATGCAAATCGAATACGGCCGAGCTGCAGATGTTCTGATCGAAGTTTCTACCAAGGGTAAATTTGACATGATTGTCCTTGGCAGCAAAGGGAGATCAACTCTGAAGAATTTTGTCATGGGCTCTGTTGCCCTGAGTGTTCTCTCGAGCGCCACGATTCCAGTTGTTCTGGTTCGTTAAGCCTCAAGGAGATCAATTTGTACCAACCTTTCAATTTAACAGGCCGTGGCGCAGTCGTCACCGGTGGCAATGGCGGTATTGGCCTGGGCATGGCCCGCGCCCTGCTCAGCGCAGGCGCCTCGGTCGCCATCTGGGGGTCCAACCCCGACAAAACAAAACAAGCACAGCAGCAGTTGGCCAAGGAATGCGAAGACGCCGCACGCGTTCATGCTTTCGTCTGCGATGTCGGCTCCGAAGCCGAGGTGGAAGCCACTTTTGCCGCATCCGTCAAAGCCTTGGGACAGGTCCATGCCTGTTTTGCCAATGCAGGCGTCTCTGGCAAGGGAACGCCCATGCTGGAGATGAGCCTGAGCGAGTTTCAACGGGTTCAGCGCATCAACGTCGAAGGCGTGTTCCTGACCTTTCGCGCGGCTGCACGCCACATGGTGGAGCGCGGTGGCGGCGGTGCACTGGTCGCCACGGCCAGCACCGCAGCGCTGGAAGGCGCGGCACGCAACAGCCATTACGGCGCCTCCAAGGGGGCGGTGACCTCGTATGTGCGCGCATTGGCCATGGAGTTGGCCCGCTACCGCATCCGCGTGAACTCTGTATTGCCGGGCTGGATCGTGACCGAGATGACCCAGCAATCTGTGACCAACGACAAGTTCGCCGCAGCGGTCATGCCCCGCATCCCTGCCCGGCGCTGGGGCGACATCGACGACTTTGGTGGGATTGCGGTGTACCTGGCGAGTGACGCCTCGTCCTACACCACAGGGGAGCAGTTTGTGATCGACGGCGGTTACACCAAGTTCTGACGGCCATGGGCAAGCCAACGCAGCTTCTTGCTTTTGCGCTGATCCTGGGCCTGACAGGCTGCGCGCACAACATGGGTGAGCGCGTCAGCGACACCCCCACCCTGCCCCAAACATGGACCGCCAAGGACATCGTGGCCTGGCAAGCGGTGCGCTTGCCAGGCAAACAAACCACCGAGTTTGTTTTGAAACAACACACCTCGCGCGAGGTTGTGCAAGCCAAGGCCCAGTCATCGGCCAGTATGTTGCGCCGCAACCTGCGCATCGAACCCGACAAATTGGGCACGCTGGAATTCTCCTGGCATGTCCCGGCCTTGATTGCTGGCGCCGACGTCGGTCTGCGTGAAAGCGATGACTCCCCTGCCCGCTTGGTCCTGGCGTTTGACGGCGACCGCGCCAACTTTTCCCCCAAAAATGCCATGCTCAATGAGTTGTCGCTGGCCTTGATGGGGGAACCCATGCCGTATGCCACCCTCATGTACATCTGGTGCAACAAGCGCCCTGTGGGCACCGTGGTGCAAAACCCCCGAACCGACCGAGTGCGCAAACTGGTGGTGGCCTCTGGGCCCCACCACCTCAACCAATGGCTTCGCTTTGAGCGTGACGTTCGGGCCGATTTCGAGCTGGCTTTTGGCGAAGCGCCCGGCGCCCTGTTGGGCATCGGCGTCATGACAGACAGTGACAACACGCAGTCCAATGCCGTGGCTTGGTACGGCGACATTGCGCTGCGCTGAGCGCGCGCTCAGCTTGTGGCCTTCTCGGCTTTCATGCCCACATAAATGCCCGCCACGATGATCATGCCAGCGCCCAGCCAGGTGTAGCTGTCAGGCAAGTCATCGAAGAGCCAGTAGCCTACGGCCACCGAACCCACCATTTGCCAGTAATTGAAGGGCGACACAAAATTGGCCGGCGCATAGGTCATGGCGCGCGCGACACAGTAGTGCCCCAGGGCGCCCAAGGCGCCGAGGCTGCACAGAATCAAGACGTCGCTCAGGCTGGCCAGGGGCGTCCAGAAAAAAGGCACGGCCAAGCTGAGCAGCACCGATCCCAGCAGCGCGGAATAAACCACCGAGGTCTCCGGCCGATCGATGCCGGCAACCTTGCGCGTCAACAACTGGTACACCGCATAACAGCAGGCGTTGCCCAAAATAAGCAAGGACGCCCAATGGAACACCGCCGAGCCGGGGCGAATGACCACCAGCACCCCGGCAAAGCCAAAGATCACGCCGATGATGCGAGACATGCGAACTTTTTCGCCCAGCATGGGTCCGGCCAGCAGCACCACAATCAAGGGCGCGGTGAAAGAGATGGAGGCGGCTTGCGCCAAGGACACAAATTGAATGGCCGTGAAAAACAGAATCGTGGAAGCCATCAGCAAAGTGGAGCGCCCCAATTGCAGCCATGGCCTGCGGGTTTGCAAGATGCCCACGCCATACTTTGGCAGCAGTACCATCAACACCAACAACAAATGGCTCACGGTGCGGAACCAGACCACTTGCTCCGATGTGTAGGACTGGCTCATCCATTTGGCCAGGCCATTCATGACAGGGAAAAAGCTGGCCGCCAGGCACATGTACAAAATGCCCATCCAGGGCCGATAGCCCATCGGTTTGGCAGCCGTCGCCGACGCCCGCTGGGGCCGGTGCAAGCGCCAATGCGCCAGCACGGCCAGGGCTGTGAAGCCGAGCATCAAGCACGAGAGGTTGACCGCGCCGTCGTGGGGCACCAGGCCCACCGAGAAGCCACCGACGGCGCCCATCAACTGCTGCATCAACCCCGCCACTGCGGCCGCAGAGCCCGCCAACGCAGGAATCAGGCCCACTGAACCCGCCAAGGTGGGCGGCACCAAAAAGCCATGACCCAGCCCCAGCAACATCATGGGCATGGCGAACGCGAGCGGCGTCTTCCATCCCATCAAGCCGAGCGCCAACATCAGGAGCAGCCCCATGACTGTGATGGTTTGCCCGGCCAACATCATCTTCTTCTCGCCCAGGCGATGAATGAAATGGCTGGTTGTGTAATTGCCGACGATGTAAGACAGGGGCGCCATCATGATGTACCACCCCACCCCCTCAGGCCCGACGCCATAACTGCCCAACACAATGGGCGCGCCCGACAGAAAGGTGTAAAAAGTGGCTGTGGTCATGGCCAGGATGGCCACATAGGCAAGAAACGCAGGTTCTTTGGCCAGCCGCGTGTAGGCCGACACCATGGCGCGCAACCAGTGCGACTCAGGGGCAGCGGCGGGCCCTTTGGCCGGCAAGCCTCGCCAAGCCGCCAGCCACAGCACCACGGCCAGGCCGCTCATGACCCAGAAATTGGCTTGCCAGCCTAGGGCCACATGCAACTGCCCGCCAACGACCGTGGCCAAAGGCGGGCACAAGCCCAAGGCCATGCCAATGAAGGCCATGACCCGTGTGCGCTGCGGGCCTTGAAACAAATCTTGCACCATGGAACGCCCGACCACCATGCCGGCGGCGCTGCCCGCGCCCTGCAAAACGCGCGCAAACACCAAGCCCTGGATGTCCGTCATGCAAGCGGCCAAAACAGAACCTGCCAAGCCCAGCGTGAGGCCAATGAGCAAGATGGCCCGGCGACCGTGTCGGTCAGACAAGGGCCCGTAGACCAACTGCAAACCGCCATAGGCAATCACAAAGCCACTGAAGGTCAGTTGAACCTGAGACTGCTGAGCCGAAAAAATGGCCCCCCACTCCTGCATCGAAGGCAGGCAAATGGTCATGGCCAGCAAGCCAAACGCAATTTGAGCCAGCAAATTGGCCACCAGCCAGCCCGATGGCCTTTGCAAAAGTGAGGGGGGCTGGCTCATGTCGATTGTGAAGAGGTGAAAGGCATTCTCTCACCCCCTGCGGGTGTTGCGCAAAGCAGAGCGCGCCTCAACTGGCGCTTGGATGACAGTCTGTCAAAGCGTTCAAGACCCGCACAGCCACCATGGTGTCGGGGTCTTTCGCGCTGAGTTGCTTGCGCAAATTCTCATCGCCTGCGGCCTGTTGCAGCAACTGCAATTGCGAAATCAGCAAGCGCAACTGCTGTGCAGCCAGGTCGGGGTGCTGGCGCGGATCCAGCACCACCGCTGTGGTGAATTGCTTTTCTTCGCGTTGCTTGGCATGAAAGGCTTCACGGGCCTCCTGGGTCAGTCGCTTGATGTCCTCGGCCGAGAGGTGCAAGCGCTCGGTTTCCTCGGCAATCATGGCTTTGGCGCGCGGGTTCAGGTCGCCGCTTTCATAGGCGTGCAGCAACTTCTGCTTGAACGCCTCACGGTCAATGCGAAGCTGGTCGGTGAAAGCCGATGCCAGCAGACCCGCGGGAATGGCAAAAATGCCAATGCCCAACAAGGCCAGCACCACCGTGAGCGCGCGGCCCATGGGGGTGATGGGTGAAATATCGCCATAGCCCACCGAGGCCAGGGTGACCACGGCCCAGTAAATGGATTGCGGAATGTTCTCAAACTTGTCGGGCTGGGCTTCATGCTCAAACAAGTAGCCCATGCTGGCCGTCAGGATCACCATCAGCAGCATCACAAACACGGAGGCAAAGATCACTTGCCATTCGCGCATGACCACCTTGTAAAGGGTCACCGTGGCCGAGGTGTAGCGGGTCAGCTTGAGCAAGCGCATCAAGCGGAACACCCGCAGGAAGCGCAAATCCAGCGGGTAAGGCAGGAAATGCTCCAACAGGAAAGGAAGAATCGCCAGCAAATCAATGACCGCTTGGCCTGAGCGCATGTGCGACCAGCGGGGCCACCACCGCTTTTTGTAAGCTGGGTTCTCGGGTGCGGCGTAGAGTCGTGCCAGGTATTCCAACGTGAAAATGGAAAAAGCGATGGTGTCGATCACCAAGAACTCCAACGCCAGCACTTCATGCACCGACACCACGGTCTCCAGCACCACCGACACGATGGACAGCACCACCCAAAACATGATGAAGTTGTCGAAATACACATGCAATTGGCCAGAATGGCCGGTGGGCTCGAGCAGGGCATACAGCTTGCCCCTGAATGAGCGCCCATGGTTCATCGCATGAAAGTCTTTCCAAGCGGGAACCATGTAGCGCGACAGCTTGAAAATTCGCATCAAGCGCAACAAGCGCAGGGCGCGCAGCATCTCCACATCCATGGCGACAAAGCCCGAGAAATAGAAAGGCGCGATGGCCACCAAATCGACCAAGGCATAAAAGCTGAAGATGTAACGCACGCGCGCAAACCGACGCCCCGCATACTCTGGCTCCAGGGGCGCGACCAGCACCCGCAACAGGTACTCGATCGTGAACACGCCCACGGTCAGGATGTCAAAGGCGCGAAACCATGCGGCATTCGGACCGTACAGGGGCTCGATGTGTTCAGCCGCAATGGCCATCACGCTGAAGATGATCAGCCAAGCCACGCCGTTTTCTACCAGGCGTGCATAGCCTGCCTCGAAACGGGTGTCGAACAGCCAACGGTGAACCAAGGCCAAGGGGCCTTGGGGCGTGACTTCGGCGAGGGCGCCTTCTTCAGAGTGTTGCATAACGAACCAGGATCATTTGAAAAAACCGCTTGATTGTCGAAGGCAAACCCCACACGAAATTGACAAACATCAAGGCGACAGCATTCACCCCGCAAGTTCTGGTATGGTTCCACCCACAATGGTGCCCAGCACCCAGACGGAGTGAGACATTGGGTTCGAATTTTTTGCAAGGCTCGGTTGCCATTCGGGTCTTCCTTTGCTTTGCCTTCGGCTATGCCTTGTCGTTTGCTTTGCGCACGGTCAATGCCGTCATTGCGCCCGACCTCGTCGCCGAATTCGGTCTGAGCAACGCCCAACTCGGCGCCCTCTCCAGCGCTTACTTTTTCAGCTTTGCGCTCATGCAGTTGCCCTTGGGCATCTGGCTGGACCGCTTTGGCTCTCGCAAAACCCATGCAGGCTTGCTCTGTGTGGCAGCCCTGGGCTGTGCCTGCTTTGGTTTGTCTCAAGAAACCTGGATGCTGTGGGTCGGGCGCGCGCTGATTGGCATGGGCGTCTCTGGCGCCCTGATGGCCTCGTTCAGGGCCTTCCGTTTTTGGTACCCCGCTGAACAACAGTCGCAACTGGCCTCCTGGATGCTGGTGGCTGGCTCCATGGGGGCCTTGGCGTCCACCCTCCCCGTTCAATGGGCACTGCCGGTGATGGGATGGCGTGGCTTGTTCAACCTGATTGCGGTTCTTCTGATCATCGCCAGCACCCTGATCTTTTTCTTGCTGCCCACGGAACCCGCCTCGCAGGCCAACACCGCTGAAAATCCGTGGGCCGGTTACATCACCGTGTTCAAGGACCGTTATTTCTGGCGCTTTGCAGCGCCTGGCATTGGCATGCAGGCGAGTTTTGTCGCCTTTCAAAGCCTGTGGGCAGGCCCCTGGCTGATCCAGGTCCTGGGCATGAGCGCCGATGAAAGCGCGCAAACGCTGCTGGTCTTGAATTTCTTTTTGATGATGGTTTATTTGTTGTTGGGCTGGGCTTCGCCCCAATTGGCCGCCAAGGGATGGACCCCCTTGCGCATGGCGAGCGTGGGGGGCTTGGTCATGCTGATCGCACAAGCCGGCATGGTCTTCATGCACGGGCCCTGGGCCTGGACACTTTGGCTGCTGCTGGGCTTGGGCTCCACCACCTTCATGCTGACCCAAACCCACGTGAACCAAAATTTTCCGCCACACCTCGCGGGGCGCGCCTTCACCGCGTACAACCTGCTGCTGTTTGCAGGCATGTTCTTGGTGCAATGGCTGTTTGGTGTGCTGATTGATGCGCTCAGCGTGCTTGCCAGCGTCAGCCATGTGTCCGAAGCGTTTCGCGGGGCCATGCTGGCTTGGGTGGTGTTCGAAGCCGCCACCTTGGCAGTGATGGTCTTCTGGCGCGTGCCTCGAACCTATGACCCGGCGTTGGCAACACCCGGTGCAGCCAACGCCAAGTGAATGAAAAGCGGGGGCTTAGGCCTTGGCTTTCCTCGCGGCAGGCTTCTTGGCCGTCGCTTTCTTGGCGGCAGCTTTTGGCGCCGTCACTTTCTTGGCGACCATTTTCTTGGCAACCACTTTCTTTTTGGCAGGCGCAGGCTTTTTCGCGGCAGCTTTGGCCATGGTTTGCTGGTGAAACTCCGCACAACGCGCCATCGCGGCCGGCGTGAACTCTGCCCTGGGCTGGTTGCCGCCAATCACGAACATCAACAAATGTTCTTTGTTGGGCTCGTTCTTGGTCACGTTCATGAAACGACGCGCCATGCCTGGCGGAAATGAAATGACGTCGAACGGGTCCAGGTCGACGTGCATCTTGTCTTTGCCTTCGTTCCATTCGCAACGCCACTTGCCGGTCATGGCAATGAAGGTTTCATTGGTGTCGTGGTTGTGCATCAAGGGGCCACGGCCGGGTTTGGCTTTGCAATAGCCCAGGTTGAAGCCTTCGGCAATCGGGATGGCCGGCGTGGTCGAGGCGTTGTCGCCGACGGGCGATGTGGTGGCCTTGTTGTTCTTCTTCGGCGGCTGAAAGCCAATCACCGCAAACAGCGTGCGCTTGGACTCGGGCAAGGGGCTGTCGGGCAAACCACCGTCCGAGCCCTTGAGCTTTTTAAAGCGCGCCACCCGCTTCATCATGTCATCGCGGCTGACGACCCGAATGTCTTTCCAACTGGCCATGTGTCTCTCCTCGTTAATGTTAGCTTGATCAACAACGGCTCATCTTCGCAAAATTCATTTTGAGCGTCAAGCAGGCGTGCAAACGGCCTGCACGCGCCCTCAGATTGCTTTATAAAGTGGTCTGTTCCATTTCTTCATCAGGAGTCCTTCATGCTCAGTCTTTTTTATGCGCCTGGCGCTTGTTCCATGGCCGCGCACATCGTGATGGAGGAAAGCGGCGAGGCCTATCACCCCCAGCGCATGGACTTGACCAAGGGCGAGCAAAAAACAGCCGCGTATTTGAAGATTCACCCCCTGGGACGGGTCCCCGCACTGACCTTGGATGACGGCAGCTACCTCACCGAAAACACCGCCATCCTACCCTACCTGGGCCAACGTTTTGGGCTTTGGCCGAGCGACCCGCTGGCACAGGTTCGCGCCTTGTCTGTCATTGGCTTTTTCGCCAGCAATGTGCATCCGGCCTTTGCCCACATCCGGCGTCCCGAACGTTACACCGAGGAAGCCTCAGCCCACGCCGGCCTGCAAGCCGTGGGGCAACGCATGTTTCACAGCCACCTGCAGCAAATCGACGCCATGTATGCCGAGCGGGACTGGTTGAGCGATGACTACTCCGTGCTCGACCCCTATGCCTGGGTGTTCTATGTCTGGGGCCAGCGCATCGGCTTGCCGATGAGCGAGCTGAAAAACTTCACCGCCTTCAAAGACCGCATGCTGCAGCGCGCGGCCGTGCAACGCGTCATGGCCGATGAGGGCTTGAAGCTTTAAAGCGCAAACACGCCAGGCTCGACTTGGCGCGCGTCGCCATCGGCAATGAGCTCATCGAGGTGCATTTGAATGCTGCGCTGCTCTGCGCTTTCAATGTAGACCTCCTCATAGCCTGGCGGGTAGATCAATCGCTCTGTCACCAACGAGGCCAAGCTGCGCGGCCCCGAGGCCAGCATGGCCAGCAAGCGCTGGCGTCGCTCATCCACCTTGGCGCTGTAGCGTGCAAGATGGCTCAAGAAAGTCTCGCGGTCGGTGAGCACCCCGCGATGGTGCGAGGTGATCCAGGTGTGGACGTCCAGTTGCTTCACCTCTTCCAGTGTTTGGCGAAAGGCTGACAAGCTGGAAGTGGCGTCCCCGTAATAAGGGCCGAAGCTGGTGAGGTCAATGTCACCAATGAAGGCCACCCCCTCGCTCTCGATCACCAGCGCACAATGTCCAGAAGTATGGCCCGGCAGGTGCTGCGCACGAATCCGCACGCCGTCGCCCAAGTCCCAGACTTGGCCATCCTCATAAGCCGTGGCATCTGGCCTGGCGGTGTAATGAAACTCGCGCTCAATTTTTTGCTTCAGCGCCAGCAACACTGGGGCGGTGTAACCGTAATGCGCAGCCAGTCCATCCCAAGACTGGGCGGCTGCCAGGTCGGCCTCATGCACTTGCACCTTGGCATGCGGCACGCGATGCAAGCCAGCCATGTGGTCTTCATGGACATGCCCCAAAATGATCAGATCCACACCGTCGAAGTCAACACCGATGCGATTGGCCACCAGCGGCGTGTCAAACGCCACCCGCATTTGCGAGCTGCTCACCAGCACCTGATTGCCTTCCGGGTATTTGCCGGATTTCTCGCCCAAATGGACGGTGACTGCACCGCGTTGCCAAAGACTGTCCATATTGAATTGCCCCTCAATTGAAGTTCACTTGGACTGGCATCGCGCCAGGCAAGCCGATGTAGGTGACCCGAATTTGCTGCCCAGACTGGGGCGGCATCTGGGGCGAAAAAGCCCCCAGGCTGATCAGATCGCCCGGTTTCATGGCCAAGCCTTCCTCAGCCAAGGCCTGCGCCAGCCAGACCACCGCATTCAAAGGATGCCCCAGTATGGCGCGGCCCTGCGCCACGTTCAAAGCGGCTCCAGAACCATCGGAAACCATCACCGACATGTCGCGCAAGGCCACCAGCAATGCCCGTCGCTCTGTGGCGCCAGCAGGTGTTGCAATCGGCTCGCCCACGACTCCCAGGCGAGCGCCCACGTTGATGGCTGAGACGCCTGCACCGTTGAGCGTCAGGGGGTCTTGCACCACCCCGTCGGGCAACTCAATGAAAGGGAGCACCTGGTCAATGGCGGCCAGGACATCTTCGGGTGTGCGGGCTTGGTTGATGCGCTCATTGCTGACCCGCACCAGCAAGTCAGACTCGAACACCGGCCGGGCCGCAAATTGTGCGGGCACCGTGGCGCCATTGGCCAACATCATGTTTTCGTAAAGCTTTCCCCAAACAGGGCGATCGGTATCGAAACGCTTCTGGGTCGCCGCATGGGTCAGCCCGGCTTTGTACCCCACCAACTTTCCTTGGCGTGTCGCCAAAATTTTCGTCAGCTTGTTGCGGGTGCAAGCACCTTCATCGTCGGTCAAGCCTTCGATGTTGGCCGCAGGTTTGGCATCGGCCATGCGCTGAGCCATCTCGGACACTTGCGCATCGCTGAGGCAGCCTGCAACCGCCGTTTGCAGCAACGAGGAAGCACTGAGTGCCACGGCCAGCCACCGGTATGACAACATGAGGTGTTCCTTGTTTAAAACCTGATTGCTTTGGCATGCGCAAGCAGCGCATACAACTTAAGCATTCTCCCAATCGAAGCCTGATTCTAGGATGGGTCACTGGGGTTCTCCCTTGAGAACAAACCCCATGCCGCAAAGAGAGGTTCTTCATTAAAAATGCACCCACTCATTTTTGGAGCCTTCATGAAACGTCTTGCGCTAAATCTCGTCCTCGTCGTGGCCGGCATGGTCGGTGCACCCGCATTTTCACAAACCATTGTCAAGGTGGGTCATGCCCTGCAAATGAACTCCCACACCGGCGCGGGCACGACGGCCTTTTGCGATCACATTGAATCGCAAACACAAGGGCGCTACAAATGCCAGCAGTTTCCCAACTCTGCCTTGGGCGGTGAGCGCGAGATGATCGAAGCGGTCCAACTCGGCACGCTCGATGTGGTCAGCACCTCCACCGGCCCGGTCGGCAACTTTGTGCCAGAAATCAAGATCGTCGACATTCCCTTCCTGTTCCGCGACTATGACCATGCCCGCCGCTACCTCGATGGCCCGGGTCAGGAGTTGCTCACGAAGTTTCCCTCCAAAGGCCTGG
>JACCDY010783716.1_pt1 | contig 15172 bp, 16 predicted proteins | sample 7446391 | NCBI WGS metagenome assembly JACCDY01 (sample SAMN15323451, study PRJNA562643) | freshwater metagenome | isolation source: river surface water | place: USA:Blue River Watershed | collected 2017-08-18 | reverse complement strand
TTCGTTGCCACTTTGTGTCGACAGGTAAGCCAGCAAGTCAGACAACTGGGCAATGCAGCACACACGCATGCCCAGCGTGTTGCGTACATATTGCACGGCGCTGTGAGGCACATCGTTGACCGTGCCGTCAGCTTGTACCTCGGTGGCCATCTCTTGGCGGTCGAGGGCAATGGCAATGGCGTGTGCTGTGGCACCAGCCTTTTTTATCAGCTCAATCGATTCGCGTGCCGCCGTACCCGCACTCATCACGTCATCAACAATTAAGACGCGACCTTGGAGCGGTGCGCCTACCAGGGTGCCCCCTTCGCCATGGTCTTTGGCTTCTTTGCGGTTGTAGGCAAAGGGCACGGTTTTGCCCAAACGGGCCAGTTCAATCGACACGGCAGCACCCAATGGAATGCCTTTGTAGGCAGGCCCAAAAATCATGTCAAATTCGATCCCGCTGGCCATCAATGCTTTTGCATAGAATTGAGCGAGTTTTCCGAGTTTGGCGCCATCGTCAAACAAGCCTGCATTGAAGAAATACGGGCTCATGCGGCCTGCTTTGGTTTTGAATTCACCAAACTTCAGCACACCCGCATCAACGGAAAATTGAACAAATTCTTGCGCCAAGGCCGCTGTGTCGGTTTGGGGTGTATGGCCAGTCACCATGGGGAAATCCTTGTTTAAATTAACCAGCTTGAACTTGAACGGTATTCGTTCTGCGGCCACCAAAGGGGTGGAGGCCTGGATTGCTCAAAACAATCCCGATTGTATTTGCGTGCAAGAGGTTAAAGCACAAGCACCCGATGTGGCCGGTAAATTTGAAACTTTGGCGGGGCTGAAGGGGCATTTCCACTTTGCTGAGAAAAAAGGTTACTCGGGTGTGGCTGTCTACAGCAAGCTAGAGCCCAGTGAAGTGCTAGTGGGCATGGGCTCCGAGGAGTTTGATGCCGAGGGTCGGTTTGTGGAATTGCGCTTTGACACGCCCAAGCGGAAGTTTTCCATCATCAGCACCTATTTTCCCAGCGGCTCATCGGGCCCAGAGCGGCAAGAGGCCAAATTTCGGTTTTTGGATTACATGGGACCGCACTTAAAGTCTTTGGGTGCTCAGCGAGAATTTATTGTGTGCAGCGATGTGAACATTGCGCACCAGCAAGCTGATTTAAAAAACTGGAAGGGCAATCTGAAGAACAGCGGATTTTTGCCAGAAGAGCGTGCTTGGATGACGCACATGACCACGGAAGGACCTTTGGTGGACGTCTATCGCAAGCTTCATCCTGACACCACAGACGAGTGCTACACATGGTGGAGCAATCGGGGTCAAGCTTATGCCAAAAATGTAGGTTGGCGTTTGGACTATCACTTGGCCACCGCTGGCTTGGCGGCTGTGGCCAAAAAAGCTGAAATTTACAAAACCACGCGCTTCAGCGATCACGCACCATTGACTATCGATTACGACTGGACACTTTAAGAAGAGCCCTCAATCACGCGAGTAAGTGAGCATGCGACCTTTGTAGGCCGCCTCGGTTTCAGTCGCAGCAATGTGAAGTGCTTCTTCTGAGAGCAAAAATCCTTGAGCTGACATGTTGCGGTGAAAGTGTGAACGGTTGCCTCGATTGGGATCAACCACCCACACCTCGGCATGGTCTTCAAGGTGCGCGTTGATGTAGTGTGCCAAGTCGCCACGTTCATCGCGCTCATAAAGAATGTCGCTGCCGATGATCAAATCAAACTTACTGTCAACGGCAGGATCTTGAATTTGCGGTTTGTGCTGCCCCCATTGGCCATGTTGGTAGTTCATGGGGCTCAGGTGATTCAAACGCAAGTTTTCACGCAGAAACGCGCCCGCCAGTGGATGGCAATCGGATGCCGTGATGTTGGCGCCGCGGCGGTGACCGACCAAACTGGCCAATGCCAAACCACAACCCAATTCCAAAATACGTTCGTTGGTATTGACAGGTCTAAGGGCCAAGCGTTCAGCTAGTCGGGAGCCTGAAGGCCAAAGCAATCCAAACAATGACCAAAAAGCAGAGGAAATGCCCAGATCTAAAGCGGCGTTGTCAGGATCATGAAACTGCTGCTTGTTGAGCAAGGAGCGAATCACAAGGTTGGGTACGCCTTGGACGGCAATGGATTCTTGTTTGGTTTGATAACCAGCGTGAGGTGGATGTGGCAAGTGGGCATTCAAGCAAACGCGGTGTGCATCTGTTGCTGTGCATGTTACGCGCAACTGAAGGGCGTGTCATGATTCATTTGCTTGTGAGGGCGACTGCAGGACTTCGAATCTCTTGAATGCCAGATGTATTCAAATGAATTTGACGTTGCGCGCTGGCGATGGTCTCGGGTCGATGGGCAATGACGATTCGTGTGAGGTTTAAATGTTGGAGTGCACGCGAGACCAATATCTCATTGGCCATGTCGAGATGACTGGTGGCTTCATCCAGGGCCAAGACCGTGGGTGTGGCATACAAGGCGCGTGCCAGCAAGATTCGCTGCTTTTGGCCACCGCTTAAGCCGGTTCCTAACTCGCCCAGCATGGTGTGATAACCCATCGACATTTGAACGATGTCATGGTGTATTTCAGCCAACTTAGCACATTGTTCAATTCGTTCAAAGTGAGCTTGAACGTCAAAGAATGCAATGTTGTCGGCAATACTCCCTGTCAATAAAACATCGTCTTGCATGACACTGCCAACTTTGCGACGAACATTGGACAAGCCCAACTGTTGAATTTGAACACCGCCATAAAGAATCTGACCCGTGCTGGGTGTGAGCAAACCCAGCATGATTTTTAAAAGCGTGGACTTACCACAGCCGCTGGCACCGGTGATGACAAGGTGTTGACCTGCGGGCACGACAAGATCAATGTTTTGAAAAATCCAGGGATCGTTATCGCTGTAACGGAAAGAGACATTGCGCAACTCCAGACTGGCAGATAAATGCGACAAATCATGGGTTGGCAAATTTCCTTGGGGCGTATCTTGTTCTGGCACAGTCAGCACAATGTCGGCCAATCTGTCTCGATGTAAATTCAGCATTTTGAATTCAATGCCCTGATTGATGAGTGCACTGATACGACCTGTAAATTGCATTTTGTAGCTGATGAAGGCAAGCAGCATACCTACAGTAAAAATGGTGCCACCTTGTTGGGTGTTAGGGGTGTTGAGAATGGTGTGCGCGCCTAGCCAAAACACGCACATATTTTCAAAACCAAAAATAAGGCCGCGAGCAACGTTGTAGCCCATATTGAGTTTGGAAGTTTGAAAATCACGGTTCATGACCTCAATCATGAGACTGTGCCAGCGAGCGCGGCGTTCGCCTTCTCTGCCAAATAATTTAAGAGGCGCAATGGCACGAATGGTTTCAATGAAATAACTTTGCTCTTGGCTGCTCAAAATTAAACGATCGGAAGCGGCATGCTTAAAACTGGCGTAGCTGGCCCAGCGAACCAATCCATAAAGCAAAGTGGCCAGTACCACAATGCCAGACAAAGCCGGCGAATAAATCAGCATCATGATGAATGCGGCAATGGCCATCAAGCCGTCTAAGACAGATTCGATCATTGTTTGTGTCAGTGTCTTTTGGATGTCGTGCACAGCCCCAAATCGAGAAGAAATATCGCCCAAGTGGCGCTGTTCAAACCAAGTGGTAGGTAGCTTGAGCAAATGCGAAAACACATTGCCTAACCACTGGGCCGCCAGCGTTTGACCCAGTACCAGGACCCACCAGCTGCGAGCGAACGACAATGCCGATTGAATGAGCAGCACCAAGCCAAATCCCCACATGAGGGTGGTCAGCAGATCGTGGTCACCGGATGTGAGGACGTCGTCGACCACGGTTTGGTTGAAGATGGGCATCAAGATGGCAAAAAATTCGAGCACAAATGCCAATGTCAAAATTTGTAAGACAGATGCCCCCAATCCTTGAACATGGCCAGTGAGTTGCGACAAACTGAACGAGGGCTGCGGTGATGTTTGCTTAAAGTTGGGTTGCGGCGTGAGTTCAAGCGCAACACCGGTGAAATGCTTGGAGGCTTCTTGAAAGGACAAGCGCCTTAGACCCAATGCGGGATCCAAAATTTCAATGGCGTGCCGGCTGACTTTCTGCAGAACGACAAAATGGTTTAAATCCCAATGCAAGATGCAAGGCGTCTTGAGTGCATTGAGTTCGTTAAGTTCTAAGCGCAGGGGCCTGGCATTGAAACCCAGCGCTTGACTTTGATCGATCAGTTGTTTGAGATTGGCGCCTTTGATGGATTGCGGAAATTTTTGACGCAAGGCCATGAGCCGCCAGTGCTGGCCATGCGCAGATGCCATCATGCAAAGGCAAGCTAAGCCGCATTCACTGCTTTGAAGTTGGAGAACGGGTTGCAAAAGGGATCTGCAGGAAAAATTGTTTGCGGTGAACTGGCAAAAGAGGCCTGCGCAAAAATGCGCAGGCTGATGAGTCATTGCTCAGTGAGGCGCGTTGGCCAAGCTAGTTGGAGTAGTCGCCCATTTGATTCATGTTTTCATAGACAGGCACTTCTCCTGTTTGAACGACAAGCTTCGTCAAATCGATCATGCCGTAGACGGTGGTGACGATATTGCTAACAATGGACAATACCCTCACTGCCAAATTGCCTCCCTGAATTTCCGTTAATTCCATCGTGTTTAAAGTTCTCATGGTTCTCTCCTGGTTATGCTGAAAAAATCGATTCAGCGTCGAAAATTAATAAGTAAATGATGACGGTCGTGTAGATCGTCAAGTTGGAAATGAAATGAATCAAGCTTGAAAGCATGAGTGCTTTGGGCCGACCAATTTCTAATTTATGCAAGTCGTACTGCTTGAGGAAAACAAAAAATCCGATAGCGCTTGTGACAAAACGGATGTATGGATTGGTTGGGAAAAATTCCAAAGGTATGACGTGGAGCAAGCCAAAAATCAAAGGTGTGACGATAAAGAGACCTTTGCGTTGAAAATTCAGTTCATGGATTTCGGCAATGAGAAGCATCAAGAAGTTTTCTAGCCATGGCGCGACTAGCAGGCTGCTTAATATAAAAAAACCTGCATATCTTTCGTTCTCTTCGGTACTGACGAATTCATGTCCGAGATTGAGCGTGGCATTGAAAAAACAAAAACCCAAAGTGACCAGTATTTGCATCAGCACCAAGCAAAGCGTAGCGTCAATGACGCCATGTCTGTTGAAATGCAAATCTGGCCACAGCATAGGAAGTTGGGGACGCATGGCCCAGATACGCCGCATGTCAAACCACGAACTGAACCGCATCAGTTGCCGTAATCGCCCATGGCGTTGTATTGGCTGGCGTTGGGTGTGGCACCAAAGGTTGAAAAATAGGCTTGTATTAAGCCCGTTTGTTTGACATATTGAATGAGGTTGGGTAAATGGCCAAACATGTTGGCAATGTTGCCACCCTGAATTTGAGCGAGTTGGTCGGGCGTTAAATGTGTCATAGGAGTCCTGGTTGAATGTTGAAGTGACGTTGAAAAAATCAAAAAATCATTTTGGTGTTGGCATGAATGGCTAACAGGGGCTCAAATACCCATTGCCAAACTTGTCGAATGTCTTGCACCACATCGGCCTCTAGCGTCATGCCTGGCTTTAATGGATGTACTTCGCTGTAGGCAAACATGTACTGCGTTTCGAGTTGAACCTGAATTCTGTAAAGCGGCTCGTTACTTTGTGCGCTGGCCAGCAATGTGGTGCCAAGGCCGTGCGGTAAATCTTGGGGCGCAATGGGTGTGCCACTGACTTGCGTGACATGCCCTTTAGACAAACCAAATTTTTGGTAGGGGTAGGCCGACAATCGCATCCATACCGCTTGACCGGGTTTGATAAAGCCGGATGTTCGGGTGGGTGCATAGAGGTAGGCAATCAAGCCCGGGCTAGAGGCTGTTGGGGAATGAGTCTGCAAACTGCCTTGCGGAATAAAGCTGGCCACTGTTTGACCGGCTTGAAGAAATGCGCCCAATGGCATATGAAGGGTACTGACAATGCCTGATTGGGGTGCAAGCAGGGTGCTTGATTTGCGCGATTGGTTTTCTACATGTTCTTGTTGCAGACTGGCCAGCGTTCTATCGAGTTGGCTCAATTCAATTTGAAATTGTTTGGCCAGCGTAAGTTGTTCGGATTGAGTTTGGTCTTGTTCGCGTTGTAAAGCCAGCGTGTTGCGTTGGGTGTTTTCTTGGCGGACTTTGAGGTCTAGAAGTTCTTCTTGTTTGTTTTGTGATTGAATTTCGGATACAAATCCCTCGGTTGTCATTTGCTGGTATCGAAGCCAAGTTTTGTGTGACAGCTCGACTCGGCGTAATAAGAGAGCTGACTCTTGCTGCGACTGTATGAGTTCGAGGCCCAACGTGCGAATTCGAGATTCCAAACTGCTGGCGCGCAGTTGGTGCTGGGCTTGTCGGGCTTGTCGCTCTGCCAACAGCGTGCGTTGACGCTCGGACAATTGCGTGTCTAGTAATGCAGTTGTGCTGCCTTGTGCGCTGATTTTGTCGGTGTTGAACACAAACAGTGTTTGACCTGCAGACACGGGCTCGCCTTGCTGAACGGCGATGTGTGACAGTACACCTGCCGTGGCCGCGCTGAGTTCCAGCATGCCTTGAGACGGCATTAAGACGCCAGCCATTCGCACCTTGCGAGCCACTTTACCCCAAGCACCAAACGCTATCAAAGAACCTGCCAAGGCCAAAGCAATGCCGGCAATGAGGCTGAACTTGGGGTTGTGGGCCAAATGAATGCGACCCAGCCAAGAGGCTTGCTTGGCTTCTGAAACTTCAGTGCGAAAAAGTGAGCTTGTCATGGTGCTTTGAAAGAAAGAACCCTCACAATACGCATATAAATCACAGTCTTTGTTGCAATGACTTGCAATTGAAGAACGCTGAAATCGAATGAAATGATTGACTATCAACATGCTTCAATACCAAACCATTCCTGTCACACCGTTCCAGCAAAACTGCTCTTTGGTCTGGGACGATCAAAGCCTGCAGGCAGCCGTCATCGATCCAGGGGGTGACCTGCATCTCATCCTAGAAGAGGTTGCACAAAGAAATTTAAAGCTAGAGCAAATTTGGCTCACACATGCGCACATTGACCATGCGGGGGGTACTGCAGTCTTAGCGCGCACACTCGGTTTACCCATTGTGGGACCACACACTGGTGATCAGTTTTGGATTGATCGCTTGTCTGACCAAGGTCGCATGTTTCAGTTTCCTGAGGCCGAAGTTTTTACGCCCACACGATGGTTGCAAGATGGCGACACCGTTGAATTGGGCGCGCACACGTTGAACGTCCGTCATTGTCCTGGGCATACCCCTGGGCATGTGGTTTTTTATTCACCAGAAATGAAGCGTGCCTTTGTGGGCGATGTTTTGTTTGCCGGCAGTATTGGTCGCACTGATTTTCCGCAAGGTGACCACGACACATTGATTGCCAGCATTACGCAGCGACTCTGGCCGATGGGCGACGATACAGTTTTTATTCCTGGTCACGGTCCAGAAAGCACCTTTGGCAGAGAACGTCGCAGCAACCCTTACGTGGGCGGCACCTGATCAATTCAAAGGGCTCTGTGGGTTCAAACTGCGTGGATTGGCTTGAACGGCTTGCGCGTACAAATGTGCCACCTTGGGCAAATTAGCCTCAAGTTCTTGAATGCGATTGTTGCCACTGGGGTGTGTCGATAAAAAGCTGGGTTGGCCTTTGCCGCCACCCGTTGCGCTCAACATTTTTTTCCAGAGTTGCACACTGGCTTCAGGTTTGAAGCCAGCGCGAGCCGCAATTTCTAAACCTACCAAATCGGCTTCAGTTTCATCGTCTCGCCCGTATTTCAAGGTCAACAATTGAGTGCCCATATTGGCTGCGACATCGCCCAATTGACCCAGACCAAGCAATTGAGAAGCTACTGACAAACCCATGCCGGTGGCTTTGGATTTGGCCATTCTTTCTCGAGCATGTTCACGCAAGGCGTGCGCCATTTCGTGGCCCATGATCATGGCCACTTCGTCGTCGGTCAATTTAAGTTGATCCAAGATGCCGGTGTAAAAAGCAATTTTCCCACCTGGCATGCACCAAGCGTTCAACTGATTGCTATTTATCAAATTCACTTCCCATTTCCACTTGCGCGAATCGGGGTTCCATTGGGCCGTGAAAGGAATTAGCCGATTGGCAATGGCTCGCAAACGCAGCAGTTGTGGATAGTCGTCAGGGGCCAAGGCGCCTTTGGTGTTGGCATCGTTCAGAGTTTGTCGATATTGTTGGCGTGCTGAGGCTTCCAGGCTATCTGCGGGAATGAGTTTTCGCATGTTGGAGGATTGCCCCACATCGACCTGCGCGTGGGCATGCGATGCGATCAAAGCGCTCAAGCTGAGGCCGGCGCCCCAACGCGCAGAATGAAGGAACGCACGCCGCGACAAATCAGTTTGCCCGCGAGGGTCTGATGGGTCTAAATCGGTTTGTTCAGAAGGAGGTAAGCAAAGCCAACACATGCTTTGAATGATAGTGGCACATCGACATATTTCAAGGCCAATGCCTTTGGAAATCCGTCAGAGACTTGGATAATGGCAACATGATTGAAAAGCCTCGCTCAGACACCGCCTCATTTTCTTGGCTAGCCTCCTGGCGCATTTATGTGCAGCCTGCCAGTTTGCGCATGCTGTTCTTGGGCTTTGCCGCGGGGCTTCCCCTGCTCTTGGTGTTGGGTACTTTGAGTTTCAGATTGCGCGAAGCGGGCATTGACCGCAGCACCATCGGTTACTTGAGTTGGGTGGGATTGGCCTATGCGTTCAAGTGGGTTTGGGCGCCCTTGGTCGATCGTTTGCCCATTCCCTACCTCACGCGCCAATTGGGTCGCCGTAGAAGTTGGTTGTTGTTGGCACAAGCCATGGTCATCGTGGGTTTGGTGGGCATGGCCATCAGCGACCCGCGCCAAACTTTGGGGCCGGTGGTGTGGTGTGCCTTGTTGGTTGCAGTGGGTTCGGCCACCCAAGACATTGCCTTGGATGCGTTTCGAATTGAATCGGCAGAGCCCACACAGCAAGCGGCTTTGGCAGCCAGTTATCAAACGGGGTATCGTTTGGCCATGATTTGGGCGGGCGCAGGTGTTTTGTGGGTGGCCGCTTGGGTTCAAGGCGACAACTCGGCGGGCTATGTTCAGGCCGCTTGGCAAACGGCTTATTTGGTCATGGCGGCCAGCATGGCGGTGGGCTTGTTCACAGTACTGATTTCCAAAGAGCCCGTTCAGGCTGAGTTGCCACCCGCGCGCAACGCAAAGGAGTGGTTGCAAGGTGCCTTGATAGAGCCCTTTGCCGACTTTCTCAAAAGGTACCGCTGGCAAGCAGTTTTAATTTTGAGTTTGATTGCGGTTTATCGCATCAGCGATGTGGTGATGGGCATCATGGCCAACCCCTTTTATGTTGACATGGGTTACACCAAGGCAGAGGTTGCTACCGTGACCAAAGTCTATGGTGTGCTCATGACTTTGTTGGGCGCGTTTGTAGGGGGTGTGATGGCCTTGCGATGGGGCGTCATGCGCATCTTGATGTTGGGCGCCATCATGAGCGCGCTCAGCAATGTGCTCTTTGCGTGGTTAAGCGGCCATGGCCACGATGTACAAGCGCTCATCATGGTGGTGTCGGCCGATAACTTGGCCAGTGGCGTGGCTTCAGCCGCGTTCATTGCCTATTTATCGTCACTCACCAACATCCAATACTCGGCCACCCAGTACGCCTTACTCAGCTCCATGATGCTGCTCTTGCCAAAATTCATTGCAGGTTTTTCCGGCGACTTTGTCAACGCACATGGCTATGCCAATTTCTTCAATGCCACGGCTTTATTGGGCTTGCCAGTGTTAGTTTTGGTGGCGCTGGCGTGGCGCTTTCAAGCCAAACAGAGCCCGCCGCCCTGACCCAATTTACGAAACTTTACGAAGACTTCAACAGAATAGGACAGGATGCGCGCCATCTAGGCGCATCATGTGGGGTGTCGCAATTACGACCCATTTGTTGGCAGGGCATGACAGTACAAATTTTGATGATTGAAGACGACGACCGCTTAGCGCTGATGGTCGGCGACTACCTGCGCCAATCTGGCTATGGCTTTGCGCATTGCGGTGATGGTGCCACGGGTCTAGCCCACCTGCAAAAACATGCGATTGATTTGATCATTTTGGATTTGATGCTGCCAGACTTCGATGGTTTGCAGGTTTGCCAAAAAGTCAGGGCCTTGCCCAACCCTCAAGGACAAACAGCCATTTTGATGTTGACAGCCAAAGGCGATCCTATGGACCGCATCGTGGGCCTTGAGTTAGGTGCAGACGACTATGTGCCCAAGCCATTTGAGCCCAGAGAATTGCTAGCGCGCATCAAAGCCATCTTGCGCCGCAAATCGAGTACCCACACTGACACGCAGAGCAAACTGGTTTTTGGCAGTTTAGAAATAGACAGAGATTCACGCACAGTCTCGGTCAATGGCAGGCTATGCGACTTAACTTCATACCAGTTTGATTTGTTGGTTGCCATTGCTGAACGCGCAGGCCGTGTGTTGACGCGCGATCAAATTATGGAGGCCGTGCGTGGCCGAGAATTGGAAGCCTTCGATCGATCGATTGACGTTCACATGGGACGGATTCGCATGGCCATTGAAGACGATCACAAAGCCCCCGAGCGCATCTTGACTGTGCGCGGTGTCGGTTATGTTTTTGCCAAACAACAAAAGTGAAGAAGCATCATGTCTTGGTTTGCACCTGTTGCTAAACATTTGTATTTGAGAATTTGGTTGGCAGTTGTTTTGGGCGTGGCGGTGCTCATGCTGTTGGTGGGATTTGCTTGGAGCTTGTCGGTGGAGCAAGCCGTGCAAAGTGGCTCGCAAGGCTTACGCGAGCTTCAAATTCGCAATGAACAGGGGCAGATCATTCAGTCGGTTCCTGGTCAATTGCAGCGCGGGGTTGGCGTCACATTTGATGTCACTTTGCCCGATGGCCAAAAGTTAAATTTGCTGTTGCCCAGAAAACCGCCAGGGATGGGGCCCGGGCACGACATGCGACCAGGAGGCCCCATGAACCGTGGCCCTCGCGACCTGACGCCATGGTGGGCCAGGCCGCCTTACGGATTTGTTTGGATGCTGCTGTTGGTGGGGGTGGCTGTGGCCGTTGGCATCTATCCTATTGTGCGCAAGTTGACACAAAGACTGGAGGCTTTGCAACAGGGCGTCCAGCGTTGGGGCAACGGCGATCTGACAGTTCGTGTCTCAGAGTACGGGCAAGACGAAGTGGCTGATTTGTCAAAAAGATTCAATGCGGCGGCAGAGCGTGTACAACACCTTTTGCATTCGCAGCAACTTTTGTTAGCCTCACAAAAATCATTGTTGGCCAATGCATCGCACGAGCTGAGATCGCCTTTGACACGGATCCGCATGGGGCTGGAGTTCATGCGTGCTGACAACGGTGACGACGCCAAAAAAGAAATCGCGCGCAACATCAACGAATTGGATCAGTTGATTGATGAAATTTTATTGGCCAGCCGGCTCGATTCAGAAGATGCCGACATGGGCACCATTGAATCTGTCGACGTGATGGGCTTGTGTGCAGAGGAGTGCGCGCGTGTGGGCGCGGTGTTGGAAGTTCAGCCGGGCGTGTTGCGCATTGAAACGCAAGGCGTGAGCAAATTGCTCCGTAGGCTCATTCGCAACCTGCTAGAAAATGCCGCAAGGTATGGGGCCATTCAAGGCCCTGAAGATGTTCAACTCCAATGCGAGCTGACCGACTCGGAAGTCATCATCAAAGTTTGCGACAAAGGTCCGGGTGTGCCTTTGGCCTTGCGAGAAAAAATCTTTGAACCGTTTTTTAGATTGCCTGGTGCCAGTGAGCGATCAGGGAGTGTGGGGCTAGGACTTGCGTTGGTGAAATCCATTGCCGAGCGACACAAGGGCAGCGTGTCGTGCCAGTCAGGAAAAACGGCGGGTGCTTGTTTTGTTGTGCACTTGCCTAAAGCTTAAGCGCGACCCACTTTTTGAGTCAAATCCGCTTTGTCGTATTGAATGGCCGCATAGCGGAAAAAGGCTTCAAGTGCCACAAATAAACAATACAAAAAGCCTGGACCACCGCACATAAATCCTAGGCGAAAAATGTACAGCCTCAAGAACATGGCGCCACCCGAGGCGATGCCCCGCATCACACCACCAGATTTGCCAGCTTCAGCGCGTTTGACTGCACCCAACATGACGTATTGGGTCAGTTTTTCAAGGCTGGCTCGAATGGTTTGTCGTGAAAAGTGCAATAACTTTGCCTTGATGATTTTGCGTTGAACGGCTTGGTCAGGACTGTCTTGGTGCAAGATGGCTTGTTCGTGAACCGCCCCTACATATTCCTTGAGCATGTCACGCCTGAAGACGCGTTCAACTTTTGAACTTGCAACGTAGTGTTTCAGTTCTTTGCCAAATGCCACCATTCGCCATTGAATTTGCCATACAGCTTTTTCATTGGATTTGACGATCTTTTGCAACTCATCCTTGAATGCCGGCGTGATGAGTTCGTCAGCATCTAGAAAAAAAATGTAATCGCCACGTGAATGGGCAATTAAACGATTCCGCTGTACCGCGAATCCTTGCCAATCAGGATATTGGAAAACCTCAGCACCTGCATTTCGAGCTAACTCAACTGTGTTGTCGGTACTGCCACTGTCGACCACCAAAACTTGATCTGCAAAAGATGCGCTGGCCAAGCAGGCTTCGATCCCCCGTGCTTCGTTCTTTGTTAGCACGGCAATCGTCAGAGTTGGCATGCTCATGAGATAACCAAGGTGACTCAGTGACCGTGAGCGACGGATTCGCCAGCTTTCAATTGGTAAACCGTACCGCAATAGGGGCATTTGGCATGGCCTTCACGCGCCACATCCAAGTAAACCTTGGGGTGCGTGTTCCAGACTTTCATGTCGGCTTTAGGACTGGGGCAAAAAACGCCGCCTTGGGGGTTCAGGTCTTTGGCCAGAAGTTCAACTGCTTGACTCATGATCGGATTCCTAATTAGACGCGCGTCAACCAGTGCGCGTATTTGGGATTCTTGCCATTCACAATGTCAAAGAATGCCGTTTGGATTTTTTCTGTGATGGGGCCGCGACTGCCGGCGCCAATTTCGATGCGATCGAGTTCGCGAATGGGCGTCACTTCAGCAGCCGTGCCGGTGAAGAAGGCTTCATCGCAAATGTAAATTTCATCGCGCGTGATGCGTTTTTGCACAATTTCCAGACCCAAATCTTTGGCAATGTGGAAGACGGTGTTGCGGGTAATGCCGTTCAATGCGCCTGCCGACAAGTCGGGGGTGTAAATCACGCCGTCTTTGATGACGAACAAGTTCTCGCCTGCGCCTTCCGACACGAAGCCTGAGGTGTCGAGCAACAAAGCTTCGTCGTAGCCCTCATCGGTGGCTTCCATGTTGGCCAAGATGGAGTTGGTGTAGTTGCTGACGGCTTTGGCCTGCGTCATGGTGATGTTGACGTGGTGGCGCGTGAAGCTGGAAGTTTTGACGCGAATACCGCGCTTCATGCCTTCTTCACCCAAGTAAGCGCCCCAAGTCCATGCGGCCACCATCAGGTGAATGGTGTTGCCTTTGGGGCTAACGCCTAATTTTTGCGAACCAATCCAAGTCAAAGGACGGATGTAGCCGCTTTCCAAATGGTTCTCGCGAACCACCGCTTTTTGCGCTTCATTCACTTCTTCTTTGGTGAAGGGCAACTTCATGCGCAAAATTTTGGCGCTGTTGAAGAGTCGGTCGGTGTGCTCTTGCAAACGGAAAATGGCGGTGCCATTGACCGTTTTGTAGGCGCGAACGCCTTCGAAGGCACCGCAGCCATAGTGCAGCGTGTGGGTCAGAACGTGGATCTTGGCATCGCGCCACTCGACCATCTTGCCGTCCATCCAGATTTTGCCGTCACGGTCTTCCATTGAGGGGATTGCGGTGCTCATTGTTTGTCCTTTGTTGCCAGGTTCGCAAAAGCCTCATTTTACGAGGCTTATGCGGTCATTTTGACTTGCTGCGCTGATTAGCTAGTTGCTTGGGTTTCGCGGGTTGCGGCTGCTATGGGTTCTGACGTGGGGTCTGCCGTGTGCCCATCCGTTTCTTCGGCGGGCCGGGTCATCTCCCAGGACATTAACTTGCCTCCCTGAAAGGTGCAGATGACATAAGAGTCGCCGGAATCGGTCCATTTGAAAATTTCGGGCTGGGCGTTGGGTTCTGACAGCCGCTCGCCCAAAGACTTGGTCAGGGCAATGACGTGCATCAAGTTGACGCCTTTTTGGAGCTTGACGTTGAGCATGACGGCGCTACCAACATGACCCACAGGGCGATTGGCGGCGCGGCTGAGCACGGTCACCATGCGCGTGAAATGCAACAAGATCCACATCACCACGGCGCCCGTGGCAATGGCGACGCCTTGCCATTGGTACTGATGCCATGCGCCCGCAACAAACAGGACAACCCCAATGGGGATCAAAATTTTGGAAAAGTTCATGACCCGATCTTAAAGTCCGCGGACGCAGTTCATGGCGTCTTCAATGCGGTCAACCGGATAAATGGTGAGGCCTTCAAAGTTCTTGTCGTTCTTTTTGGGCGCGTTGGCTTTGGGCACCACGGCCACGGTAAAGCCCAACTTAGCAGCCTCTTTGAGGCGCTCTTGGCCGCGGGGTGCTGGCCGTACTTCGCCTGCCAAACCGACCTCGCCAAAGGCGATAAAGCCCTTGGGCAAAGGCTTGCCCCGAAGTGATGAAGTGATTGCTAACATTACCGCCAAGTCAGCTGCTGGCTCACTTATTCGAACGCCGCCAACCGCATTGACAAACACGTCTTGGTCCATACAGGCCACGCCGGCATGGCGGTGCAAGACGGCCAAGAGCATGGCCAAGCGGTCTCTTTCAAGGCCCACCGACAGCCTTCGCGGACTGTGTCCGCCGCTGTCAACCAGGGCTTGAATTTCGACCAGCAAAGGTCGGGTGCCTTCTAAAGTGACCATGACACAACTGCCTGCCACGGGCTCTGAATGCTGCGACAAAAAGATGGCGCTGGGGTTGGAAACGCCCTCCAGGCCTTTTTCGGTCATGGCAAAAACGCCAATTTCGTTGACGGCACCAAAGCGGTTTTTGATGGCCCTAATCAGGCGGAAGCTGCTGTGCGTGTCGCCTTCAAAATACAAAACGGTGTCG
>JACCDY010125583.1_pt1 | contig 15173 bp, 11 predicted proteins | sample 7446391 | NCBI WGS metagenome assembly JACCDY01 (sample SAMN15323451, study PRJNA562643) | freshwater metagenome | isolation source: river surface water | place: USA:Blue River Watershed | collected 2017-08-18 | reverse complement strand
TCTGTGGCGTTGGTATCTGTAATCGTCTTCGTTTGCGGCACACAACTCACTGAAATCAAGCATTCACACAGAATATTGTTGAACACCACGGTCAGCAAGTTTTCATTGGGGAAGACACGGTTTCACAGAGGCAGTTAGTGCCGTTTTCAGTTCCGTCAGTTTCCATCAAACAAACAAAAATGCCGTTGAAGAAAATAGGCAATGTTGCGTATCAATGACGCAACAAACGAACGGATTTGTAGATGAGTCAGGACCTTACAACTTTTCAGTTTGATGAAAAGGAATGGTCAATGGAAGGGGAGAGGAGTGCGTCGGATCTATTATTGATGTATCGTTTTACACCGTGATCTCGCGACTGAGCTAAAGAGCCTGAGCCAAAAATTATAGCAAATGAATTGGGGTGAATGTTAGAACTTTTGAATAAAGTTTGGAGCCTTGGTTTGCTTGAAATTCTACAGATACGTAGGAATTGTCGAGTCAGGTTTGTTTTCGGCGTTGGAGCCGTGCTTTTGGGTTGGCTTGGAGATCAAGTGTCGTTTAACACGACACTTCAAGCATGTAGTTTTTAGCTTTTATTCTTTTGCTGGCTGAAAATTGAGTCTAGCGTGCGAGTAATGTAAGGTAATACTTACTCTTTTGTGTGCGAGTAGAGTCTGCATAAATCAAAACTTATGCAAATCGAATACAAAATTAGGCCTGCTCTACGAATTTTGTTTGTGCTGACTCTAATGATTGCTTCATCAGCCAAAGCATTCGCGGCCGATCTCATATCAAGTCGTAGTTACTGGGAAGACGCTAGTAACCAAGCATCGTTCGCACAAGCACAAGCACAAGATTTCGAAAGCTACTCTGGTGTCTTAAGCAGAGGTTTTACTCAATCTGCGATTTGGATTCGACTGGAGGTGCTGCCCCCGCTGGGCGCTAAAGCCGATGAAAAACTGATTTTGCGAATTCGTCCAATCTACTTGGACGAAATTACGCTGTTTGACCCACTCGACGATAGTGGTGATCCTAGGATTGTGGGTGACAGATCAAATTATCGGGACGAGGAGTACAAATCACTCACCCACACATTTGTCATACCTGCTGGTAATGAAGCGCGATATGTATGGCTGCGGCTTAAAACCAGCAGTACCAGCATGATCAATGTGGAGGCGTTTACGCCCGTTGATATGCTGGCAAGAGAGTATCAATTACTCATTGGCTACTGCTTGGTATTGTCCTTGGTCATGGTTTTTTTGATCTTGGTATTCATTAACTGGCTCAATTACCGTGAGCCTTTGTATGCCGTTTTTGTAGTGCGTCATCTTCTTTATTTTGTTTACACAGCTTCTTTTTTTGGCTTTCATCGATACTTCTTAGATGGCTTGGTGGATGCCAAATTTTTGGACTTGATTTACAACTGGGTTGTGGTGGGAACCACTGGCTTTTCAATTTGGTTTGAAAGCCGGTTTTTGCGCGAATACTCACCACCTAAATGGGCGAAGTGGACCATTAACAGTTTGTTGGTTTGGTCGGCTTGTGCCGCTACTTTGTTACTTTTTGGAGAAATTCAACAAGCTCTGAAGATCAATATGTTGCTCAATGGCGTTGGCATTGTTGTGCTATTGATCGTCGCCTCTGCTTTTATCGATGACGAAAAAGCCAAGGTCCATCAAGTCGCATCGCTGCTGAAAAAACGGGTGGTAGTAACCTACTACGCATCCATCACAGCATTGCTTATTTTCAGTGTGCTGCCTTATGTAGGCGCGATTGCGGGTAATGAGTTTTCGATCAATGGTTTGGTGTTTTATGCCTTGTGCTCGGGCATGGTCATGACCTTGTTGATGCAAATGCGTGCCAATCAACTTCGCAAGGCCAACATTCAATATCAACAAGATTTGGTTCTGGCAAGCCAACACAGAGAGCTAGAACAAAAACGTCTTGAGGAACAAAGCCAACTGTTGACCATGTTGATGCATGAAATCAAAACGCCTTTGTCTGTAATCGATCTTGCGCAGCAATCCACCGCAGATCTGGAGGCCCAGGGCTATGTGGCCAGGAATGTGAAAATCATCAAGAACATTTTGAATCGATGCCTTAACGCAGACCGCGTTGCCTTGGGTAAATTGAATGTTAATTTGCAATCGGTGGCAATTGAGAGCATGCTGATTGACTTGAGAGAACAGCATACATCGGACAAACACAGAATAGAAATTCACATCAGCCCAGAGATCAAAAGGATAAGTACAGATTACCAATGCCTTGAAATCATCCTAAATAACCTGCTGGACAACGCCTTAAGGTATGGCGATGCTGCGCAGCCTATTCAAGTGAACGTGGCTAGGGCATCAAACAGCGAAGGTGCTGCTAGCATCTGTTTGACGGTTAGCAATAAAACCGGAATTGCCTCATGGCCAGACCCCAGCCGAGTTTTTCATAAGTATTACCGCAGTCCAGGTGCACAAGCCATTTCTGGTACGGGCCTCGGGTTGTTCTTGGTGGCAAGTATGGCAAAAATTCTGGGTGGCACATGCACCTACGCTCCTGATGAAACAAATGTGAGGTTTGAACTTTGGTTGCCAAGCTGAACATCATTGTTATTGAAGACAACGACGACCTGCGCACGTTGTTGTGCAACGGGCTGAGAGTCGATGGGCACTTGGTTACAGGCTTGTCGTCAGCCGAAGAGGTGGAAGACCAAGCTGGCATTGATCACGCAGATGCCTTTTTGATTGACATCAATTTACCCGGTGAAGATGGCTTGAGTTTGGCCAAGCGAATTCGCAAAGCTCATCCTTTGGTAGGCATCATTATTTTATCGGCTCGTATGTCTTTAGATGACAAGCTAGTGGGCTACGATTTTGGAGCAGACATCTATCTAACAAAGCCTGTAGAAATGACGGAGTTGCGTGCTGCATTTAGAAGTTTTGCGCGTCGCCGGCAAGCCACTCTGCAGCAGGTAGGAGGAGCGTCTTTGACTTTGAACAAGCTAGACCTTAAAGGCCCTGCAGGAGTAATCAAGCTCAGTGTGCAAGAAGTCACCATACTGACCGCTATGGCAAGAGCACCTGCCGGCAAGTTGGAAACTTGGCAAATAGCAGAGTTATTGGGTGTAGAGGTTGACGAAGCGTTTAAATCTAGCCTTGCCGTTCGCATGGTCAGGCTGCGCAAAAAGCTGAATGATGCAGGGGCTGAGGGGATAGCGATTGAGGCAATTCGTCAGTTTGGGTATCAGTTGGTGACACAAATCGAGATTTATTAACAATAAAGTTTTCGAATGTAATCTGCTGTTATTGTTTTCTCAAGTCTGTATGAAAAACTCTATGCACTTTTAAGTGTTCTGTTTAGAGTTTGCCAAACTTCCGAAATTTCATACGATTCAATCCAGTCAAGGAAACTCGATTACCAAATTTGTCACATTTTTGGAAAGAGAAGTTTGCCTTTGGTCTGGTTTTTTTCGTCTACTTTTTTCTTTTACTCACACCCAAATTTGCGCTCGCAGCAACGCAGAATATTTCATATAGTTGCGCAGATAACTCTCTTCAAGCACCGGTAGTGCCTGGTGATCTCCTTGTTATCACTTTGACAGCAAACTGCAAAACTGACTCATTTGTTGCTGGTTATGGAACTAACGTTACATTAAATTCAATTGTAAATAGTTCTGGGCAAGAAAAAACAAAGGCCTTTAGCACCTTGTATTCAGTTGGTGATGTATTCACATACACAGTAGGATCCAATTTTTCGGGTACTTTTGTAAATACTTTAGCTAAGTTTAGACATCCAACTCTTTCAAATACATACGGTGTCTATGTGCGAATGCCAAACGTACCTTCAATTGTTAGCATTTCGCCTAATTCAGGGTCTGCAGATGGAGGAACAACGGTAACTATTACAGGAAAATCATTCGTAGTTCCTGGGGTCAACGGTACGACAACATCGGTAGTTACCGGTGTAAGTATTGGTGGAGTTCCTGTTCAAAGTTACACTGTAAATTTAACTGGAGACTCAGATTCAGCCACTATATCTGCAGTAACTTCAGCTGGAACAGCGGGTAGTGCGAGTGTTGTCGTAACTAACACTGTTGGATCTAATGTTGCTAACAGTCTTTTTACATACGCTTTGCCACCGACAGCAACTGCAAATAGCACAGCCGTACAAAATCTTACTTTGACGGGGACGATGACTAATATCACGCCCCTGACAGGATCGGGAGGAATCGCGCCTCTGACTTACTACGTAAGCTCAGGGACTCTTCCATCAGGACTCACCTTAAACTCTTCAACAGGTGTAATTAGTGGAACGCCAAATGTTGCATACAGTACAGCGAGTGTCGTCATTGCAGTCAAAGATTCAAATAATATTTCAGCTTCAACTACGGCTAGCGTTAGCTTTACAGTGGTTGCAAGACCAACCGCAACAACAAACACGACACCTAGAACTCTTGCTGTTGGCCTACCCATTAGCAGTTTCACTCCAATCACAGGTACAGGTGGAACCGCGCCATTGAATTACTTTATAAGCTCAGGGACGCTACCCTCAGGACTGACACTTAACAGTTCAACGGGCCTAGTGAGCGGTACCCCAACAGCTATTTATACAGCTGCCAGCGTCGTTTTTGGTGTGAAAGACGCAAACAACATTACGCCATCTTCATCAAGCACCAGTACTGTTTCATTCACAGTCAATAAAGGATCGCAGACGATTAGCTATACATCTTCTGCCCCATCTAGTGCAACGGTCGGTGGAGATTCATATACGCCGATTGCTACTTCAACATCTGGCCTTGCGTTAACGCTAACTATTGATGCAACCAGCAATACTGTTTGTTCACTTGCGGGGGGAGTCGTCACGTATATTGGTTCTGGCACTTGCAAGATTAATGCAAATCAATCAGGAAATGTGGACTACAACGCAGCAGCACAAGTTCAACAAAGTTTTACAGTATCGGCGCGTCCTACTGCAATTGCATCAACGACTGCGCAATCATTGACTGCTGGTACTGCGATGACAAGCTTCACGCCTTTGACTGGATCAGGGGGGGCTTCACCACTGACTTATTACGTCAGCTCAGGTACGCTTCCTGCAGGTCTGTCTCTGAGCTCATCAACAGGCGCAGTGACTGGCACACCAACAGGTGCATTTGCGGCGTCAAACATTGTTTTTGCTGTCAAGGATGTCAATAATTCCGTTGCAACGACAACAAGTACTGTTAGCTTCACGGTTAATTTGGTGACGCCTGTTCTTTCAGGTTTCAGCCTCAGTTCAAACAATCTTGTATTCGGTTCCAGCGCTCCAACAATCACTGCGCCGACCTCAGCCAGTTCAGGTGCTATTACTTATTCATCTAACAATTTAGGTGTTGCAACTGTAAGTGGCTCTACCATCACAATTGTTGGTGTAGGTACAACTACACTGACTGCTACCCAAGCAGCTAACGGTAATTACGACGCCGCAAACACCACTACAACACTGACTGTAACAGCGTCAACGGACGCCAATCTATCTGGACTGACGCTTTCTAGCGGAGCACTTACGCCTGCATTTGCTAACGGCACCATTACTTACTCGCAGTCAGTAACCAACAGCGTGTCGTCCATAACTGTTACTCCATCCGTAAATCAAGCCAACGCCACAGTGACAGTGAACGGTACTGCAGTAGCAACAGGCGTGGCGAGTGGCAGTATCAACTTGAACCTGGGTGCCAACATCATAACGACGGTGGTCACAGCACAAGACGGTACTACGACCAAGACTTACACCACTTCTGTCAACCGAGAAGTTATTCCAACGTTGACGTACGCTACCCCTACATCTTCATCAGTAACTATGGGTAGCTCATTGACCAACGCTGCAACATCAAATTACACGGGCGGAAGTTACGGGGCAATAAGTTATGCCAGCTCTGCAGCAGGAGTGGCCACTGTGGACAGCAGCGGTGTGATTACGCCAGTTTCTGTCGGTAATGCAGTGATTACAGCTACGCAAGCAGCTGTGGCAGGAGTAAATGCGCAAGCCACGCAGACTTATACCTTGACAGTCAATGCACTGCCCACGCCAACCTTGACATTTGCGACACCCACATCAGCTGCTGTAACAATGGGTGGTTCATTGACCAATGCAGCCACTTCGAATTATTCAGGTGGAAGTTATGGCGCTATAAGCTACGCCAGTTCTGCAGCTGGGGTAGCCACAGTTAATAGCAGTGGCGTGATTACGCCAGTTTCTGTCGGTAATGCAGTGATTACAGCTACGCAAGCAGCTGTGGCAGGAGTAAATGCGCAAGCCACGCAGACTTATACCTTGACGGTAAATGCTGGTACATCAACAGATGCGAACCTATCGGGATTGACAATATCAAGTGGCGCACTTACGCCTCTATTTTCGAGTAGCACTATCAATTACACATTGTCGGTAGCTAACAGTGTTTCGTCCATCACGGTGACACCAACAGTGAATCAAGTCAATGCCACTGTAAAAGTGAATGGCACAACTGTAAATTCTGGCAGTGCAAGCGGCAGTATCAACTTGAGCGTTGGCACAAATACCATCACAGTAGTGGTCACAGCGCAAGACGGTACTACGAACAAAACATACACAACCGTTGTAACACGTGAAGCTCCATCAGCGCCACCACCGCCACCAGAACCTTCTTACTCTAGCGACGCTTATTTGTCTGGACTTGTATTATCAAGTGGCTTATTGAATCCAGCTTTTTCAACTAACACACTAGCGTACAAACATTCTGTAGAGAATACGGTTTCTTCAATCGCAGTCACGCCGACCGTAAGAGACACAACTGCATCTGTCAAAGTAAATGGCATTGCTGTGGCATCTGGTAACGCTAGCAGTAATATAAATTTAGTTGTTGGAGCAAACAAGATTACTGTCGATATCACTGCCGAAGACGGTAGTAAAAAAACTTACTCGATTGACATCATCCGTGCAGCGTCCAGTGTTGCGGTGTTATCAAATATAAACCTGTCCAGTGGATTGTTATCTCCTGCATTCACAGCAAATACTTTGAGCTATGTAGCTACCGTTCCAAACACAACAAAATTTGTAACGTTAACTCCTGCAGTTAAAGATTCCACTGCATCTGTCAAGGTCAATGGTGTCTCAGTTGCATCTGGTTCAGCCAGTAGTCAAATTAACTTGAACGTGGGAGCTAACACCATTAATACGGTAGTCACTGCTCAAGACGGCACTCAAAAAACATACATCACAACTGTTACTCGGGTTGCTTCCAATGTCGCCGAACTGTCAAATTTAATTGTTTCAAGTGGGACTCTATCCCCTGCATTTGCACCAGCATCATTGAGCTATATCGCTGTTGTTCCCAATACAACAACGTTTGTTTCTTTAACGCCATATGTCAAAGATTCCACAGCGACAATAAAGATAAACGGTATAGCAGTTAGTTCAGGTAATGAAAGCGGAAAAATCAATTTGAACGTTGGATTGAATACGATTTCAACCGTTGTAACTGCAGAGGATGGGAAAACTGAAAAGTCCTATGTCTTAGCTATGACTCGTTCAGTTCCACTAATTGCGCAAACTAACTTGGTATTGGTAGCCTCACCGAATGTAATTACTTCAATCAATAAGTTTTCAACCTTAAGTACTTCGGGGGCTAATGGAACTGGGGCCGTTAGTTTTACAGTAACAAAGGGTGGCTGCAAAATTTCAGGAAACATTGTGACAGCAGGCGCAGCAGATGAAATATGCGAAATTACTGCGACTAAAGCTGCAGATTCCGTGTACCTTGCTACAAGTGCTACGGTAAATATTCAAGTTAGAAATTCTGACATTAAAAAGTTCGCAGAGGACAAATCAGTCTCTGCTTTACAAGCAGCGCAATTGCTACAGGCACAAAAGTTTTCAACAACGCAAGTGCAAAATATTAGCAATCATCTTGATTCGTTGCGACATAGTTTTAACTTAAACCCAAGTAACTTTGGCATTGGTATCAATGTTCCAGCTTTCAGTCAGATTGCACCTGTGTTCTATAAAATCAAAGACGAGCTTGCATACAAACCTGAGGATAGTGCTGGTGGCAGTATTCAAAATGCTCAATTACGTCAATTAGGCAACCACAACAAGCCAATAAAAGAATTCCTCAATGACTTTGAAGACTCGGAATCAGTTGGTGATAAAACGGAAGTTAACTCAGGCATCAAGCACTCTCGGAAAGAGTCTCAAACCTATAGTATTTGGACGGCTGGAACTATTGATGTCGGGCAATATAAAACGGCTGACAACCAACAGACCACGAGTAAATTCAGAGCAAGTGGTCTGACATTAGGGCTTGATTACAAAATTGGAACAGCAGCCATTATTGGTGCTGCTGTAGGCTATGAAGCGAGTCAGAATGCGCCTCAGATAAATGAGAGCAAAATAAAGTCTAATCAAAAATCCTTAACCGGCTATGGACTGTTTGGGCTTGGAAATGGCTGGGTTTTAGATGGCCTACTTGGAGCAGGTGACTTAACATTCAATGGTGATCGTTACGATCCAGATGATTTGTCTAGGTTTAATATGAACCGACAGGGCAAGAGTATTTTTGGTTCAGCCAGTATCAGAAAAATATTTAACTTAGGTGGATTCAAGTTAAGTCCATTTATAAAGCACGACTCTATTCAAAATAAATTTGACACATACGACGAAAAACAAGTGACAGGTTCGCTAACCAACTATGCACTCCGTTATGACAAGTCGAGTTACTTAACAACTGCTGTTGCATCTGGATTGCTCATTACACACGATACTTATCTTGAGAGCGGCAAACTAATGTCCACAGCTAAAATTAGTCGTAATCAGGTCAAGTCTGGGGCGTTCAATCAAGATATCTACTTTGCTGATTTGGGTGAAGCGGGTGGTATTTACACCTTAAAGCAAACTGCTAGCTCCCAAAAATCAACTTCTCTGGATCTAGGGCTTGTATACGCCAGCAAAGGTGGCGACATCTTTGAATTTGGCTGGAGAGTAGCAGTTGGTGGTAATCAATACAAACTGAACGGGTTACGCTTTGGTATTCGAGTTCCAATTTAATTCGTACATACCAACCAGGTATCACAACATCAATTGCCAAAACGGCCTCATTTTTTCATCAAACTAAATGGGGTGAATGTTAGAACTTTTGAATAAAGTTTGGGGCCTTGCCGTTTGAGTAAACTGCCTCAAAACAAGCTAAGTGAGGAATCTCTATGCAAATGAGTCCAGTCATCGCAGTTCATATGACCGCTTCATTAATTGCTTTGGTCATTGGTCCCGTTGCAATGTGGGCTCGTTTAGGGCAAACAAAAAGACCTTGGATCCACAGAGCGATTGGATATGGCTGGGTCTCTATGATGATCGTATCTGCCGTCTCTGCCATATTCATCAGAGACTATGGACTACCCAATGTATGGGGCTATACGCCAATTCATTTGTTAATTCCATACACCGTGTTTTGGCTTGTCTATGCTTTCAGAGCCTTGGCAATGAAAGAGATTGAAAAGCACCGCAAAGCAATGATTGGTTTGTATTTGGGTGCTTGTATTGGAGCTGGTGCCTTTACATTGCTACCAAGCCGCTATTTAGGTGGCATTGTTTGGTCGTATTTTGGGCTTATCAATTAGAAATCTCGCTACTGCAGACTCTCAGAACATTTGAAATAAGGTTCGGGCTTAGAAGAATGTCCTTTAAAAGGACAACCAGTGCGTACGAATCGTAGAGGTAGTTTTGGTTTCTGCGGGCTGACCGTGCTTTTGGTTTAGGCGGCAATCTGTATCATCTTTCAAAGACGCTAAAGGGCGGTAGATGAAATTGTTGTACATCAAAGAACTGCTTGTTTTCGCACTATCTGTTTGTATGGTGTTTGGTCTAACTATTACTCAAGCTACTGCTCAGCAACCGTCAGGCAAGATTGGATTTAGTTTGAAAGTTCAAGCAGATGGCATTTTCAATCCGAGGGTCACAAAAATTGTTGTGGATCTTGTTGAGCCTGAATCACAAGCACAAAAAGCAGGTTTGGCGCTTGGAGATGAACTTATCAAAGTTGAAGATATAGAAGTGCCTGGCGCTGATGCTTCAGTTCTCAAGCCACATATGAAATTTGTCTCAGGCAAGCCAAAGAAGCTCATATTCAAAAGAGTCAATGGTCAAATATACGAAGCTACGCTTGTTAAGCCATAGGTTTCTGATCTGACCAGAGATTTAGATTGAAGCTCTCTTTTGTAGTGGCTAAGCAAAAACCGTTGTTCTAAGTTGAATGCAGCGTGGCAACCTTGCTAATGTATTGCCAAGCTGAAGTGGTGTGATTAAACTTGAATAATCAAAACTACTGAATAGCTTATGTTAAATATCAATCGCTACAACTTTACAAACTTTGCTAAGTTGAATGTTGCTTTAGCTCTGCTTGTTGGAATAGTTGTAGTTGCTGCCCAAGACTTGGCACCACAAATGTCATACGCAAAGATGTTTGCTTATATCTTTTTGGGACTTGCCGCTTTGGCAGTGAATCTTGTTGGCTTGAGCGTGATTTATCTCAATGTTTATCAGTGGGTATTACGCAAAGGTGGAACAGATACAGCTTGGTTTTGGTTCAATAGTGAGCCAAAAGGTTTGATGGCTGTAAGAGAGCGTTTGAACAAGGATTGATTCTTTGCATTTAGAACTTTTGAGTAGAGGTCTTCAGTGAAAATTTTAAGTCATCACTCACGTTATGTTGTCTTAGCTACAGCGCTAACAACAGCCACAGTTTCTTTTTCGCAAAACATACCCGTTCACGCACAAGGTTTGAATGAAGAACTCGTTGCGGTCAACTTATCTGACAACAAAAAACAAGTCGGTGTTTATTCCATCAAAAAAGGCTCAAAAAATCCAACAAAACTAGCAGTCTTGTTACCCGGATATCCTTCTGTCGTAAGACCTGTTGTAGAGAATGGGGTGATGACTGAGTCCAAATTAAATGGGAATTTCTTAATTAGAGCTCGTAGATTTTTAGTGGATGAAGCCGTTGCGAGTTTGATCGTTGACTGTCAGTCAGAAAGCGGCGACTACTGCTCTAGTAGCTATCAAGCATCGAAGCAACGACAAGAAGATGTCGATCAATTAATTTCTGAAGTTAAACAACGTACTCCATCTATTACTGAGGTCTGGCTAGTTGGAACAAGTATGGGTACGATTTCTTCCTCGTTTATGCCAATTCACAATGCAAGTGCCTACGCTGGCGCTATCCATACCGCAGCAATTACCGAACCCTACGCAAGAGGTTCATACCGTGAACTAGGTGGTTTCGATTACAAAAAATCACAAATTCCACAAATTTTCATTCATCACATCAGTGACCCCTGCGCTTTAACAACTTATTCTGGTGCTAAGTTAATTGCCGAAAAATACGGTGCTCCGTTAGTTACCGTATCGGGTGGTACGGGCTTTCAAGGACCTGCCTGTGCTGCCTTTACAGAGCACGGATTCCGCGGAAAAGAAAAGGAAGTGATGAATGCTTTAACCGCGATCATTAAGACTGGAAAGCCTAGCCAGCTCGAAATTAATTAACATTCAGTTTGGAGCTGTTCACACATAATTGTTTCAAGTTTGATTTCAGCGGGACTTCCTTGCAACCGGCTTCTCTTGGAGGTCAAGTGTCGTTTTACACGACAGTTGTAAAGTGTGTATAAATTTACCAAACGTCAAGTAACGGGACGATGAAGAAACCAAGGCGCAGGATAGCGCCTTTGTCGATCTAAAAACATTCACTGAGCAAAGCCATCACGGAGTTTGTTGGCAGCGGCATCAATTTGTGTGTCCAACTCTCCGTTTAGAACAGCAGTCTTGATCAGCTCGAGTGTGGGGGCCAAGTCTTTCTTTCAGCTACGCAAAAACCGTTGCTCAAAGTTACTTTCAGCGTTGGAGCCGTGCTTGTGGCTTGTCGTGGAGATCAATCGTCCTGTTACTGGACGATGGTTGCTAAGAGTTCTCTCTAAAAAAGAGCTTGAAAGAAAATTACCTACAAAAGGGACTCTTGTAGGTAACTTAATTGATGAATTTAGATTTGGCTAAAAAGGTAAATACCAGCACTGCCAAAAATTACGCCAACAAATGTTGATAAGAACTTTTCTTTACTTGGCAAGTAACGTTGAATGGCTAAGCTTGCAACTACGCCGCCAATGTGAAGAAATGCTGTAGCAATTAAAAATCCTATAGCGTAGAGAGCGAATCCTGTTTCAGGACTTTCAGCGCCGTGTGCCAAACCATGCAGAGCTGCCGCAATTGCAATCAAAGCCAATGAAAATCCTGTAGGTTTTTTGTACCCAGCAAAGACAAGCATCAAGCCAAACATAACGACACTTAAAGAAATCATGTTTTCTAAGTAAGGCAATGTGACGCCTTGCGTCCCGATGATTGCACTAATGACCAAACTGACCATGAATGTTGCTGGTCCCCACCAAGCTCGGTTTGCGGGTAAGTTAGATACAGACCAAATTCCCACTGCAACCATAGCTAGCAAGTGGTCCAAGCCAAAGGGATGAGCAACACCTTCCATAAGACCAGAAGTACCATGCCCTGTGTGAGCTTGTGAGACTGTAGCGACAAGACTCAGGCAAGTTGATGCAAAAAGTGCTCTTGTCCAATAGTTATTAATTTTCACTTTTGTTCCCCTAAAGTTGTTCGAAGTTTGCGAATTGAATTTGTAAATGCTGTTTTACTTGTTCGTTGATAAAACCAATCAGTAAATTCAGAGATTTACTGCTAAGTTTTCGCAAGTATTACGAATTCAAAATAAATCATACATTTAAGTATGTGAGAAAAACTCACAAGCAAGACTGCATTGTTGATTGGAAACTTTTAGCGTTGAGCTTTTGAATTTTGCCTAGATTGAGTTCAAAAGGGATGCGTTCAATATTTACCTGCTTCGCAAAAACCGTTGCTCTAAGTTGCTTTCAGCGTTGGAGCCGTGCCCGTAGCTTGAGGTGGATATCAAGCGTCCCGTTACTGGACGATTGATCGCGGTGCTTGCTCAAAAGAAGTCATTGCAGTGACTTAGCAACAAGGCTGATCTCATTGATGCCTTGCTTAGGAAGCTGAATTTTGCTGCCTTGATAGAAGATATTTACGTTGCTCAAATTGGCACTATAAATTTTTATCGGGGGAGTTCCCACGATGTTCTGCGTTTGATCGGGCTTGAGTAAAACTGTTGTCTGTATATTGTTCGCATCCTTGATGCAAACTACAAGTTCATTCAGTGAGACAAGATAGACATAGTTGCCTTCTTTGGTTGCCGATGTAGCGCTGACATCCACAGACTTTTCTGTCCAATTGCACTCGTTTAATTTTGATGGATTGACAGTGGCAGTTGATTTTGTTGTATTCCAATCTTCTAAACTAGTTCTCTTATCAGCTATTGAGCTTGTGGATTCTGTATTTGCTGGCGATGCAGATAAGTTAACTTGCGAAACCACAGGTGTCTGTGACGTATCAAGAGTTCGATTTGATTTATTTGGATAAATTACAAAGGCACACGAAATCAAAATCACTATTACTGCTGTTGCAAAAATATAGAGTTTTTTAGAAGTTGAAATATTCTTGGAACTTGTTGGTTGAAGGTGAATTGTTGAATCACTTAGGAACGTTTCGACAACTTCAATGTCTTTTATGGATTTTGATTTTGCTATTTCAACTTGCCGCTGATAGTCTGTTTTTTCACCAAGAGAGTTCAGCAGTTTTTTACCAATGTTGTACTTGATAGCAGTTGTATAGAAATAGCTTTCACCACCTTCTTCTAGCTCTAGAAGCTGATAATTGGATAAGTTGTTCTGACGTGCAAAAGAATAAACGTCATTTCCCGCAGATTCACGGGAACGTTTCAACTCAATGCCATCTGAGTCAGTCCAACTTGGTTTAGAGTTTGAGTCAGTCATTCGGAAGCGAGATCCAATTTTCTTTCAACTTCGAAGATGTGCTGTTTAACCATCTCGATGTAGGCAAGTCGTGCATCCAGTCTTGACTCAAAAAACTTCTCTTGCTCTTCGGGCAATACTGAGAAAGCATCTAACTGTTCCTCAGAAATAACTGAGAACATTCCATTGCGTTCAATAACGAACCATTTCATATCAGTTAGCTGTGAGCTCAGTTTGTTTTTTTGCGTGTTAATTTTTTTATGCAATATTGTAAACTAGTTTACATTTGATTTAACTGCTAGGGTTTACGATAATCAACATTTGTAAATAAGAGAAAAAATTGATTGATAAGGAAAATCTTCGTAGTGCGGTTTTAGAAGCTGCCCGAGAGCTTTTTATATCCAAAGGATATGAAAACGTGGGGATGCGAGACATTGCGCAGGCAGTGGGTAAGCAACCCACGCAGGTGTATAGACTGAACTTATCAAAGTCAGATATCTTGGCTGAATTGATTCTTCAACTAAATGAAAAGCAAATAGAGCGAATACCTAAGATTCTGAAATCAATTAAAGGTGACAACTTATTCGACAAAGTTTGCGAATACACCGAAAGACTTTACGAACTTGATATTGAGTACTTGCCGCTCAGAAGCGTGGGGGCAGCTCACGGCTGGAGTTGGTCAGCTAAATATGAAGTAAAAAACAATGAGCAAGTTAGACACCTGATTGCACCAATAGCATCTTGGATCACGGAAGCTGGATTAAAAGACGTGCAGGCAAGATGCATTGGAATGTTCTCCCTTTACTACGTAGGGTTCCGAGGCGCAGTTATCAGGAGGTCGTCTGCGAATGAGTGCCTAGAGTCAATCAAACCAAGTCTTAGCTATTTCTGCAGGTGATTTAGCAATCAATTGGATTTCAGCTAGTCAATTTCTTGATCGTTGGATCAAATGCTAGCGGATCAAGTTGGCGCTGAATATTAGCAACTGAGTAGGGATTGAGAAGAACTCGTTTTGACTGATTTTTTCCAACTGAAGCAGTAGCACTACTACTTGGCATTGAAGTCGTCTTTGGCACGGATTTAACGGCATTAGATTGGACTTTTTGACGCTGTATCTAATGCATGTCCTTTAAAAGGACAAACTATGCGTACGGATCATTGACGCAGGTTTGATTCCAGCATTGAAGCCATGCTAGTGGTTTGCCGTGATGATCAGATGTTGTTTAACACGACAGAGGGTGTTGATTGTGTTCTTTGGAAGCGGAGAATCGTAAGGATTTAGGTGCGCATTAACTGAAGTGCGAATGTTTT
>JACCDY010550490.1_pt1 | contig 15175 bp, 11 predicted proteins | sample 7446391 | NCBI WGS metagenome assembly JACCDY01 (sample SAMN15323451, study PRJNA562643) | freshwater metagenome | isolation source: river surface water | place: USA:Blue River Watershed | collected 2017-08-18 | reverse complement strand
TGACCAACCAGTTCGGCGTCTGGCCCGAGGCCAACCAGAAGATGGCCGACGCCTGGAAGGCCAAGGGCTACGACTACCAGTTCGTCATGGGCGAAGGCACGCACGACGGCCGCCACGGCGGCATGCTCTTCCCCGACGCCATGAAGTGGCTCTGGCGCGACGTCCGCTGAGGCTCCCGACCATGCGCCTCCTGTCACTCTACCTGCTCGGCGCGACGCTCGGCGCCGCCGAAGCCCCTGTCTTCGCCCCGCTCCTCGACGCCCAGCTCTCGCAATGGGAGAAGTGGCTGGGCGTGCCCCATCGGTCCTACGAGGTCCCGGGCTATGTCCGCGGCGCCACCCCGAAGGAGGACCCGGTCCTCGGCCTCAACCGCGACCCCCTCGACGTGTTCACCATCAAGGTCGTCGACGGCGAACCGGTGCTGAACATCACCGGCCAGGTCTTCGGCGGCCTGACCACTCTCAAGTCCTTCGAGAATTTCCACCTCCGCACGCAGCACCGCTGGGGCACGCGCAAGTGGGAACCGCGCCTCAACGCGGTCCGCGACAACGGCATCCTCTTCCACTGCATCGGCGAGCACGGCGCGGGCGGGAAGAACTGGATGCGCAGCCAGGAGTGCCAGGTGCAGGAAGGCGACATCGGCGACTGGTGGCCGATCGCCGGCGCGATGGTCGACGCCGCCGTCAAGGACGAGGACGGCAAGGTCGTCCGCTACGTGCCGGGCGCCCCGCTGCGCGCGATGCGTTCGCGTATCTGGCACGGGACCGACTACCCCGAGAAGCCTTCCGGCGAATGGAACACCGTCGAGGTCTACGCCTTCGCCGGCGACGCCGTCTTCCGCCTGAACGGCCGCACCGTGAACGTCATCCGCAACTCCCGCTACCGTGAGAAAGGGTCCGACCAGGAGCTCCCGCTGAAGGCGGGCAAGCTGCAGATCCAGTCGGAGGCCGCGGAGTGCCAGTATCGCCGGCTCGAGCTCCGTCCGTTGACCGCCTGGCCGCAGGAAGTCCTCGCCGACGTGCCGGCCGCGAAGTGACCGCATGCTGTCCGTCCGCGAGCTGACCAAGACCTTCGGGGGCCTGCCGGCCCTGCAGGATGTCACGGTGGAGTTCCGGCCGGGCGAGGTGCACGCGCTCATGGGCGAGAACGGCGCGGGCAAATCCACGCTGATGAAGATCCTCGCGGGCCTGCAACCGGCCGACGGCGGCGCGATCGCCCTGCGCGGCAAGACCGTGCGCTTCGCCTCCCCGCACGACGCGCTCGCGCAAGGCATCGCGATGGTCCACCAGGAGCTCCTGCCGGTCCCCGACCTCGACGTCGCGGAGAACCTGCTGCTCGGCCTGGAGCCCGTCAATGCGCTGGGCTGGGTCGACCGCGCCGAGCTGCACCGCGAGGCCGCCGAGTGGCTCCGTAAGCTCGACTGCGACCTCGATACCCGCCAGCCCATGCGCCGGCTCTCCGTCGCCCAAGGTCAGGTTGTCGAGATCGCCAAGGCCCTGGCCCGCCAGACGGACGTGCTCCTGCTGGACGAGCCCACGGCCGCGCTCTCCGACCACGAGGTCGCCGCGCTTTTCAAGGCGATCGACGTGCTGCGTCGCCGCGGCGTCGCCATCGTCTACACCACGCACAAGATGGACGAGGTGTTCCGGCTCGCCGACCGCGTGACGGTGCTGCGGGACGGTCGTCTGGTCCGCACGGCCGCCGCGGCGGAGCTCACGCCGGACGCCCTCATCACCCACATGGTCGGTCGCGAGCTCGCCCAGGTGTTCCCGCCCGTCGTCGGCGAGCCGGGCGACGTCGTCCTGGAGGTCGCCGGACTCACCCGCGAACCGGCGTACCGGAACATCTCCTTTACGCTGCGTCGCGGCGAGGTGCTCGGCCTCGCGGGGCTGATGGGCGCAGGTCGCACGGAAATCGCCGAAGCCCTCTTCGGGCTGCGTCCCGCCCACGCAGGCGAGATCCGCCTGCACGGCCGGCCGGTGCGGATCACCTCGCCGCGCGACGCCTTGGCCGCGGGCATCGGCATGGTCACCGAGGACCGCAAGGGGTTGGGCATCCTCCCGGCCATGTCGGTCCGCTCCAACCTCACGCTTTCCGCGCTCGATCGTTTCGCCGGCCTGGCCGGTCTCGACGCCGCCCGCGAGGCCTGGACGGCTGATGAGCAGATCCGCGCCTTCGCGATCAAGACCAGCGGCCGCGAGCAGCCGATCGGCCAGCTCAGCGGCGGCAACCAGCAGAAGGTCCTGCTGGCCCGCACCCTTCTCACCAGTCCCGACCTCGTCATCCTCGACGAGCCCACCCGCGGCATCGACATCGGGGCCAAGACTGAGATCTACGCGCTCATCGGCCGGCTCGCCGCCCAAGGCAAGGCCGTGCTCCTGATCTCCTCGGAGCTGCCCGAGGTGCTCTCGCTCACGCACCGCCTCCTGGTGCTCCGCCAAGGCGAGCTCACCGCCGAGCTCGACCCGCGCCGCGCCACCCAGGAGGAGATCCTCCGCCACGCCATTCCCCGATGACCTCTCCCCTGCGCTCCCGCTTCGACCGCGACCTCGTCCACCGCTTCGGTATCGTCGCGGTGCTGCTGCTCATCTCCGTCGTGCTCGCCGCGACGACCGACAGCTTCGCCACCGCCTCGAACCTCACCAACGTCGCCCGCCAGGTCTCGATCAACGGCATCCTCGCGGTCGGCGTGACCTTCGTGCTGCTGACCGGGGGCGTGGACCTTTCCCTCGGCTCGGTGGTCGCCCTGAGCGGGGTGGTCTGCGCCCTCAACGCTCAGCCCGGCGAACACGCCCTATGGGTCCCGATCGCGCTCGGCGTGCTCACGGGCGGCGCCTGCGGTCTCGTCAACGGCCTGCTGGTCACCCGCGGCGGCATCGCCCCGTTCATCGTCACCCTCGGCATGATGACCATCGCGCGCGGCTTGGCGCTCATCCTCAGCGGCGGCAAGCCCGTGGCGAACATGTCCCCCGCGCTGACCGACCTCGCGGGCGATGTGGGCCCGGTCCCCATCCCGCTGCTCTGCTTCGCCCTCGTGACCGCGGGTGCCGGACTCTTCCTCGGGCGTTACCGGCTGGGTCGCCACCTCTACGCCGTCGGCGGCAACGAGCAGGCCGCCCGCGCCGCCGGCATTTCCGTGCCGCGTATCAAGCTCTTCGCCTACGGACTCTGCGGCCTGCTGACCGGCCTCGCCGGCGTCGTGCTGGCGGCCCGCATCACCACCGGCCAGCCGAACGCCGGCCAGGCCTACGAACTCGACGCCATCGCGGCCGTGGTCATCGGCGGGACCAGCCTCTCCGGCGGGGTCGGCGGCGTCGTCGGTACGCTCCTCGGGGTCCTGCTCATCGGCATCATCAACAACGGCTTGGACCTGCTCAGCGTGTCCTCCTATTACCAGGCCGTCATCAAGGGCCTCATCATCGTCGGTGCGGTTTGGCTCGACCGACGTCAGGCCCGTTCGTAAAAACCCGGCATGCGCCCTACCCCACGCATCGCCCTCGGCACCCTCGGTCTGCTCGTCGCCCTCGTCTCCGGCTGCAAGAAGGCCGAGCCCCGCAAACCTGGCGAATGGCTCATCGGCTACTCCTCTCGTGACCAATCCGCGGAGTACACCGCCCGGCTCGGCGACGCCGTCCAGGCCCGCGCGAAGGAACGGGGCGTGAAGCTCGTCTTCGTCGACGCCCAGGCCGACGCCCAGAAACAGATCAGCCAGGCCGAGAACTTCATCGCGCAGAAGGTCGATGTCATCATCCTCAACCCGTGCGAGGTCGAGGCCAGTTCGCCGGCCGTCGATCGCGCCCGCGCGGCCAAGATCCCCGTGGTCAACGTGAACTCCCTGACCAAGGCGGCCCCCGATTGCTATGTCGGCTCGGACGACGAGCAGGCCGGCGTCCTCGCGATGGAAGCCATCGCGAAGAAGCTCGGCGGCCAGGGCAACGTGCTGATGATCCATGGCATCATGGGCCAGTCCGCCCAGTTGCACCGCGATGCCGGCGCCCGCAAGGTGCTCGCCAAATACCCCGGCCTCAAGTTGCTCGACCACCAGACGGCCTCCTGGGACCGTGCCAAGGCCCTCGCGCTCACCGAGAACTGGATCCAGGCCCACCAGGGCAAGTTCCAGGCCATCTTCGCCCACAACGACGAGATGGCGATGGGCGCCCTCCTCGCCCTCGAGCGGGCCGGCCTCAAGAAAGATGTGTACGTCATCGGCGTGGACGCCATCGCCCAGGCCCTCGATGCCGTGAAGGCCGGCCGCCTCGACGCGACGGTCTTCCAGGATGCGGTCGGCCAAGGCCGGGGCGCGATCGATACGGCGATCCTCCTGGCCTCCAAGCAGCCCTTCGAGAAGGAAGTCATGATCCCCTTCCAGGTCGTGACCCGCGAGAACGTCGACACCTTCCTCAAGAAATAACCTTCCCATGAAAACCCTGCTCTCCCTCCTCACCTTCGGCCTGCTCGCCGCCACGGCGACCGCCGCCGAGCCCGACACCCGCCTCTTTGAGGTGCGCGTCTACTACGCCGCCGAAGGCAAGCTCGACGCGCTCAACGCCCGCTTCCGCGACCACACCCTCAAGCTCTTCGCCAAGCATGGCATCACCAGCCTCGGCTACTTCGTCCCGGTCAAGAACACCGAGAACAAGCTCGTCTACTTCCTCGCCTACCCCGACCGGGCCGCCCGCGACGCGTCCTGGAAGGCTTTCCAGTCCGACCCCGACTGGAAGTCCGCCCAGAAGGCCTCCGAAGCCAACGGCAAGCTCATCACCAAGGTGGAAGCCGCCTTCCTGACCGCCACCGATTACTCCCCGCTCGCCGCCGCCAAGGCCTACGGTCAGGGGGTCTTCGAACTGCGCACCTACACCACCGAACCCGGACGTCTCGACAACCTGAACGCCCGTTTCCGCGACCACACCCTCAAGCTCTTCGAGAAGCACGGCATGACGAACGTGACCTACTGGAACCTCGCCGCCGACCAGAAGGGCGCCAAGTCCCCGCTCGTCGCCGGCAACACGCTGATCTACCTCCTCACCCACAAGTCGGCCGACGCCGCCAAGGCCAGCTTCGACGCCTTCCGCGCCGACCCGGCCTGGGTCGCCGCCAAGGAAGCCTCCGAGCAGAAGGCCGGTGGTTCGCTGACGATCAAGGACGGCGTGAAGTCCGAGTTCCTGGTGCCGACCGACTACTCGCCGGTCAAGTAAGCGAGCCGACCAGCCCAAGGAAAAGCCCCTCTTGCGAGGGGCTTTTTGTTGGCCGGTCGTCGCGCCCGCGACGGGCTCCGCACGTCAGGCCTTGCCGGGGGTCGGGGGAACTTCGGCGGGCAGCTTCACGGTCCCCTTCTCGAAATCGAGCGGGCCGACCGCGGCGGTCAGGTTGTAGTAAGGCGACTTCTCGTGCTTGAGGAGGTCGTCGAACTTCACCAGGTCGCCCGTGTAGGCGGAGATGCGGCCGAGGATGACGGCGAGGTTGGACTCGGCGATCTGGCGGGCGTCGTTCAAGGGCTTGCCGTTGTAGGCGCCGCGGATGAGGTCCACATGCTCCTGCACCATCGAGTCATCGGTATCGAGCTTGATGACCGGGGTCTCGTACTTCTGCTTGGCGAAGACCTTGCCGGCGCCGTAGCAGGAGCCTTCGGCCCCGGTGAAGAACTCGCCCACGCGCCCGGCGGTGCCGGTGATCTGGCGGCACTGGCTGTGGATGCGCACGCCGTCGCCGAAATCGAAATCGACGCTGAAGAAGTCGAACATGTTGCCCGTCTCGCGCCGGGCGCGCCCGCCGAAGCCGAGGGCGCTCACCGGCGGACGACCGAGGAACCAGATCGCGACGTCGACGTTGTGGATGTGCTGCTCGACGATGTGGTCGCCGGAGAGCTCGGTGAAGTTGAGCCAGTTGCGGTTCATGTAATCCGCGTCGGCTTCGCCCTTCGCGCGGCGACGGACCCACGGCACGGTGCCGTTCCACTGCACCACGCCCCCGCGGAGCGCGCCGATGACGCCGGCGTCGATGAGGGCCTTGTTGCGCAGGTAGGAAGCGTCGTGGCGGCGCTGGGTGCCGGCGACGACGGCCAGGCCCTTGGAGCGGGCGACCTCGCCGGTGGCGATGATGGCACGGGCGCCGACCGGGTCCACAGCGACGGGCTTCTCCACGAAGCAGTGCTTGCCGGCCGCGACGGCGGCGGCGAAGTGCACGGGGCGGAACGCCGGCGGGGTCGCCAGGAGGACGAACGCGCAGTCGGTCGCCATGACCTTCTGGTAGGCGTCGTAGCCGACGAACACACGGTTGGCGGGGAGTTTGTAAGTCTCGTTGAGGCGCTGGGCGCGGTCCTCGAAGGCATCGGCCAGGGCGACGACCTCGCCTTCGACGCCGAGCACCTTGCAGGCGGCCAGGAACTGGGCGATGGCGCCGGTCCCGCGGCCGCCGCAACCGATCAGGGCGACCTTGACCTTGGCGGGGATGGGTTCGGCGCGGAGGAGCGCAGGGGCGGCGGCCAAGGCCAGGCCGCCGACGGCCAGGGTGGAGACGAACTGACGGCGAGGAAGCGGGGTGCTCATGACCGCCCAAGTTAGGGCTTCCGCGGACGCCTCCAAGGCTTAATCGGCCCGTGGCCACCCCCTCGGCCAACCCATCCGCAGGGTTGCATGGAACCGAGGTACACGCAGATTGGTCGGACCCCTTGATCCTCATGTCGCCCCGCCCCCTCCTGTTCGCCCTGGCGCCGCTCGCCCTCGTGGCCGCCGACGGCGTCTCCTTCAACCGGGACGTCCAGCCGATCCTGTCGGAATATTGCTACCATTGTCACGGGCCGGACTCGAGCACCCGCAAGTCGGGCCTGCGCCTCGACCGCCCGGAGTTCGCCTTCGCGCCGGCCAAGAGCGGCGACGTGGTCATCATCAAGGGCGACCCGGACAAGTCCCCGCTCATCGCGCGCATCCTGAACAAAGATCCCGACGAAGTCATGCCGCCGCCGGAGTCGCATAAGTCGGTCAAGCCTGCCGAGCTCGCGCTGCTGCGTCGCTGGATCACCGAGGGCGCGAAGTATGAGGAACACTGGTCCTTCATCGCCCCGGTCCGCCCCACCCCGCCCGCCGATGCCTCCGGCTGGGCGAAGTCGCCCCTCGACGCGTTCATCGTCGCCAAGCTCACCAAGGAAGGCCTCAAGCCGAACCCCCTGGAGGACAAGGCCCGCCTGTTCCGCCGCCTCAACCTCGACCTGACGGGTCTGCCGCCGACGCCCGAGGAGACGCAGGCCTTCCTCGCCGACCGCTCGCCGGACGGCTACGCGCAGGCCGTGGAGCGCCTGCTCAAGACCGATGAGCATGCGGAGCAGATGGCCCGCCACTGGCTCGACGCGGTGCGCTACGCCGACACGCACGGCATCCACATCGACAACGCCCGTAACATCTACCCCTACCGCGACTGGGTGCTGCGCGCCTTCAAGGCGAACCAGCCCTTCGATCAGTTCACGATCGAGCAGATCGGCGGCGACCTCATCCCGAACGCCACGCTCGAGCAGATCGTCGCCACCGGCTACTGCCGCTGCCTCCCGACCACCGGCGAAGGCGGCGCCATCGCCGAGGAGGTCATGACGAACTACGCCAAGGACCAGGTCGAGACACTCGGCGCCGTCTGGATGGGCCTGACCAGCGGGTGCGCGGCCTGCCACGACCACAAGTTCGACCCGATCAGCCAGAAGGAGTTCTACGCCCTGGCGGCTTTCTTCCGGAACACCCCGATGTCGGCCCTCGACGGCAACAACGCCAACCACCCGCCGTCCATGCTGGTGACCCGCCCCGAGGATACCGCCCGTCGGCTCGAGTTGGAGGCCCAGCTCGCCGCCCTGACGAAGGAAGACGCCGCCCGCAAGGCCAAGGCTGACAAGGAATTCGCCGCCTGGCGCCAGAAGGCCGCGCCGACCGACATCGTCAGCAAGCCTCTCCCCGCCGGCTGGATGTTCGACGCCGATCGCCCCACCACGCTCAAGGCGCCGACCGGCCCGGCGCTGACCGCCAAGCTCGCGGGTACGCCCGTCGTCAACAAGCGCCAAGGGGGCTTCGTGCTCGATGGTGCCTCCGCCTACGAATACCCGACCTTGGGTGACTTCGAGTCCACGCAGGCTTGGACCGTCCAGGTGCGCCTCAAGATGACCAAGGGCGCCAACGGCGCGATCCTCGCCCGCATGGACGAAGGCGATGCTTACCGCGGCTGGGACTTCTGGATCGAGAACGGCAACCCGGCCGTGCACATCATCCAGCGCTGGCCCAACCAGGCCCTCAAGATCCGCTCCGCCGGCGCCATCCCGCTCAACAAAGAAGTGGAAGTCATCGCGACCTACGATGGCTCGGGTAAGCCCGACGGCATCAAGATCTTCATCGAGGGCGAGCCGCAGAAGACGCTCGTCGACGCCAACAGCCTGCCGGCCCAGGCGAACATCCGCACCAAGGTGCCCTTCCGGCTCGGGACCCGCAGCGGGACCTCCGGCGCCGCCGGCATCGTGCTCGCCTCGGTGAATCTCATCCCCGCCCTGGTGGACGCCGGCGATGTCGTCACCCTCGGCAAGGTGCCCGAACTGCGCGCCGCCCTCGGCAAGGATGGGGCCAAGGCGAAGCCCGAGATCGTGGCCATGCTCCGCAGCTACTTCGACCGCCGCATCGACAAGTCCGACCAGACGGTGCTCGCGAAACTGAAAGCCACCAACTCGGAGCTCGACGCGGTCAAGGCGCGCGGGGCGATGACGCTCATCATGAAGGAGAACCCGACGCCGGCCACGGCCAAGGTGCTCAAGCGCGGCCAGTATACCGAGCCCGGCGAGGTCGTCTACGCCGACACCCCCAAGGTGCTGCCGCCCCTGCAGCGCGGTGGCGAGCACGCGAACCGCCTCGATCTCGCCCGCTGGCTGGTCGACCGTCGCAACCCCCTGACGGCCCGTGTGACGATGAACCGCCTTTGGTACCAGTTCTTCGGCACGGGCCTGGCCGAGACGACCGAGAACCTCGGCATCATGGGCGACAAGCCCACGCACCCCGAGCTGCTTGACTGGCTGGCGGTCGAGTTCATGGACCGCAAGTGGGACCTCCGCCACATGGTCCGCCTGATCGTGAACTCCGAGACCTACAAGCAGTCGGGCGCTTTCACCCCGGCCAAGCTCGAGAAGGACCCGCGCAACCGGCTGCTCTCCCGCGGCCCGCGCTACCGCCTCGACGCCGAGCAGGTCCGCGACACGGCCCTCGCCGCCTCCGGCCTCCTCGTCCGCAAGGTCGGCGGCCCGTCCGTCCGCCCCTACCAGCCCGAGAACATCTGGAGCGACGTGGCGATGAAGGAGAGCAACACCCGCTTCTACACGCCCGACAAGGGCGAGGGTCTCTACCGCCGCTCGATGTACACCTTCCTCAAGCGTTCGGCCCCGCACCCGATGATGCTCAACTTCGACGCGACCGCCCGCGAGGTGTTCTGCACCCGGCGCGAGCGCTCCAACAGCCCGTTGCAGTCGCTCAACCTCCTCAATGACGTCCAGTTCGTGGAGGCCTCCCGCATCCTCGCCGAGCGCCTCCTCAAGGAGGCCAAGGACGACGCGGCCCGCGTCGATCGCCTGAGCTGGCTGCTGCTCTCCCGCCCGGCCACCCCCGCCGAGCACAAGGTCTTCGCCCGCTCGCTCGCCGCGTTCCGCGCCGACTACGCGGCCAACCCCGCGGAAGCCGCCAAGCTCGCCAAGGCCGGGGAGAAACCGGTCGACCCGAAGCTCCCGCCCGCCGAGGTGGCCGCCTGGACGCTGGTCTGCTCGCAGATGCTCAACCGCGACGAAACCCTTAACAAATAAGCCCATGCACCCCTTCGATCCCCTCGAACATAACTTCCGCGTCAACCGCCGGCAGTTCTTCCGTCAGAACGCGATGGGCCTGGGCGGCATCGCCCTCGGCTCGCTGCTCGCCGGCGGCGTCGGCCGCGCTTTCGCCGCGGGCGCGCCCAGCCCGGGCTTGCCGCCCGGAGTCCATTTCCCCGCCAAGGCCAAGCGCTGCATCTACCTCTCGATGATCGGCGCGCCTTCGCAGTTCGAGACCTTCGACTACAAGCCGGAGCTCGCGAAGCGCTTCGACCAGGACCTCCCCGCGTCCGTGCGCAACGGCCAGCGCGTCACCGGCATGACCGCCGGCCAGAAGCGCTTCCCCGTGGCGCCGTCGGCGTACTCCTTCCAGCAGCATGGTAAGTCGGGCGCCTGGGTGTCCGAGATCCTGCCGCACACCGCCAAGATGGTGGATGACATCGCGATCATCCGGACGATGAACACCGAGGCGATCAACCACGAGCCGGCGAACATGCTCTCGTACACGGGCAACATGGTCCCGGGCAAGGCCTCGCTCGGCTCGTGGCTCTCCTACGGCCTCGGCAGCGCCAACGAAGACCTGCCCACGTTCGTCGTACTGCACGCCCGCCACTCCAACCCCGGCTCCAACGTGCAGGCGATCTCGGCCCGCCTGTGGGCGTCCGGCTTCCTCCCCACGCAGCACGCGGGGGTGACCTTCCGCTCGGCCGGCGACCCCGTGCTCTACCTGCGCGACCCCGACGGCGTGAGCCGCGCCACGCGCCGCAAGATGCTCGACGGCCTCGCCGAGCTCAACGAGATGACTTATCAGGCCGCCGGCGCCCCCGAGACCGCCGCGCGCCTCAAGCAGTATGAGATGGCCTTCCGCATGCAGGCCTCGGTGCCGGAGCTGGCCGACCTTTCCAAGGAGTCCAACGCGACCTTCGAGCTGTACGGCCCGGATTCGCGCGACCGCGGGACGTTCTCCAACAGCTGCCTCACGGCGCGCCGCCTGGTCGAGCGCGGCGTGCGCTTCGTGCAGATCTTCCACCGCGGCTGGGACCAGCACGGCAACCTGCCCAACGACATCAAGGCGCAGTGCAAGGACATCGACCGCGCCGCCTGGGCCCTGATCCAGGACCTGAAGCAGCGCGGCATGCTCGACGACACGCTGGTCATCTGGGGCGGCGAGTTCGGCCGCACCGTCTACTCGCAGGGCAGCCTGTCCAAGACCAACTACGGCCGCGACCACCACCCGCGCAATTTCTGCGTCTGGGCCGCTGGCGCCGGCGTCAAGGGCGGGACCGTCTACGGCGAGACCGACGAGTTCTCGTACAACGTCGTCAAGGACCCCGTCCACGTGCGCGACCTGCATGCCACGATCCTCAACCGCTTCGGCCTCGACCACGACAAGCTCCTGTTCAAGTACCAAGGCCTCGACCAGAAACTCATCGGCGTCGTCCCGGCCAAAGTCGTCAAAGGAATCCTCAGTTAGCGGATAGTCGGAAGCGGTTAGCGGTTAGGGGGCGGTAACCCTTCCTTGCTTGTTTCTTTCATCAACCCTGCACTCGACCCCACCCTCGACTCTCCCATCGACTCTATCCTCGAGCCTCCCATCGATCCTATCATCGATTCTACCATCGACCCTATCCTCGATCCTGCCCTCCACTTAGCCTCCCTTGCCTCCCTCCGCCTCCATCCTGCTCCGCTGGCTCCCGCTGCTTGCGGGCGTCTGCCTGGTGGTCGGTGCGGCCGGGGCTGGCTTCCTCCACGCGCTCGCGTGGGTCGGCCGTACCTTTGAGGCGCACCTCTGGTTGGTCTGGTCGCTCCCGTTCCTAGGGCTTGCCATGACTTGGATCTACGCCCGGCTGACCCCGGGTAGCGCCGGAGGCGTCCGCACCCTCATCGCCCAGATCAGGTCGCCCCGCGCCCCCTTGCCCCTGGGTATGGGCCCGGCGATCATCGGTACCACCCTGCTCTCCCACCTCGGGGGTGCCTCCGTCGGTCGGGAAGGCACCGCCCTGCAGATGGGCGGGGCCCTGGCGGACCGCCTAGGCGGCCCGTGGCGGCTGTCTGATGAGGAACGCCGCACCTTGCTCCTCTGCGGGGTCAGCGCGGGCTTTGGAGCCGTTTTTGGCACCCCCTTCGCCGCCGCCGTCTTCGCCCTGGAATTCGTCCGCCTGACGGCTGGCTGGTGGTACCGGCTCCCGCTCTGCCTCCTCGCCGGTCTCGGGGCCGATGCCGTCGGTCGCCACCTCTGCGGGGCCGTCCATACGGACTTCCGTCTCATCCTCCCGCCCGACCTGACCGTCGCGGGCTTCCTCTGGGCCGGAGCGCTCGGCCTGACCTTCGTCCTGGTCGCCCGCAGCTACCTGGCATTCGTCACGTTCAACCGGACTTGGAAGCCCACCGGGCAAGGTCCGCTCCCCACGTCGTATCACGTGATCTTCGTGGTCGGCCTCCTCTACGCCGGCCTCGTCTGGTTCGGCCAGCTCACGCCGTTCACCGGCCTCGGGATCGACCTCGCCCAGGACGCCGCGCAATACCCGGTCTCCCCGCTTGTCGCCGCGCTCAAGTTCCTCCTCACCGCCCTCTGCATCGGGGCCGGCTTCCGCGGCGGGGAAGTCACCCCGCTCTTCGTGATCGGCGCGTGCCTCGGCAGCGGCCTGGCGGACCTCACCGCGCTCCCCGTCGCCGTCGGCGCCGCCCTTGGGTTTGTCGGCGTCTTCGCCGGGACCGGGGCCGTGCCCATCGCCGGTACCATCATGGCCTGCGAACTCTTCGATCCGCAACTCACCCCCTACGCCGCGGTCGCCTGCGCCCTCAGCTGGCTCGTCGCGGGACGACGCGGGCTGTATTCGGAGTAGGCCTGGCGATTGATCACAAAACATTGCCGCCTTACTAATTAAAGGGTAGTTCGTCCCTTGGGAAAAAACATACCCTGCTTTAATATCACTCAACCAATGCCCTAGTCGCACGGCATCAGAAAAAAGGTACCTAGCAAAGTTATAACAAGCCGGGGTTTAAAGCTCCTGATAATACTTAAAGGGATAACTCATCTTGGCTCACCAAGTTCAGTTTGCGCTTTCCGGTCAGTAACGCTGCAAGGTGGCGTATGATGCCAACGTTAACTGCATTACCTAGTTGCTTGTATGCTGCTTTGTCCGACACACCTGCTTTCTTGAACGTATCGGCAGGCATGCCTTGAAGCGCTGACGCCTCTATAGGCGACAAGGTTCTGTACGTCTTAACACCCTTGCCAACCTTAGGTCCGATAATTGAGGTCTGGGTGATTGCGACAAGAGCAGGCAAGTAAGTCGGGGGTTTTACGCGAATACCGCTGGGACGGAACTGCAAAACCAAATCCTCAAGGGTCCGCCCCTTCTTCTTTGGATACCACTTCTTGGCCTGCCATTCGAATTTACGTCGAGATGGAGGGAAATCCTCGATACGGATCTGCCTAGCACCCCACTTCATCTTGCGCCAACTGTCGATGAAGGCGGCGTGGTCATTGTAAAACGCGCAGTTTTTGCGTACGAAATTCTCCTCCCAGTAGGGCATTCCTGAACGGAGACGAGGTGTCGATGTCATGCAGTCCTCCCACATCGGGAAGCCTGGCAAGGAGTCTGAATCGAGGTTACGAACGAGATAATCCCAGGCCTCCACCCAGGCTAATTCGTTCTCCTTCAGACGATAGGATTCTACGTTGGATAAATCCTTATCAGGAATGACAAGGTCGGCGACACGCCAGTCGTCCTTATCCCAATTCATGCCCATGTCTCCACTCGCAACAGAAGCATGAATGGCTTTAAGTAGGTGAAGTTTCTTTTCAGTCTTACGCACCGCCAAAATGAACACGCGATCTCGAACCTGAGGCGCGCCGCCAAGTTTTGGGTGAAGATTATGGGGGCTGGCAACGAGAGGGTCATGAATAACATCGTAACCAGCATCTTCAATTTGGCTCACGATAACCGCCCAAGTATCTGTATGCCTCGGGCCAGCCAAGTTGCGTACGTTCTCCAAAAAGAGGTACGTGGGCTTTTTCGCATGCACGATGGCCATGATGTCGAAGAACAAGGTACCACGAGTGCGATCCTTGAACCCCTGCTGATGACCGGACTTAGAGAATGGCTGGCAAGGAAAACCAGCGCAAAGGATGTCGTGATCGAAGACCTTCTTGTCGATGGTCTTCTCCGCAAAATACGACTCCTCGTCGTCGAGATCTTTTCTAGTCAGCGTACGGATATTCTCATAGAAACGACCGGGACGTTTCGATTCGGGGAAGTTGGCCTGATAGACAATCTTGCACTCTGGATCGATCTCACAGGTAAGTTCGCACTTGTAGCCAAGATCCGCTAGGGCCCGGTGAAACCCTCCGATACCTGCAAATAAATCGATGAACTTGAGGCTCATGGCGGAAAACTTGCAACTACTACAGGTGAACGCAAGCTCAGTATTTTGAAGATTTACCCCCGGGATTATTCAGGAAGAATGGATAACTAATGGCCATTTCGCCTCAAGAGCACAGGGCCCACTGTAAGGCCATCAAGGAAGTGCTTCAAGCCGGCCTAGAACTTCCATGCAGCCTTGGAGATCAAACAGAGACCAGGAAAGAGAGACTGCTCTTCCTCGCCTCGGTCCTGCAGAACATGAGCGCCGGCACCAAAGGGGCCGGCCTGTCCGGCGGGGTTGCCCAAGAGAACCTCTGGAGGGAGATGTTGGCAGATATGAAGATTGGCTTCACCGACAAGGCTCCTGCAGGCATCGAGACCCCCGAAGCAGACTACTACTTCAAGGGATACCCCCTATCTCACAAGACCATCGGGTATAAGTCCAAAAACCCAGCGCTTGCCTTGGCCTGGAGTAAAAACCCGCCTGGCGGTCTCCAAAGAACCGAGTTCACAACCTCGATGTTGATTCTTAATTTCAAGCCGCAATCGCAAAGGGGCAAGGACGCCAACTGGATACACGCTCGCCAGGGAGTTCACATCATCCCCTTGCCCGACCTCAAGGAAATCGTCGTTAGTTTTGGTGATAACAACAAAACAGATAGTTTGATAACCTCTACAGACGTAGGGAGGTTGATCGCCTTTTCTCAGAGCAACAACCTGAGCGTCTACTTTGACTTTGATAACACAGTAGGCGAAGGGCTCATGCTAAGTTACTGGCGCGGCGGAACTAAAGGCGCCGTCAAAAAGTAGATCATGCCAAACGAGATGAATACAGCTGCGGACCTAAAGGCTTGCCTTGAATTTAGAGACTTTCTTCGAGTCGAGTTAGACGCGAACTGCATTTCCGGTGAGCCGAATGAGTCAAGGCGAATTCGTTTTGTTCGTCTTGCGGCATTGTTGCAAAACATGAACGCGGGACAGAACGGTGGAGGTT
>JACCDY011203485.1_pt1 | contig 15182 bp, 14 predicted proteins | sample 7446391 | NCBI WGS metagenome assembly JACCDY01 (sample SAMN15323451, study PRJNA562643) | freshwater metagenome | isolation source: river surface water | place: USA:Blue River Watershed | collected 2017-08-18 | reverse complement strand
GAAGTGGCCGAGACCGGTAGCTTCACCAAAGTAGCCGCAAATCGCCAAACCGTCCAATCGCACGTCAGTCGCCAGATCAGCAACTTCGAGGATGCATGTGGTGGCATATTGTTCAAGCGAACGGGCCTGCGTATTCCAGTGATGTTGACCAATCAATCCAGCAACGTGACCAACTAGTCCAATCGTTGTAACCATCGACAGCTATCGGCCAGAAGCAGTCTCAAAAAGCTGAGTTCTTTGGAGTCTGAGAATCACATCGGTGTGGGCGAATCCAAGCTTTTCACGCCCCGGTCCAAGCAAATGGGTCGGTATAAACTCCGATCATGAAGCTACCCTCTCGATTACCCGTCTGGTCGATCACCTGCCCGATAGCTGCTTGGGTTTTGCTCGTCCTGAATTTCACAGGGCACGGAGTCGGGCTGGGTGGACTGTTTGAGGTCCTTCTTGTCTCTGGCCTTGTTGCGGGCGTCCTCGCGGCCGTCTTTCACGCGGAAGTTGTTGCTCACCGAGTGGGTGAGCCCTATGGCACGCTGGTGCTGGCACTTGCGGTCACAGGCATTGAGGTCGCGCTCATCGTGTCGATCATGATCGCGGGAGGCGAGGCCGCCAGCGGGTTGGCTCGAGATACGGTGTTTGCCTCGGTGATGATTATCCTCAACGGTATGGTTGGACTTTGCCTGCTCACCGGCGGACGCCGTCATGGCGAGCAATCCTTTGGTTTGTTCGGGGTGTCAACGGCCTTGGCCACCCTAGCGGCCATCTCGGTGCTCGCCCTGGTGTTACCCAACTACACCACGACCATCTTGGGTCCGTTCTACAGCAGCAGCCAACTGATCTTCATTGCCGTGGTCTCGCTTGTGCTGTACGGCACTTTCATATTGGTCCAGACCGTTCGTCATCGGGATTACTTTTTGCCCGTGGTTGCTGAGGCAGACGAGGAAGTGCACGCGCCACCGCCCTCTAACCAGATGGCGAGCCTAAGCGCGGCGCTCTTATTGGTTTGCTTGGGTGCGGTCGTGCTGCTGGCCAAGGCACTGTCACCCGCTTTGGAGATGGCTGTCGCGAGCATGGGGGCCCCTAAGACCGTGGTGGGCATCATCATCGCTTTGGTGGTCCTGCTGCCCGAGAGCATTGCCGCTTATCATGCGGCGCGGGCGAACCGCCTGCAGACCAGTCTCAATCTGGCCCTCGGCTCTGCACTGGCCAGCATCGGACTTACGATCCCGGCCGTTGCTCTTGTTTCCTTGATGACCGGCTGGACGCTCTCGCTTGGCATTGATGCAAAGTCGACGGTATTGCTTGTGCTTTCGCTGTTTGTGGCATCCCTGTCTTTGGGTACGGGACGCACGACCGTGATGCAGGGAACCGTTCACCTGGTGATCTTTGCGGTGTATCTCTTCACCGCCATCGTTCCTTGAGCCAGAATCTGAATTAAAACCGGGGCAAGACCGAAAAGCAGTGTTCTGCCTTCTTCGGCCACAACCTGAAGAAGTACACGCTGAGACAAACGATACACAACTGCGCGAAGGTGACCTTCCCTCCCCACAAGGTAGCCGGCTATATCACTATCTACTGCGTCGAGGGCCGCTTAACGGTATCTCAGCCCACTGGTCCGGTCATCCTTCTGCCTGGGCAGCTGATGTTCCTAAACAACGAACTCCAGTATGGCTGCTTGCCCTGGAACCTAGTTCAGCGCTCGTCATTATTTCGTTGCCCAACGTTGAACGCTGATCAGAATCTTATAGGTTGTTTGCGCACAGGTCAGCGTCTGCTTCGGGTCGAAAGGGCGCAGTGGCGCAACCTATCAGGTTCGAATTCCGGATCATTCAAAAACAGCGGTTCTGAAAACTCTTTTAACAAGAAGATGTCTCAACATTTAGAATGCTGACTTAGACCCCAAGTGCTTAATCGGCTGGTCCTTGGGGGATTTAGGCGGTTTGCGATCTGGTATCTTCTAGCCCGCCAAGACTATTTCGAACTGATTCCAAGTTGTTCGAACAATTTACAACCCGTTCGGGGCCTCCTTGGGTGCGCACCTAGAACACTTTCCGGATCAGACAGGCTTCTTCATAGGCCTCAATGTCTTTGAGCCGGTACAAAACTTTCCCCACGATCTTCAAGTACTGCGGGCCCTCGCCGACGGTACGCCAGCGCTGAAGGCGTGCGACTGAACACACCCAACGATCGGCGAGCATTTTTTCGGTCAGTAGCTGGCGGGCAGGTTCGGCTGGGACCTCTGGAACCAACATTTGGGGTTCGAACTTGGGTTCGTTGGCTGCGGTTTTGGCGATGTCACTGGACAGGGCGTCCAGCACGTCGCCCATTTTTTTAGGCCGTGGGTTCGAGGATGAGGTGCTTTTAGTAGCCATGGCCTTGCTCCTTGATGCCTATATGCAGTGGTTTCATATAGGTTCATACCGGTTGGCTGGGTATTTTTCTCAGCGGGGTGGGTTAGTGCACGAGCAAGCATTTACTTGTGGCGATGTTTCGGATTTCCAATCCATAGTTCATGTGCCGGGGAACTCCCTTGGTCATGAAAGAAGTGTTTGTGGAGAAGTCTAAGGGGCGGCTTTAGGCTGAAAGCGGACCTCTAAAAAACTAGATATCCTGTTGTTAAGGCATAAAGCGGACAGATAAGTCTGAGCTTCAAAAAAGTGTCCATCAAATTGGGGGAATACCATACTGTCATTCTCGGGGGTGTTCAAGAATTCTATGACGTCATAGAGTCAGTGTTTTAGATTGATTTTCTATGGCTCCCTTTGACCTTACGCTGATAGATGCGGCCGCAGCGCTGCGCAAGCGACAACTCGGCCACCTGGAGTACGTCCAGGCCCTACTTCAGCAAGCCGACCGGCTGACTTCTCTGAATGCCTGGATCAGCCGCGATCCTGAGAGATTGATCCAGCAAGCCAAGGCTCTCGATAGGACCTCGAATTCGCCATTTAAACATCACCCTTTGGCGGGCATTCCCTTGGCTATAAAGGACAACATAGACACGGCTGATCTGCCCACAAGTGGTGGCACTCGGGCATTGCTCGCGTCCAGACCAACGCGCAATGCCATCGTGGTCGAGCGCTTGCTGCAATCAGGCGGCTTGATCGCTGGCAAAACTAACCTACACGAACTGGCTTTGGGCGGCACCAACCACAACGCGGTCACGGGCGCTTGCCGCAACCCATGGGACCCTTTACGCATCCCGGGCGGCAGCTCTGGCGGATCGGCCGTGGCCGTGGCCGCATGCATGGTGCCCGCTGCTTTGGGCACAGACACCGGTGCTTCGGTGCGCCTGCCTGCCGCTTTGTGTGGCGTGGTCGGGTTCAGGCCGACCACGGGCCGCTATGCATCCAAAGGCCTCTTGCACCTGTCACCCACCAAAGATACCGTTGGGCCCATGGCCCGAACAGTTGCAGACGTGGCCTGGCTCGACTCTCTATTGGCACAAGAGCCACCCGATTTGCCTGATGTGTCTCTCAAAGGCCTGCGCTTGGGCATTCCGCGTGAGGACTTTTTTGAAGATGCCGACCCGCAAGTCTTGGTAATCATTGAGCAAGCGATAGATATGCTGGTCTCTGAAGGCGTTGTGTGCGTGACGCTGGATGTGCCAGGCTTGAAACTGCACAACGATGCAACGGGCTCAACTTTGGTGATGTTTGAAATGATGCAAAGCCTGCCCGCTTATGCCAAGGCACAGGGCTTGTCGATGAACGCACTGTTGGCGGGTGTGGGCAGCCCAGACGTGGCCCTTCTCTTGTCTCGGCAACTCAGCAATGAACGCGTCACGTCCACCGCTTATGCTGCGGCACAGGCCCGGCGCCATAAACTGCAGACCGCGTACGCCAAGCATTTTGCCGACCACCGCCTGGATGCACTGGCTTTTCCCACATGCCTCATGACGGCCCCTCCCATAGGTCATGACGACACGGTGTTTCTGGACGGCCGACAAGTGCCCACGTTCAAAACCTTGATCAGGAACACCGACCCTGGCAGCAATGCGGGGCTGCCCGGCATCAGCCTTCAGGCAGGTTTGACGGCCGAGGGCTTGCCCGTAGGTCTGGAGTTGGACGGCCCCTTGGGCTCGGATCGCCACCTTTTGGCTGTGGCTGCAGCCATTGCCCGGGCTTTGCCACGCCTGCCGAGCCCACCGATGGTTTATGCCTGATGGAGAAGCTTCCCGATGTGGGCGGGTAGTTTGTTGCGCCCCTGAACGCCGAGCTTTTCAAACGCGTGTCCCAGGTGATAGCGCACCGTAGTGAAGCCAATATTGAGTTGGCGTGCAATGTACTTGTCTGAGCAACCGTTCAGGCAAAGCAGCACCACATCTGCCTCGCGCTGGCTGAGCTGACAACGCCCGGTCAAAAACCGGCGCAGCTCAACTTCGTCATGGCCCACCCACGCGGTCTTGGTTGACTCTTCGGTCTCAAGTCTACTCAAAGCGGCCGTGAACACGGGCGCAATGATGTTCAGGCAGGCCATGTCTTGACGGCTGAAGTCTTCTCGCCCCTTCGCCCGGTAAATGACTAGATCGCCCAGGCTGGCATCACCGCGGTAGGCGTACAGGTTCACGCCCCAGCGAATGCCGTCCTGACGCAGGTGGTCGTTGTAGAACTCGGAGCCCTCAAGCTCTTGCTCGGAACACACATCGCTGACCCGTGCGGGTGTGCGCATGGCTCTCATGCGCGGTGTGATGGGGTCACAAAACTGGAAGTGATCTTCATACGCACGGATTCTGGAGTGTTTGACGTTGTAGGACGCGCTGATGACATAGCGATTTGTCGAGGCCTGCCATTGCCGTGAGACCAGGTGATCGGCCTGCATGAACTGGGCCAAAGGTCGCGCCAGGGTTTGGAGCAATTGGCCTTTCGATACATCCGAAGCCATCACTGCGCATAGGTCTGCCAGCATTTTGGATTGTTGTGTGTTCAAGTACATGGGGGCTTCCTTGAGCTTCTCAGGGGTTTCCATAGTTATCAAATCACTCTAAATGGTCAAGAGAGATTACCCTTTGCCGTGCTGCATTGTGACGGCTCGACCATCAATCTTGAGGGTGTTCCAAATGCACTAAAAAACCTAAATTATTGGGGTGTTCTAATATTTTTGACTTTCAAGGAGCCGCGATGAAAACGAAGATTTGGTTGAGCAGTGTGTTGCTATTGCTTTCTGGACTGGCGCAAGCCAACGACCCGGTGCCCCTCAAAGTGTTGGTGGGGTTTGGCGCAGGCGGCTCGGCCGATTTGGCCGCACGTCTGCTGGCCGAACGCCTCAAGGACGAATTGGGCCGCCCTGTGGTGGTTGAAAACCGCGTGGGTGCGGGTGGCCGCATCGCCGCTGAAGCCTTGAAAAATGACCCGCCCAACGGCTCCACCGTCATGCTGGCACCCATTGTGGTGCCCGTGCTGGCACCGCTGGTGTTCAAGAAACTCAACTACGACGCGCAAAAAGACCTCGCACCTGTGGCGCACATTGCCGACTTCCAGTTTGGTGTGTCGGTCAAGGCAGACAGCCCGATTCGCAGCATTGCGGACTTGGTGCCCGTGGTCAAAAAGAACCCCAAAACCGGCTCATTTGGTTCACCCGCCCCAGGCAGCTTGCCGCATTTCTTTGGCGTCATGATCGGCCAAAAGACGGGGCTCGATTTGACCCATGTGCCCTACAACGGCGGCGCGCAATTGATGACAGCCCTCATCGGCGATCAAGTCACGCTGGGCATTGACACCTTGGTCGACCAGGGCGAGATGCACCGCGCAGGCAAAAGCCGCATCCTGGCCACCTCAGGCCCTCAGCGCAATGCCTTGTTTCCGGAAGTGCCCACGCTGCGTGAGTCGGGTTTTAAGGATTTGGTCGGCGTGGGCTGGTTTGCCTTGTTTGCACCGGGCGGCACCGATTCCGCACAGATCGCCGCATTAAATGCTGCCGTAAACCGGGCTTTGAAAAACCCGGCCCTCAAAGACCGTTTCACCAAAATGGGCCTGGAAATCGGTGGCGGCAGCCCGCAAGACCTGCAAGCGCTGATCAGCACAGAAACCGCTCGTTGGGCGCCGGTTGTTAAGGCTTCAGGCTTCACTGCTGACTGATGCGCCCAATAAGTTGATAGCAAAATGGCTAATTGGCGTAGAGCCCGCTTTGCCACAACCGTTGATTCAAACCGGCTGGATGTCAGCTGTTGCAAAAAGCATTTACCGATTCACTTAAACGGCCTTACACCCAAGCCCCATTGGCCAGCATGGACCTGTTCTATGAGGGATTGATCGGTACTGATGCCGCCAAACGAATGAGCGACTTGTCGCAACATTGTGAACGCATCATCACATCAACAGGTATGAAAGTGGAATGAGCGCATGAGCACCCCCGCAACCCAACGCCCCAATATCATCTTCATCGTGGCCGACGACTTAGGATTTGCCGACCTGGGCTGTTACGGGGGGCGTGATGCAGCATTTGGAAAAGTTTCGCCAGTGCTTGACCAACTGGCTGCCAATGGTTTGAAATTCTCCGATGGTTACGCCAATTCGCCAGTGTGTTCGCCCACGCGGTTTGGCCTCATGACGGCTAGGTACCAATACCGATTAAGGGGTGCCGCCGAAGAACCTATCAACAGCAAGGCCAGAACCAGTACCACCTTGGGCCTGCCCCCCGCGCACCCTACATTGCCTTCCTTGCTCAAAGAGCAAGGCTACCGAACTGCCTTGATTGGCAAATGGCATTTGGGATATCCACCCGCATTTGGCCCATTGCGCTCGGGCTACGATGAGTTTTTTGGCCCCATGGCCGGCGGTGTTGACTACTTCACGCATTGCGCCTCAACGGGTGCACACGACCTGTGGGTGGGCGAGGAAGAGCAGCCTCACGAAGGTTACCTGACCGATTTGATTTCCAACAAGTCAGTCGACTTTGTGAAGCGAATGGCGCAAGACACCATACAACCGTTTTTCTTGAGCATGCACTACACGGCCCCCCATTGGCCCTGGGAAACGCGTGAAGACCACGCACTGGCGCAAACCATTAAAGACAATATATTTCACCTTCAAGGTGGCAACATTCACACCTACCACCGCATGATTCACCACATGGACGAAGGCATCGGTTGGGTGGTGAATGCTTTGAGAGAAACGGGCCAACTCGACAACACCCTGATCGTTTTCACCAGTGACAACGGCGGTGAAAGGTTCAGTGACAACTGGCCTTTGGTGGGCGGCAAAATGGATTTGACCGAAGGCGGAATTCGTGTGCCTTGGATTGCCCATTGGCCAGAAGGTATTGCAAATCCTGGCAGCACCACCGCGCAACATTGCATGACCATGGACTGGTCAGCTACCTTGGTTGACATTGGGGGTGGCAAAGCCCACGTTGACTACCCCTTCGATGGGGTGTCATTGAAACCTGTTCTAGCCAACCCTGAGGCCACCTTTGAGCGGCCCCTTTATTGGCGCATGAACCACAGAGGCCAACGTGCTTTGCGCTCAGGCGATTGGAAGTATTTGCGAGTCGATGGCAACGATTATCTGTTCAACGTAGTGGCCGATGCCCGCGAGCGGGCCAACTTGGCCAAACAAGAAACTGAAAGACTTCAAGTCATGAAGGCGGAATGGGAGCGCTGGCACAGCACCATGCCACCCATTCCAGAAGACGCCACCATCAGCCTTGGCTTTTCTGTGAAAGACATGCCGCAGCGTTGAAGCTTCAAACTGCTTGCAGTTTCACTATGGGCGCTTCTTTGATGGGCAAGTTAATCAGGGCTGCCATGGCTGACAAAGCAATGTCTGCCCACCACATCCATTGGTAGTCGCCCTGCGCTTCTAAGACCAAGCCGCCCAAGGCAGCGCCGCGACCGTTCGCTTTGGGTCGAAGGGGCACAGTGGGACAACCTAGCAGGTTCTAATTCCGGAGCCTTTAGCACAGAGGTTCTGAAAACTCTCGGTACAAGAAGATGTCTCAACATTTAGAATAATGAACTGGGGCCCAAGTACTTGATCGGCTTGCTCTTGGGAAATTTAGGCGGTTTGCGATCTAGTATCTTCTAGCCCGCCAAGACTATTTCGAACTGATTCCAAGTCGTTCGAACAATTTACAGCCCGTTCGGAGCCTATTTCGGTGCGCTCCTAGAACACTTTACGGACCAGACAGGCTTCTTCATAGGCCTCAATGTCTTTGAGCCGGTACAAAACCTTCCCCACGATCTTCAAGTACTGCGGGCCCTCGCCGACGGTCCGCCAGCGCTGAAGGCGTGCGACTGAACACACCCAGCGATCGGCAAGCATTATTTCGGTCAGTAGCTGGCGGGCAGGTTCGGCCGGGACTTCTGGAACCAGGTGTTGGGGCTCGAACTTGGGTTCGTTGGCTGCGGTTTTGGCGATGCCACTGGACAGGGCGTCTAGTACGTCACCCATTTTTTCAGCCCGTGGGTTCGAGGATGAGGTGTTGTTAGTAGCCATGGCCTTGCTCCTTGATGCCTACATGCAGTGGTTTCATATAGGTTCATACCGGTTGGCTGGGTATTTTTCTCAGCGGGGTGGGTTGGTGCATCCAAAGGGATGGGCTGCTTTCGGCCATGAGCAGTCAGTCAAGAAAGACGAATTTTTTGGCATGCAGACCGAGTGCTGGTTATCTTCGCAAATGCTTCACCAGCAGATTAGTAGGGCTACTAATAGCCTCCCCGGACATCAAGAAGTGAGCCTGTTGTGTATGAAGAGGCGGGTGAAGCAAGCCAGACTATGGCTTCGGCAACTTCTTCGGGCAAACCGTATCGCTCCATTGGTATGGCTGCCTTCAGGCGCGCCATGTCTTGTGCGGAACGTCCATCATGAATATCAGTATGGATAACGCCAGGGCGGACTGCATTTACGCGAATGCCCTCGCAAGCGACTTCCTTGGCCAGCCCAACAGTCATCGTGTCGATTGCACCTTTTGTCGCAGAGTAATGTACCCATGTGCCAGGTGCGCCATGGACGGCTGCACCGGATGACACATTGATGATTGCCCCGCCAGTGCCACCATGTCCCTTAGACATGCGCCGGATGGCTTCACGCGCACAAATAAAACTTCCGGTGATATTGACACGGCAGGCCTGGTCGATCATCGCTGCTGAGACTTCTGCAACACGAGCACGTCCTGCGGTGACGCCAGCGTTGTTGACCAGTACAGAGATAGAACCGAGCCGGTCGATTTCAGAAAATCCCGACACGACAGCTGCTTCATCGCATACATCGAAGCGAACCATATGCGCAACTCCGCCTTCGGACTCGATGGCACGGACTACCGATCTAGCTTCTTCGACGCCATTTCGGTAATTGATCACCACCGGCCAGCCCTGACGGGCCGCCAAGCGCGCAGTGGCAGCGCCTATCCCACGACTACCGCCAGTGATGACGAACAGACCCTTTTGCATTTAAGGCTTTCTCAAGTGTTTGCGCTGATTCCACGATCTTGAATCAGTTTACTTTCAGCCGTGATCACCGTTTGCAATTGCTGTGAAAACGACGAGGGTGAGGGGCTGATGTCGAGTTGATGGGCGAGCTGGTCGAGCAGAGCCAGCATCTCTTTGCTGCGGGATGCTTTTGCGACTGCATCATAGAGCGCATTAACGATTGCTGCCGGGGTGCCGCGGGGTGCTCCGTAGAACAACAAGGTGAGGTATTCGAACTTGGGAAGAACCGATTCGGCGATGGTCGGCGTATCTGGTAACACCTTCAGGCGACTGGCTGAAGTGATGGCCAGGGCGCGAGCCTGCTTTTGGTTGATGATGGGAAATGCACTGCCGATATAAGACGATGCGAAATCCACCTGGTTTGCCATCACGGCTTGTGCGGATTCCAGGCCAGACTTGTATGGGACATGGTTGACTTTGAGGTTGCCGCCCATCTTGCTGTTGAACACCTCCCAGCACATGTGCGCTGGAGAGCCCAGGCCACCTGTTGCCATGGTTATCTGATCAGGCTTCTCGCGAATGGCGCTGAGCAAGTCCTGCATGGTCTTGAAGCGGGAGGAGGGGTGCACCATGAAAGCAAAGGAAGCCGTGGCCACATTAGCAATAGGTTCAGTGGCCTTGAGCAATTCCCAGCGTTTGTAGAGCGTTTGGTGAGTTATATGCCCACTCGACATCATGCCAAAGGTGTAGCCGTCAGGAGAGGCATTGGACATGCCCTGTGCTCCAACCAGGCCAGCCGCCCCAACAACGTTCTTCACCATGACCGGAACCTTCAGGTCTTTTTGCATTTCATTGGCAAGAACTCGGGATATGACATCGGTGCCATCACCAGCAGGCCATGGCACCACGAGGGTGATGGGTCTGGAGGGTGAGAAATCTGCAGCAAAAGCGCGCTGGGACGCCAAAAACGGCAATGTGGCTATAGATCCCAGAACTGCGCGGCGTGTGCGATTGACCATGTCTGTCTCCTTAATTGATGTTGGTGGAGCGTATGGTAGGGATCGCCTGGCAGCTATTTCTGTCAAGAAATCGACAAAACCTGTAACCAGTTTTAAAGACGCTCGGGTAGTTGCGACACACCCTCACTGAGCGCAATTTCTGTCAGATGTGCTTCGTTCAAGATGACGAAATGTGAATATTGCATGCGCAACACGCCATCACGCTCCAAGGCTTTTAGTTCTTTATTCACGCTCTGGCGAGTGCGCCCGATCATGTCTGCAAGGTCCTCCTGCGAAAGCTTGAGTGTGATCTCGGTCTGGCCGTCTCGGTGGATACCGTATTGCGTCATCAGGGAGTGCAAGACCCTTGCGCAGCGCACCCGCAGCGGCAGAAATGCTGCTTCGACCAGTGAGGCATACAAAACTCGAGAGCGCAGACACAGAATGCGGATGAGTGCATGGGTAACACGAGGGTCGCGGTCGGATTCGGCAAGAAAGTCTGATCGGCTGATCTGCAACAGCACGGCGTCGGTGTGCGCGCTCGCGTCGTGGATGGTGGGTTGCTGATCGAGCACAGGGATGAGGTTCATCACTTGACCTGACTCCAGGTAAACCTGGATGTGTCGTTTCCCCTCTCCCGTGGTGATGCTCACATCCAGCGAACCATCAAGCACAACTGTGAGCGCGTCAATGCGTTGGCCACGTCGGCTCAGCACTTCGCCTCGAGACAGCTTCTGGATGGAGCCCTTATCAACCAGACGCTGTAGCGCTTCCTGAGGGAAGTTTCCCAGCCAGCGGCTGTTCGATAAAACGCGTAACGCCAAGAGCTGGAATTTGCTGTGCTTATGTGCGGTTGTGTTCATGTTTTGACGTGAATTTGACAGATTTGTCTAGCACTTTGTCTCCAAAATTATTGCACCCAAACAGTGATCGTGCCCATGACATCCAAACCCAACTTCAATATTCCTGCATCGCATTATGTCGACGCTTTGCGGCGCAACGGTATCGACTATTTTGTGACTGTGCCAGATTGGGTGCAGCTGGCGCTGCACTTGCGCATTGAGGCCGGTGAGCCGGGAATCACCAATGTGCCGTGCTGCAATGAGGAACAGGCGGTTGCCGTTGCAGCAGGTCTTTGGATGGGCGGGAAAAAACCCATTGTCGTTGTTCAAAACCAGGGTATGCATGCCTGCATCAATTCCATCCGAACGGTTGGCAACGATGTGCGCGCGCCCATCGTATTTTTGATTGGTCAATTTGGGCGAGAGTTTGCCAATTTTGGACAAGATCCAACTGAGTCACGGCGGAGCACTGTCCGATACCTGGAGCCTGTTTTGCATGCTATGGATATCCGAAGCTGGCGTCTTGAGAGCGAAGAAGACATGCCCAAATTCGATGAAGCCTTCCGCTATGCATGGACTGAAAGTCGACCAGCTGCGCTTTTGGTCGGTGCACCTACCGGATGGAACTAAGGAGACGATCCAATGATGAACATTATTTCCGCATGCAATGTGATTTTGAGTGCCCGCAAGGATGCGGTGCTGGTTGCCACCATGGGATCGATGGTGGCTATGGATACCTTGGGCGCACAGCAGCCTCGCGTGAGTTCCGTGCCTTTGATGGGAGGAGCCCCTGGGCTTGGTCTTGGCTTGGCGTTGGCACACCCCGAACGCAAAGTGATTGTGGTGGATGGAGATGCCAGTCTTCTGATGCAGTTGGGCAACCTCGTCACGGTTGCTTCAAACCGGCCTGCCAATCTTTACCATTTCTTGATCTGCAATGGCACGCAGTTTAGTGGAATGTCAAACCTGCCTGTTCCTGGACGAGCGCGTACAGACTACTGTGCTATGGCTCGGGCAGCCGGCTATACAGATGCCCTGGAATTTAGTCAGGAAGACAAATTTTCGAGCGCGATACAGGAAATACTCAATGGCAATGGGCCTCGTTTCATCTCCTTGAATGTTGAGCCCGATCCTCCAAAGTTCAGTGCTCAGTCACCCCAGCAAGACTGGAGTGATTTGCAATTTACGCGCATGCACAACGAAGCCCGGGCATTGTCCAAGTGGCTTGCAGAAAAGAGTTTGGTGGCCGCATGAGTGAAAAATCTGAACATGACTTTGTGATTGTCGGCTCGGGCTCTGCGGGTGCTGCTCTGGCCAGAAGGCTCAGCGATGCTGGTCAGAGTGTGCTGCTGCTGGAGGCGGGAGAGTCCCGGCAAAAAGACTTTTGGGTACGTGTTCCTATCGGGATCGCCAAGATCGTACCCAACAAGGACTATGTCTGGCAGTTTTACACCCAGCCCCAGGCAGGCTTGCTTGGCCAGCGGATCTATTGGCCTCGAGGTAGATTGCCAGGGGGATCAAGCTCAGTCAATGGAATGATTTTTTCACGTGGTGACCCGCTCGAGTTTGACTATTGGCGGGAACAAGGCAGTCCAGGCTGGGGCTGGAAGGATCTGCTTCCCTATTTCAAGCGGCTGGAGCATTGCGCTTTTGGTGATGCGCAAACACGTGGGCGCAATGGACCAATTTCGATTCAGTCCTTGGGTGACCATCCAGATGTGTTGTCAGAAGCGTTTCTGGCATCGTGCGGATCGGTAGGAATCGAACGCACGCAGGACTACAACGCAGGCTATGGGCAGTATGGCGGTGTGTCTTATCTGCAATTGTCGACGCGAAGAGGAGAGCGCAGCAGCACGGCGGTGGGCTATCTGGAGGGAGCATCAAAGGCCAAACTGGAGATGCAGACGCAGGCCGTTGCCACGCGTGTGCGGTTTGAGGGGCTTAGAGCCGTTGGGGTGGAGTATATGCAGGGGGGAGAGAAAAAGTTCGCACGCGCTTTACGTGAGGTGGTTCTTGCAGCCGGGCCGATCAAGTCGCCTCAATTGCTGGAATTGTCTGGTGTGGGTGATGGTCATCGCTTACAGAAACTTGGCATCGCAACCGTTCATCATCTGCCAGGAGTTGGAGAAAACCTGTCGGATCACCTGCAGTCACGCATTACCTTTGAAGCGCGTAACGCGAACACGCTCAATCAGATCATGGCCAGCCGCTGGCGTCAGTACTGGATGGGGATGTCTTATCTCATCAATCGCCGGGGACTGATGGCTACACCATCATGCACCGTGCATGCATTGGCTGCTTCAGCGCCTGGCGATACCCGTCCCGATGTGAAACTTCAAATTCATCATTTGAGCAGCAAGGACCGGCTTGAGGTCATCAAGCCGGGAGCAGGTTCCGGGCTTGATCCGTTCCCCGGATTTTCTATTGGATTTTTCCAGTTGAGACCGACCTCGCGCGGATCGGTTCACCTCAGCAGCGCTGATCCTCTGCAGGATCCGGTGATCGAACCCAATTACCTCACAACAGAGGAAGACAAGGCTGTGGTTCTTCGCGCGATTCGTCTCGCACGCCGTGTGATCAGCCAGCCCGCAATGGCGCCTTATGTCGTTCGTGAAACCCGGCCCGGGATCGACATCCAAGACGACAATGGACTGCTCAACTACATCCGAGAATCCGGTCAGACTTCCTTTCATCCGGTTGGAACTTGCCGAATGGGCAATGATGCCATGGCGGTGGTGGATGCCTCACTTCGTGTACATGGTGTGAGTCGATTGCGCGTAGTCGACTCGTCCGTGATGCCCACGATTCCCTCTTCCAACACCAACGCAGCATCCATCATGGTGGGAGAGAAAGCAGCAGATCTGATCCTGTCTGCACTACAAGATAGGCCGCAAGCCCCTATGCCTGCGGCGGCTGTGGATCATGCATTTGCTGACACCTGAAGCCATGCGTTATCCATTGAATATTGCTGTAGTCGGTGGTGGCCTGATGGGCTGCGGAATTGCTGCAAAGCTAGCTTCTGCAGGTCAGCATGTTATTGTTTTTGATAATGCGGCTGGAGCAGGCAGACGAATTTCAGATACTTGCGCCCAGACGTTTCATGAAATGGTGAAGGGCGGTGTCCTCGATGCTGGCGATGTACAGGCTTGTCTGCAACGCGTGCTTGTTGTTGGAGATATTGGTGAGTTAGCCGCAGCAGATATAGTGTTTGAAGCGATCTTTGAGGATCTGGATCAGAAAAGAAGCTTGTACCGTAAGCTTGAATGCATTGTGACATCGCAAGCGATTATTGCTAGTACCACCAGTGGTTTTACGCCAGAAAGTTTGTTTGAAAACCTGGACTTTTGTGAGCGCACATTGGTTGCTCATTTCTGGAACCCGCCTCATTTGATTCCTTTAGTTGAGATCTTGAGTAGCTCCAAAACTGAAAGTACTGCAGTAGATTTTGTAATTCAGTTGCTTGAAAATTGTGGATGCGTCCCGGTACGTCTGTTTAAAGCCACTCCTGGATTTATTGGGAACCGTATTCAATTTGCTGTTTTGCGGGAGGCTCTACACCTTCTGCGTGAAGGCGTGGCTGATGCCCAAACCATTGATATGGTGGTTTGTGAAACACTTGGTAGAAGATACCGCTGGATTGGTCCACTGGAAGTCGCTGATGCGGGCGGCCTGGGTACGTTCTTAAAAATCGCCACTCATCTTATGCCGCAGCTGTGCAAGGACGAAACTCCTCTGGAGGTTTTGGCCGAATATCAGCGCCTCGGTCAAAATGGACGTTTGACTAAGCAAGGTTTGCTACGCTGGGATGATGCGCGTGAAAAGCGCCATCAAGAAGTTAGATTAAATATCATGAAAGGATGCTAATTTATTTTAATTTCAAGAATGTTATGCGTTCATAACGGTTCTGCTTTTCGCTTCAGTTCAAAAACGGAAGTGTACGTTGAATGTTTAGCTTGGCGTGCAATGACTGCTATGGGTCGG
>JACCDY010773081.1_pt1 | contig 15182 bp, 17 predicted proteins | sample 7446391 | NCBI WGS metagenome assembly JACCDY01 (sample SAMN15323451, study PRJNA562643) | freshwater metagenome | isolation source: river surface water | place: USA:Blue River Watershed | collected 2017-08-18 | reverse complement strand
TCCATCAAACGCTTGACGACGCGCAGCTTCTCGACCTGCGCCATCGGATAAATGCGCTCGCCATGAACATCACGCTCCGGTACTGGGAAGCCGTAGCGTCGCTCCCAGACACGCAAGGTGTCTTTGCCGATGCCGGTATCGCGCTCGACTGCGGCAATTGACAGCATCACTTGAGAATGTTCGTCACGTGAATTCATAAAGAGGAATCACCTGGGTGAAGAGAAGGTTAATATTGTCCTAGACAAAACGGCCATCGTACGCGATGATTGTGCACAAAGAAAGGGCTTTTTGCGATGTTTCGTATTGTTTTTTTAATTGTTGGGCTCTTGACACTGATGGCACCAGCCCACAGCGCCACTGAACTCACCTGCCCGCGCGTGCTGCAGCACAACATCTTGCGCTTGCAAGACGAAAAGCCACAGGCGCTATGCCAATACGCCGGCCAGGTGGTGGTGGTGGTGAACACTGCCAGTTTTTGCGGCTTCACGTCGCAATACAAAGGTTTGGAAGCCTTGTATGCCAAATACAAAGACCGGGGCTTGGTGGTGCTGGGTTTCCCCAGCAACGACTTTTCGCAAGAGCCCGAGAGCAACGCCAAGATCGCCGACTTTTGCGAAAACACCTTTGGCGTGAAGTTCCCGATGTTTGTCAAAACCACCGTGCGTGGAAACGACGCCATCCCGTTGTTCAAACAACTGGCCGAACAAACCGGCACCACGCCGAAATGGAACTTTTACAAATACGTGATCAGCCGCGACGGCCAACAAATCAAGAGCTTCAGCAGCATGACCGGTCCGCAAGACAAAAGCTTTGTACAAGAAATTGAAAAACAACTGGCCCTCAAAGGTGTGACACCATGAGCCGCCGCATCGCCATCGTCGGTTCAGGCATTTCAGGCCTGTCAGCCGCACACCATTTGCACGGCCATGCCGATCTCACCCTGTTTGAAGCGGGTGACTATTTCGGCGGCCACACCCACACGGTTGACGTCACCCTGCCCACCGCCCAAGGCCATCAAACCCATGGCGTGGATACCGGTTTCTTGGTTTACAACGAGCGCACCTACCCAGGTTTGATTGGCTTGTTTGAGGCGCTTCAGGTCAAGACCGTCAAATCCGACATGTCGTTTTCGGTGCAAGTGCCCCAGGGCCAAGGGCGCAACGCCTTGGAGTGGAATGGCGCGAACTTGAACACAGTGTTTGCGCAGCGCAGCAACCTGTTCAGGCCCAGCTTCTTGCGCATGCTGCGCGATGTGATTCGTTTCAACACCTTGGCCACCGCGCTGGCCGAGCGCAACCAAGACCATGAGTTGGCGCAGCCCCTGTCTGCCTTCCTGATGCAGCACAATTTCTGCCCCGCCTTCCGCGATTGGTATTTGCTGCCCATGCTGGGCTGCATTTGGAGTTGCCCCACGGATCAAATGTTGCAGTTCCCTGTGGCGACCATGATCCGCTTTTGTCACAACCACGGGCTGATTCAAGTCAACCACCGCCCCCAGTGGTACACCGTCGCCGGTGGGGCGCGCCACTATGTTGAAAAAATTGTGGCGCGGATTCCCGATGCACGCTTGAACACACCGGTGATGCGAATTGACCGTCACGCGGAGGGCGTCACGCTGCACACGCAGGCGGGACCTGAGCACTTTGACCACGTCATCTTGGCCACCCACGCCGACCAATCGCTGGCCATGCTCAGTGCGCCCACTGTCGAAGAGCACGCCACGCTCGGCGCTATTCGCTATCACCCGAACCGTGCAGTGTTGCACACCGACACCCGCGTGATGCCGAAAAAGAAATTGGCATGGGCGGCCTGGAACTACGAACGCGCGGCCAGTGACAGCACGGAATCCACACGCGTGTGTTTGCACTACTGGTTGAATCTGTTGCAACCGTTGCCGTTCAAGCAAGACGTGATCGTGTCGCTCAACCCCGTGAGCGAGATCGACCCGCGTCACATCTTGGGTGAATACGACTACGCGCACCCCATGTTCGACTTGCCCGCCATTCAAGCGCAAGCGCGCATGCCACAGCTACAAGGGCAACAACGCACCTGGTTTGCCGGTGCCTGGATGGGTTACGGGTTTCACGAAGATGGCTTTAAAGCCGGTCGCGCTGCGGCGCAAGGTTTGTTGGCCGCCGCATGAGCCATACGACCCACACTCCGGCACAACCTTTGATCGGTTTTGGTCAAGTGCGTCACACGCGCTTGCGGCCCAAGCACCATGCGTTTGTGTACGGCACGTTTTTTTTGATGCTGCCCATGCGCGCGCTACAAACCTCAGGCCCAGCGGCATTACCGATCAACCGACGCGGCCTCATCAGCTTTCACGACGTCGACCATGGCGATGGGCGTCCCGCTGAGGCTGGCGGAAGTTTGGCATGGCTCGATGAATTGCTGCAACATGAAGGCATCAAGGACGCAACCGGCGAAGTCTGGTTGCATTGCTACCCACGCGTGTGGGGCTACACCTTCAAGCCCGTGAGTTTTTGGTATTGCCATGACGCTGACCAGCGTTTGCGCGCCATCGTGGTGGAAGTCAACAACACATTTGGCGAACGCCATTGCTACTTGCTCGATCGACCACGCTATGGCGTCGAACAAGAAGCCGACAAGGTGTTTCATGTCTCGCCGTTTTGCGAGGTGCAAGGGCACTACCGCTTTCGGTTCATGCGCACGGACACAGACACCGTGGCTCGCGTCGACCACGACGATGCCGAAGGCCCGCTGATTGAAACCAGCGTCAACGGCACGCTAGAGGCCGTCACCGCAGCCGCTCTGCGTCGTGCGCTGTGGGCCTACCCCTTGATGACCTTGATGGTGATGGCACGCATCCACTGGCAAGCGCTCAAGCTGTGGCTCAAGCGCGTGCCTTTCTTCACCAAACCCACCCCTCCCAGCCACTTTGTGACCCGCTAATTCAGAAAGGCCGCTCACCATGAACACCACTACTTTGACTCGCAGCACTCTGTCGCCGACGGAACGTGCCTCTATGCCTTCAGCTGCGCACCGCGTGGTGCACCTGCTGCAGCGCCTGCAACACGGCACCTTACACGTGCAATGGCCCGACGGCAGCACCGAGCAATTTGGCACTGCGGGCGACACGCACTTGAACGTGACGCTGCATCTTCACAACTGGGCGCCACTGACGCAAGCGCTTAAATCCGGGGACATTGGTTTTGCGGAGAGCTATATCGCCGGTGACTGGACCACCAGCAACTTGGCTGACCTGTTGCAACTGTTGATCGCCAACCGCCGTGACATGGAAGAGGTGATCTACGGCCATTGGCTGGGGCGCTTGTTTTACCGCTTGCGTCACCTGTTGCATCGCAACACCCGCAGCAACAGCAAAAAAAATATCCACGCCCATTACGACCTCGGCAACGCGTTTTACAAACTCTGGCTTGATCCGACCATGAACTACTCGTCCGCTTGGTTTGGCGACGATCGCAGCCAGCCCATGGCGGTGGCACAAACCGCCAAAGTGCGTCGCGCCTTGCAGATGGTGGAAGCGAAAGCGGGCGACCGCATCATGGAAATTGGTTGCGGCTGGGGCGCCTTGGCCGAGCTCGGTGGCAAAGAATTTGGGGCTCACATGAGTGGCGTGACCCTGAGCCACGAGCAGCTGAGTTATGCCAACCAACGCATGCAACAACAGGGACTGAGCGCCACCAGCAACCTGCGGCTGCAAGACTACCGAGACATCGACGACGGCCCCTACGACGCCATCTGTTCCATCGAGATGATCGAGGCAGTGGGCCAAGAATATTGGAGCACCTACTTTGATACCGTCTCGCGTTTGCTCAAACCGGGTGGCAAAGCCTGCATCCAAAGCATCGTCATTGATGACGCGTTGTTTGAGCGCTATGTCAAAAGCACCGACTTCATTCAGCAATACATCTTCCCCGGCGGCTGCTTGCCGTGCCCACGCGAGTTCCGCGCACAGGCAAATCGTGCCGGTCTGCAAGTGGTCGACGAAATGACGTTTGGCTTGGACTACGCCGAGACCTTGCGCCGTTGGCGGCACGAATTTTTGGCTGACAAAACGCAGGTGTTGCATCTCGGATTTGACGAGCGCTTTGTGCGCATTTGGGAGTTCTACCTGGCCTACTGCGAAGCCGCATTTGAGCAGCACAACATTGACGTGGTGCAGTACACCTTGGTCAAACCATGAGCACCCGCCGCGCATTACTCGCTTTTAGTTTAGGGGCCGTGCTGCTGACTGTGGGGTTGCCAAGCGCGCAGGGGCAAACTGCCTCAGCCAATGCTTCCGCGCGCCTGAACAACTGGCTGGCCAATCCCAAGTTGATGGGCCAACAGCGGTTCACCTATTGGGGCTTTGCCGTCTACGACGCCAGCCTATGGGCGAACGCACCATTTGCCCCTCTTGACTGGGCGCAACATGCGTTGGTGCTGGAGCTGCGTTACCTTCGAGACTTCAAAGGCGCAGACATTGCACAGCGGTCCATCGACGAAATGCAGGGGCAACGCGCACTCACCGCCGCACAACAACAGAGTTGGTCCAACCAACTGCGCCAGCTCATTCCCAATGTGCGTGAAGGCGAACGCCTGACCGGTGTCTACACGCCGAACAAAAGCCTGCAACTGTTTCACCAGGATCAGCTGGTCGGCGAGGTGCGGGACGGCGAGTTGGCGCAACGCTTCATGGGCATTTGGCTAGCACCCGAAACATCGCAACGCCAACTTCGTCAACAACTCTTGGCAGGCGCACAACCATGAAGCCGTTCACCCAATCAATGAACCCACCCATGTCAGACTGGCAAGGCCGCAGCGTGTGGCTGATTGGCGCATCCACCGGCATTGGGTTGGCCACGGCCAAAGCCCTGCATGCGCGCGGCGCGCGCGTGGTGGTGTCGGCTCGCAATGCCGAGTTGCTGCAACAGTTCGTCGACACACACCCCGGCGCGCAAGCCGTGGTGCTGGATGTCACCGACAGCACGGCCATCACCGCCGCCGCGCGCTATGTCAAAACGCAGCAAGGCCTCGATGTGGTGATGTACTGCGCGGGCTACTACCAGGCCATGCGTGCTGCAGAGTTTTCGTTGCCTGAGATGGTGCGCCACATGGACATCAACTACAGCGGTGCACTTCGCGTGATTGACGCGGTGTTGCCCGAGTTGCTGCCACAGCAACGCGGTCACCTCAGCTTCATTTCGAGCGTGGCAGGCTTTCGGGGTCTGCCCAAAAGCTTGGCCTATGGCCCCACCAAAGCAGCCCTCATCAACTTGGCAGAGGCGCTGTACTACGACGTCTCGCCCCATGGCATCGGCGTGAGCTTGATCAACCCTGGATTTGTGGAAACACCCCTGGTGGCCAACAACGACTTCCCCATGCCTGCACTTATTTCGCCCGAACAAGCCGCCACTGAGATTCTCAAAGGATGGCGCAAAGGTGAATTTCACATTCACTTCCCAAAGCGCTTCACCCGCGTGTTGCTGTTGTTGCGTCTGCTGCCCTACCGCTGGTACTTCGCCCTGGTTCGGCGCGGCACCGGCATGTGAGACTGAGCCATGTCACACACGCCAAGCCCTGCACGCACTGCTGAAACCGCTTTACACACGGTGGTGGAATTTTTCGAGCATCTGCAACCCTCTGACCTGGCGCAATTGGATGCCATCTATACGGCGGATGCGCAATTCAAAGACCCGTTCAATGAGGTGCAAGGTGTGCCCGCCATTGCCCAGATCTTTGCGCACATGTTTGACAACTTAGACGCGCCCCGTTTCGTCATCACCCAACAGGTGCAACAGGGGGCGCAGTGTTTTGTGACTTGGGATTTCATCTTCAGTTTGCGCAGCGTCAATGCGGGGGTGCCACTGATCGTTCGGGGCGCCAGCCATTTGGTGTTGCGTGAAGAAGCCGGTGAATGGCGCGTGGCTCTGCATCGCGACTATTGGGATGCCGCGGAGGAGTTGTATGAAAAGCTGCCCGTGGTGGGCAGCTTGATGCGCTGGCTGAAGCGCCGCGTCAACCGCTAGCGCGACTCGTGCCACGAGCAGGCAGCAGGCACTTTAAGCGGGCGCTGTGTCTTTGAAGCTGGCGCGTTGCGCCAAGCGCTCATACAGCGCGCCTAGGTTGGGATGCGCGCCGCGCCAGTCGATGGTGGGGAAACGGAAATCCAAATAACCCAAGGCCGAACCCACGGCGATATCGGCCAAGCTGAGGTGAATGCCCACGCAATGGTTGCGCTCCGCCAAGGCGCGGTCCATTGCGCTCAGGCTGTCATGGATTTTTTTCATTTGACGATCAATCCACGCGGAGCTGCGCTCGCTGTCTTTGCGACCCGGCCAGGTCGCTTCTAAGCGCGCCAAGATGGCAGCGTCCAACAAGCCGTCGGCCAACGCCTCCCAGGTTTTCACTTCCGCGCGTTCGCGTCCGCTGCCGGGAATGAGCTTGCCCACGGGCGAGAGCGTGTCCAGGTATTCCACGATCACGCGCGAATCAAACAAGGCTTCGCCGCCTTCCATGATCAAACACGGCACTTTGCCCAAGGGGTTTGACGCCGCAATGGTGGTATCGGCGGCCCACACGTCTTCGGTCACAAACTGATAGTCCAGTTTCTTTTCGGCCATGACGATGCGCACTTTGCGCACGTAGGGGCTGGTGATGGCACCAATGAGTTTCATACGTTGTTCACAAATCAATCGGGCCTCTATCTTATCCAAGCTGCGTATACATGTGCCTAGACACGTGCACCTAAAATTGGGGGATGAGCACCCCCCACAGTACCCCCTCCAACGTTTCCCCCGTCACCGCCTTGTCCCCCCTCGACGGCCGCTATGCCAGCAAGGTTGCAGCTTTGCGACCCCTGATGAGCGAGCAAGGCTATATGCACCGCCGCGTGCAGGTGGAAATTGCGTGGTTCATCGCCTTGAGCGACGCCGGGTTTGCCGAGTTCAAACCCCTCAGTGCCCAGTCGCGCGAGTACCTCATCAGCTTGGTCGCCAACTTCAGCACCGACGACGCATTGGCCATCAAAGAAGAAGAGAAGGTCACCAACCACGACGTGAAGGCGGTGGAGTACTGGATCAAAAAGAAATTCAAAGGCCACGCCGAACTCGAAGCTGCCGCTGAGTTTGTGCACTTCGCCTGCACCAGCGAAGACATCAACAACACCAGCCACGCCTTGCAGCTGCAAGCTGGGCGTGATGAGGTGATCCTTCCGGGCTTGGATGGTTTGATCGCCAAACTGCGCGAGATGGCCCACGACTATGCCGACGTGCCCATGCTCAGTCGCACCCACGGCCAAACGGCCAGCCCCACCACGGTCGGCAAAGAAGTGGCCAACGTGGTGATGCGCTTGAAGCAGGTGCGCGAGCGCATAGCTAGCGTGCAGATCATGGCCAAAATGAATGGCGCCGTGGGCAACTACAACGCCCACCTCAGCGCCTGGCCTGACTTTGACTGGGAAGCCTTCAGCCGCAAAGTGGTCGAGACACCCGCGCCTTTGGGCCTGGGTCTGACCTTCCAGCCGTACAGCATTCAAATCGAACACCACGACTACATGGCTGAGTTGTTTGATGCCATCGCGCGTGCCAACACCATCCTGATCGACTGGTCGCGCGATGTGTGGGGTTATGTGTCTTTGGGTTACTTCAAGCAGCGTTTGAAAGCGGGCGAAATTGGCTCGTCCACCATGCCGCACAAAGTGAACCCGATTGACTTTGAAAACGCCGAAGGCAATTTGGGCTTGGCCAACGCCGTCTTGAAGCACCTGAGCGAAAAATTGCCGATCAGCCGTTGGCAACGTGATCTGACCGACTCCACCGTGTTGCGCAACATGGGCGTGGCACTCGGCTATGCCGCATTGGCCTACCAATCGCTCAGCGTCGGCTTGAACAAACTCGAACTCAACCGTGAAGCCCTCGACGCCGACCTCGACGCTGCATGGGAAGTGTTGGCAGAACCCATCCAAACGGTGATGCGCCGCTACGGTGTGCAAGGCGCGTACGAACAGTTAAAAGAAGTCACGCGCGGCAAGACTGTCACTGCAGAAGCGCTGCATGGGTTGATTGCCTCGTTGCAAATTCCGCAATCTGACAAAGACCGCTTGCTGGCCATGACGCCGGGCAGTTATGTGGGCAAAGCCGCCGAACTCGCGCGTCGCGTTTAACCGATGGCGATCAAATCCACCATCTTCAAAGCCAACGTTCAGATCGCGGACATTGACCACGGCTATTACGCCGACCACGCGCTGACCTTGGCGCGTCACCCCAGCGAAACCGACGAACGCATGATGGTGCGCTTGGTGGCGCTGTCGCTGCAAGCCCATCAGTTGCAAGACATGTGCGCAGGTGACGGCGTGTTGGCATTTGGCGCGGGCCTGTCGGACCCCGACGAGCCCGATGTGATGCTCACTGATTTCACCGGCCGCAAACGTCTGTGGATTGAGGTGGGACAGCCCGAAGAAAAGCCCTTGCTCAAGGCCTGCAGCAAGGCCGATCAAGTGGTGCTGTATGTGTTCTCAAGCTCAGGCGATGTCTGGTGGAAGAACATGCAAAACAAACTCATCAAGCCCACGTCGCTGCATATTTGGCGCATTCCCAGCAGCGCCTCGCAAGACTTGGCCAAGCTCGCCGAGCGCAGCATGCAGCTACAAGCCACGGTTCAAGAAGGTGTGGTGATGATGAGCAACGGCAACACCACCGTGGACATCGAGTGCGAACGCTGGAAGTAAGTGACCAGGTCCGACGAACCGAGCGCACTTAAGGTGCGCTTTTTTCTTGCCCTTCTCCCACATCCACGGCGGAAGACGCCAAGGCACGCTCCGCGTATTTGTTGAAGCGCCAAGAGGTGCCAATCATGGTGATGCGTCGCCATGTGCTGCGTTTCTCGCCGGGTGACATTTCAGGCCAGTACTGGACTTCTTCAAAGGTACGGCCACAGCCTTTGCATTCCTCATCCCCTTGACTAGTCGAACAAATGGCGATGCAGGGTGCGTCGGGCGTGGTGCGGTACCACGCCAACCATGCGTCATAGGCTTTGGGTGGGAACCCCTTTTCGGCTGCCTCATCATGGCGGTAGTAAATCATCAACGCATAGACCTCGGCCAACGCACGAATTTCGGGCGCCAGGGTGACGCCGTCGGGCGAGGGCTTTTGTTCGCGCCAATAGTTGATGGCCGCTTCAATGTCGGTGATGTGAATGCCAGCCATCGCGTTAGAGTTTGCTACCTAGAAAGCAGGGTGAAAGTCGGGGTGTGGATCATAGCGGGAATGCTATGCTGACCATGCAATGAAACTACTTTTGACTTGGGTACTCCACGCCACCGCCTTGATGGCGCTGGCCCATCTTTACAACGGCGTGGAAGTGACGGGCTTTGGGTCCGCCATGATGGCCGCCTTGGTCATTGGCATTTTCAACCTCATCGTCCGACCCGCCTTGGTGGTGTTGACTCTGCCGGTCACCCTCTTCACGCTCGGTTTGTTTATGTTTGTCATCAACGCCTTCATGTTCTGGGCCGCTGCGGGTCTGCTGGATGGATTTTGGGTTCGCGGCTTTGGCTCGGCCCTGCTGGGTTCGCTGATTTACTCGGCGTTTGGCGTGGTGATCGACTCAGCGCTCGAGCGCTTGTTCCCGCCGCAAATTCTCTAAAGTGCGCAGCCGTGCGTCGATGATCGACGCTTCCACATGGCCCGCTTGGTTCAGCTTGCCCTCTGCCGCCATTTGATGCGCCAGCAACTGAGCCGCCTTGAAACGGTCCACTGCCGCTGGGTAATCGAGCTCCACCGCGCGCGCCTCGGCTTGGGCGCGAATCGCACGCAAGGCATCGCCTTGCGCTTCGTAGGCGGACGCCAACAACAACCAAGCTGACGCATCGCGCGGATGCTGGTTCAGCCACAGCACCAATTCACTGGCAGCCGACTTGGCCTGCTCAGGCCTGTGCGTGGCGACACGACTTTGTCCGAGCAACATCCGACTGGCGCGGTCGAGATTGGCCTGTACTTTGGCCTTGGGCTCAAGCAGTGCGACCGCATAGGCAGGTTCACCCGCAGCCAAAGCCAGTTCCGCAGAGAGCAAACGAACCACGCGCACGGCAGCCACCTCCAGCCCACCTAAGGCTTGCAAGCGTTGCAGCTGTTGTCGTGCCGCCGAGAAATTGCGCAACTTCATCTCGGCCATGGCAGCGCCGTACAACACCCCCGCCTGGCGCGCTTTGGGAGCGGCAGAGAAGGTGGTGGCACTCGCCTGCTCCGCCAAGGCACGCAAGGCATCCACGCCTGGGTTGGTCAACACCAGGGCGCGTGCGGACATCATGGCATGCGTTGCACTGGTTGCTGGCGCCGCCTTGCTGGGCAAAAGTTGCTGACGTGCTTGGGCGTCGGCAATGCGCTCGGTCGTCATGGGATGGCTACGCAAATAGGGGAACGATCCGTTGTCATTCAGGCGCGCTGCTTGTTGCAGCTTTTCAAACATGGTGACAAAACCTTGCGCCTCAAAGCCCGCCTCGGTCATCACGCCATAGCCCACGCGGTCGGCCTCGCGTTCCATGTCGCGTGAAAAATTGAGCTGGCTTTGCATCGCAGCGGCTTGTCCGCCCACCATCAATGCATTGCCCGCGCTGATACTGCTCGAATTCACCGAACGGCTGGCGGCCAACATGCCCAAAATCAGCGCCCCCATGACCATCGGTCCTTGGCGTCCTTGCTGGGCAATCATGCGCGCAATGTGGCGTTGGGTGACGTGGCTGAGTTCGTGGGCCAGCACCGAGGCCAATTCATCGGCGCTGCTGACTGCCGCGATCAGCCCCAAATGCACACCCAAGTAGCCGCCGGGCAAAGCAAACGCGTTGATGCTGCGATCGCGAATCAGCGCCACCTCCCATGCAAACTGCTGCTCCAACTCTGGCGTCAGCTCACCCCGTTGCCGCGCCGAAACCAACAAGGTTTGCCAGATGCTTTGCAGGTAGTCGCCCAAGACGGGGTCGTCCAAATAATCGGGATCGCGGTAGATTTCTCGGGCGATGCTTTCGCCCAAACGACGCTCAACACCCAGAGGAATATCAGCGCCATCGCCCAAATTAGGCAGGCGGGTGGGGCCGAAGTTTTGCGCGTACAGCGGCGCACTGGGGAACATCAATATCACGCACAACCCTACCGCGCCCACACGGTGGCGCCAGCGGGGAGACGTGCGTGAAAAAAACATAAGAACGACCCGTATGATGTAACTTTGATGTTAACCCGTTGCCCACGTCCACATGTCCACACTCACACACTTTGATGCCCAAGGCCAAGCCCACATGGTGGATGTAGCAGATAAGACGCACACCAAACGCATTGGCATCGCCACAGGCCGCATCACCATGTTGCCCAGTACCTTGGCGCTGATCCAAAACGGCACCGCCAAAAAAGGGGATGTGCTGGGGATTGCGCGCATCGCAGGCATTCAAGCCGCCAAAAAAACCAGCGACTTGATCCCTCTGTGTCACCCCTTGGCGTTGACCCGCGTGGCAGTGGAGTTTGCGATTGACGCGGACTCACACAGCGTGCATTGCACGGCCACCGTTGAAACGGTGGGCCAAACCGGCGTCGAGATGGAAGCGCTCACAGCGGTGCAAGTGGCATTACTCACCATCTATGACATGTGCAAAGCGGTAGACCGTGGCATGACGATGACCGATGTGCATTTGCTGGAAAAACACGGCGGGAAGTCGGGGAGCTACGTCGCCAGCTGATCAACTTTCATGTTGGCGCAGCATCTTCCGCCCGCTGCAATTGCCACAGTTTCAAGTATTTGTAATAGCTGGTTTCGGCGTTTGAAATCGACAGTGCCAAGCCATGGGCGCCATCTAAGAAGCCCGCGCGAATCACATAGGTTCTGAAAAAAGCCCAAGCGCCATGACCCAAGGCACCCGCCACAGAAGACCGCTTGCCGCGCGCATACGCTTGCTTGGCTGAGGCTGTTGAATACGCATCCACTTTGGACAGCACTTGTGAAAAGTTGCGGTAGCTGTAGTGCAGCAAATGGTTTTTCACAGTCACGACCGGTTGGTCTGTCACCACTCGCTCATGCACCAAATCATCTGAAAACCGCGCTGTGCCGCGTTGAAAGAGACGCAACACATGGTCAGGCTGCCACCCCGCGTGTCGAATGAACTTGCCGCAATACCAAGACAAACGCGGCATTTGATAGGCCACGTTGTCTGTCGATGCGCGCAGCACCTGCTTGATTTCTGTCGCCAATTCCGGCGTGACGCGTTCATCGGCGTCTATGGAGAACACCCAATCACAGGTCGCTAAATCGAGGGCTCTGTTTTTTTGTGGGCCAAACCCAGGCCAGTCTGCCGGCTGCGATACCTTGGCCCCGTGCTGCTGCGCAATGGCCACGGTGTCGTCGGTGCTGTGGCTGTCCACCACGATGATTTCATCGACCCAGCCTTGCAGCGACTGCAAGCAATCGTGCAGGTTGTGCGCCTCGTTGCGCGTGATGATGATGGCGGATAGGGTAGGCAAGGTGTGTGTCATGTGGCGAATGAGTTTAGCGTGGAGCGTTCTTTTTGACGTCTTCTAGGCGCCCTGTCAACTCTTGCGCACCGGCGTCGTGCCCCAAGATGTGTCCGCTGTCGATGGCACGTTGCACCACACGTGCTTCGGGTGAGTAGTGCATGAGACGAAGCGCCAGCGGATAAATATCGGCGGCGTTTTCAGGCGTGACTGACTGGGTGGTCAACTCCGCGAACTCCGCTTGGTTCTTGAACAGCCACGATTGCTTGGCATGGTGCAACGGGTCGTCGCGGTAAGCCGCATCACGCGAAGCGACTGGACGGTAAATTTGTCCTACGCGGTTGAAGTCCCATGCCGCATACAAGCATCCAATGAACAACATCGCCGCGACACTCATCGGGGCGACTTGCACCGCGGGTTTTGGTGCGACGGTTGATGTCTCGCTGGGCGTGCACCACAACCAACCCATGGCCAAGCCCAAGGTCATTTGAAACGGGCCGTACCACAGCGGGTACTCGAGCAAACTGTGCATAACCAACACCAGCAACAAACACCAAGCCATGACACGCGAGGGCTCTTGCTCACGCCATGGCTGTCGTTGCATGACCCAGGCAACGGCACAGCCCATCAGGACCACCGCGAATGGCACGCCAAACTCCAACGCCAAGTGCAAGGGGAAATCGTGTGCGTTGTCCAGCATGTCACAAAAACGCATGCTGTCATAGGCCGTCATGAAGTGCGCAAAATCGGTCTCGCCCCAACCCCATCCGAGCCACGGGCGTTGTGCGATCAACGTCAACACATTGGTCCACAGCACACGTCGGCTGCCGCACATGCCGTAGTCTTGCGCTTGACCGGTGATGCGCAAAATCATGCTGGCGCCCCATTCGCCTGTGGTCTGCAACGCCAGCCAGGGCATCACCACGGACCACAGCACCACCATGAGAGGTGCTGCTATTGCGAGTGAAAGCAGTGGTGCATGCTGCGCTTTGCCTTGTCGCTTCATGTGCCACGCCCATGCCAGAAACGCCACACTCACGGCCACCCATTGCATGGCACCGGTGCGTGACACCGAGCAAGCCACGCCTGCCGCCAACACATTCAAAGACAACCACAGCGCCACACGCGTGGCGCCTGTGTGTTGCTCGCGAGCGCGGCAGACCGCCGTCCACCCCAGCAGCGCCACCAAACCCAAGCTGGTGAGCGAGGCAAATTGATTGCGTTGGCGCAGGTTGGCAAATGCATCGCCTTTCAAGGGTTGGTTCACCCAAGGCGCCAAGTCTTTGGCCCAGCCCAAATATTGCAGGACGCCCAGCACACCGCTAATCACTGCAGCCACCAGCAATGCCGCCATCACGACTGAGCCCAAGCCCTCGTCAGCCGCTGCACGGCGACCCACCGCGGCCATGAGCCACACACACGCCAATGCCGCCAACAAGCCTGCAGTCAACGCCCGATCCACCACTTCTGGAACCCACACCAACGCCGCAACCAACCAAACCGTCAATACGGCGCCAGCAAACTTCGCCACTGGGCGCCAAGGTGTCTGGACCAAGGGCATGTCCACCACCACCAACAAGGCACAGGCCGCCAGCATCCAACTGAGCAACAGAGGAATCACGGCCGTGGAGGGGCTGCTGGCAAAAGGGTTCAGCCAAGGCAACGCGATGCAAAAGCCAAGCATCAGGTTTCGACCAAACACACCTTTGGGATCAAACAAGTTCATGTCCTGATTTTCCAACACTCCCACGGCACAAAAATAAAGGCGCCAATGGCGCCTTGGTCATGGATGAAAACAATTTATTTGCAATCACTCGGCACGTACTTCGTGTTTAAAGCATCGCTAGGAACACTGACGCCTACAAACGCACCTGCACCGCTGGCCAAGCACTTCCACTGCACGACACCATTTGTGGTGGTGATGGTGGCTGTCGAGGTGGGCAGTGCCGAGTCTGTGTTGCCGCTGCGTGTGTAGGGCACCAACAGCAAGCTACCGCCGCCGGCCGCGGCTGTAGTGGTGATGGTGATGGCGCCCGTGGCTTCGGCGATGTCGATGCTGCTGATGTTTTTGGTGGCCCCTGTCCAGCTGTAACCGGTTTTGTAGCCATTGGCGGCTGTGGCAATGCTGCCGCTGTTGACGATATCCAGCACATTGTTTTTGGCGGCCGATGCCAGCCCCAAACCTTCGCTCACACGCGCACGCACGGTGTAGTCTTGGTAAGCAGGCAATGCCACTGAGGCCAAGATGCCAATGATGGCCACCACGATCATGAGTTCGATCAAGGTGAAGCCGCGTTGCAGGTGATGTTTCATCGCAAATCCTTTTGAGAGAGTGGGCGTGAATTCTAGGAAGCACAGCCGCACACACAGGCCATGCATGAGTTCAAAAAAAAGCGAGCGGTGAAACCACCGCTCGCCTTTGTTTGGGCAATTTCCGAAGGAGATTACTTCAACTGAGCCTTGAGCAATTTGCCCAGTTCAGAAGGGTTGCGTGTGATGGTGAAACCACACTCTTCCATGATGGCGAGCTTGGCGTCAGCCGTGTCAGCACCACCGGAAATCAACGCACCGGCGTGGCCCATGCGCTTGCCAGGAGGGGCGGTCACGCCAGCGATGAAGCCGACGATGGGCTTCTTCATGTTGGCCTTGCACCACTGAGCGGCTTCGGCTTCGTCTGGACCACCGATTTCACCGATCATGATGACGGCGTCTGTGTCTGGA
>JACCDY010192838.1_pt1 | contig 15183 bp, 17 predicted proteins | sample 7446391 | NCBI WGS metagenome assembly JACCDY01 (sample SAMN15323451, study PRJNA562643) | freshwater metagenome | isolation source: river surface water | place: USA:Blue River Watershed | collected 2017-08-18 | reverse complement strand
TTCCTAGCGTTCTCGGGCCACAAGACAGTCGGACCAACAGGTGTTGGAATTATGTGGGGACGCAGCGCGCTCCTTGAGGAATTGCCACCATTTCTCACAGGTGGATCGATGATCGCAGATGTTTCGATGACTACTGCAACGTGGGCGCCTGCACCTGCAAAATTCGAAGCCGGTGTTCCAAATATGGCTCAAGCTGTTGGTTTGGGTGCTGCAGTTGATTACTTAAGTGCGATTGGTATGGATGTTGTTGCAGAACACGAACACATGCTCACCAAAGATTTAATGGGCAAACTCCTCGATATCAATGAGGTTGCACTCGTGGGACCTCACACCATGGAAGCTCGTGGGGGAGCGCTCTCCTTTACTGTGGAAGGAATCCACCCACATGATCTTGGTCAATTTTTAGATAGCCAGGGAATAGCAGTTCGCACCGGACACCATTGTGCATGGCCATTAACTCGATCACTGGGTGTGCCCGCAACAACACGCGCATCGCTCTATCTTTACAACACAATCGAGGATAACGACGCCCTCATTGATGGAATTAAGTCGGCGATGAGGTATTTCAAGTAATGAATCTGGATACCCTCTATCAAGAAGTGATCCTTGATCACTATAAGAACCCGCTCAATAAGAAGCTTTCACCGACCTTTGATGCTCAAGTCCATCACATCAACCCAAGTTGCGGGGATGAAATCACTCTCAACCTCACTGCTGTGGATGGCGTGATCACGGCGATTACCTGGGACGGGGTTGGTTGTTCTATCTCGCAAGCAAGTGTCTCGATTGCCAGCGATCTCCTGATTGGTAAGACTTTCGAGCAAGCACAGGCGATCTCCGATGAGTTTGTCGACCTTATGCAGAGCAAGGGAAAGAAAGTGGGAGATGAGGCAACTTTAGAAGACGCTGTCGCCCTGGCCGGAGTCTCTCAGTACCCAGCACGCATTAAATGTGCGCTTTTAGGCTGGATGGCAATTAAAGATGCGTCTATACAGACTCAAAGCAAGTAAAAGAGTTATAGAATTCCAAAACTATTGAGAGGCAAGGCATGAGCGCAAAAGTAGAAGATGTTACAGAGGCGATGAAAGATGTCGTGGATCCAGAACTTGGAATCAACGTTGTTGATCTAGGACTTATCTATGATGTGATGGTTGATGAGAGCAACATTGCGATTCTCAACATGACACTAACCTCTGCTGCCTGCCCTCTTCAAGATGTCATTGAAGACCAAACGCGACAAGCGCTTGCTCCTTTAACGAGTGATGTGAAGATTAATTGGGTTTGGATGCCACCTTGGGGCCCCGATAAGATTTCAGATGATGGCCGTGAACAGTTAAGGGCTTTAGGGTTTACTGTTTAACCCATGTCCCAACACGCGATGTGGATGACCTTTAGGTCAATCACTGCAGATCCATCAGTTAAGCAAGCAAAACTCAAACCGGGAACGGTAAAGAGGATTCTTAGCTATGCCCAGAAATATCGAAGCTACCTTTTCTTTTTTCTAGCGACCGTGGTCGTTGATGCATTCTTAATCGTTTCTACCCCGTTGCTCTTGAGGAAATTGATTGACGATGGCGTCATCCCCAAGGATGCAGAGTTAGTTACACGATTGGCACTGATCGTTGGCGGGCTTGCACTAGTCGATGCCTTAATGAACGTAATCGGTAGGTGGTTCTCAGCCCGTATTGGTGAAGGGCTGATCTATGACTTACGTTCAGAGGTCTTTGCTCATGTTCAACGACAATCAATTGCATTCTTCACCCGTACCCAAACCGGAGCGCTCATTTCGCGCATTAACTCCGATGTCATGGGCGCTCAACAAGCGTTTACCGCAACGTTATCTGGAGTCATTAGCAACGTCATAAGTCTGCTCCTTGTGACAATTGCGATGCTCTTCCTCTCTTGGCAGATAACCCTTTTCTCACTAGCGCTACTTCCTCTATTTCTCCTCCCAACAAAGTGGGTAGGGCGAAAGATTCAATCGTTAACGCGCGACTCATTCGAACTCAATGCGCAGATGTCGAGCACAATGACAGAGCGGTTCAATGTCTCAGGCGCACTCCTTGTTGCTCTCTACGGTAAGCACTCAAGTGAGAAAGAGTATTTCCGTTCTCGCGCAAGGAGAGTCGCTGATATCGGTATACAGCTAGCGCTTCTCAACCGCCTCTTCTTTATCTCGCTGACAAGCGTTGCAGCAATTGCAACTGCATTCGCATATGGCATCGGCGGTCACTTGGCTATCAACGGCACAATCACTGTTGGATCGATGATTGCGATCACTGCGCTGCTTGCGCGCCTTTATGGGCCGCTGACAGCGCTTTCAAATATTCGAATTGATGTCATGACGGCACTCGTCTCTTTCGAGAGAGTCTTTGAGGTACTGGACCTTGCGCCAATGGTGACGAGTAAGCCAGGAGCAAAAGAGTTAACGACATCTATGCCACGTGTTGAATTTAAGGATGTCACGTTCAGGTATCCAAAGGCGGATGAAATATCACTGGCGTCTTTAGAGTCAGCTGCAAAGTTGGAGACTGTGGATTCTGGCGAGATTCTTAAAGGGGTCTCATTTACCTCAGAGCCAGGTACCTTGACTGCACTAGTAGGTCCATCGGGTGCTGGTAAAACAACGATAAGTGCATTGATTCCACGACTCTATGACGTGACAGGTGGCTCGATTGAGATCGATGGCAACGATGTTCGTGATGTTGAGCTAGAAAGTTTGCGCGATTGCATTGGTGTTGTTATGCAGGATGCACACCTTTTCCACGAGACAATCGCTGAAAATTTAAGGTATGCAAAGGAAGACGCTACTCTCGAAGAGATGGAAGCGGCTTGCCGTAGCGCACAGATCTGGAATCTCATCGATTCTCTTCCGCAAGGATTAGAGACGATGGTAGGAGAGCGTGGACATCGACTCAGTGGAGGCGAGAAGCAGCGCCTTGCCATTGCACGCCTTCTCTTAAAATCTCCCGCCGTTGTCATCCTTGATGAAGCAACCGCGCACCTGGATTCTGAGAATGAATCACTTGTGCAAGATGCGTTGAAGCAAGCGTTAAAGGGACGTACCAGTATTGTGATCGCACATCGCCTCAGTACCGTGATGGAAGCCGATCAGATTCTCGTAATTAATAATGGCGTTGTTGCAGAACGTGGGCGCCACGAGGAACTGATTAACAAGGGTGGACTCTACTCAGAGCTCTTTGCTCGGCAAGACCTCACCGCTGGTTAGATCCATCTTACGAATCAAGTACCTTCCGTAGACAACTAGCCCCGCAAAGAGAATCCACTGCACCGCATACGCAAGATGAGGTCCATCGCTTAGCGACGGAATCTGCGCGGGGGCAACAGGCGTTAACTCTGGAACCGAACCGGAAACTAGATCGAGATAGTAATCCTCTGAAGAACTTCCCGACTGAGCATTGAGTTTGCTAATTAATTCACCATCACGATTTATAGGAAGTGCAAAGAATGATCCCGACGGCAAGGAAGAATCAAGGCGGAGCCTGGCGATAATCGAGACTAGTCCGGTTGGTACCGGTGGGGTCTCTGGCGCAATCGTTGCGGATGCTCCAGCTGCAACCCATCCACGATCGACCCAGATTGTGTCGCCACCTTCGGTTGTAAATCGAGTGAGCACTGCATATCCATATTTACCCTCGAAGTATCGGTTCCTAAGAAGTATCTGTTCATCGGCATCGAATCTTCCAGTTGCAGTTACCGAACGCCACTCATGAAGTTTTACATTTGAAGTTAAGGTTGCCAGCTCAACCTCGGGAATTTTTATGTGCTCTTCAATAGTGTTGTTGCGAGCTTTCCGATCCTCACCACGGTGGAATTGCCACTGAGAAGCCCATAAACATCCAGCAATGAGAAGAATTGCGACCAAACTCTTGAATATCGAGTGTTTCTCGCCGGACCGTTTCACAATTCAGAGTGTAGTTAAGAAAGTGAGCGAGGTTTCTTGGATAAGAGGGCTGCACTCGGGGAGATAGTTTCGCGTCCTGCATTTGCAATGACTACCGCGATATATGGCAGGGTAACTGCGCCAAAGAGAGCAAACCATCTAAATGGACTTGGAAGGATAACCGTCAGGATAAAACAGAGGGTACGAATCATCATGGAGATGAAGTATCTTTTTTGGCGACCCGAGAGATCGTTACTGAGCGCTTTGGGAGCGCTGGTTACGTCATAAACCTCGTTCGCCCCAGCCCCTGTATTTGATGCCATGCGATAAGAGTATGACTACCGAAGCATATGGGCGACTTCAAATGCAGGTTACGCATAGGTAGCAAGGTAAGTTTGGCCACATGAGCCAAGCGAACCCGATAGCACTTGTGACCGGTGGAAATCGCGGAATCGGTTTAGCCATAGCTGCCTCCCTGAAATCAGAGGGTTGGGATGTTGTCATCACACATCGCAGCGGAGAGGCGCCCGCAGGATTCAAATCTGTGAAAATGGATGTGACCTCCGAAGAATCAGTTGATAAAGCATTTGCCTCGATCGAAGAACAATGGGGAATTCCGGAAGTAATCGTTGCTAATGCAGGCATCACTAAGGACACATTGGTGCTGCGAATGAGTGAGGATGATTTCACATCCGTTATCGACACCAATCTCACTGGCGCATTTAGAGTCGCAAAGCGTGGCTCTAAAGGCCTTCTTAAACTTAAACGCGGACGCCTCATCTTTATTGGTTCTGTGGTCGGTGGCGTCGGAGCCGCCGGACAGGTTAACTACTCGGCGAGCAAGGCGGGACTAGTTGGGATGGCGCGATCTTTTGCACGCGAGTTAGGTTCACGTTCGATCACGGCTAATGTCATTGCACCAGGATTTGTCGAAACTGATATGACGGCTGATCTAGATGAAAAGAGACGCAGTGATATTGCAGGACAGGTACCACTGGGTCGCTTTTGTAGCGCTGAAGAAATTGCCGATGTCGTGAGTTTTCTAGCTTCACCAAAGGCGAGTTACATCACGGGGGCAATCATCCCTGTTGATGGTGGATTAGGAATGGGGCATTAAATGGGAATTCTCCAAGGTAAGAACGTCCTCGTTACCGGTGTTCTCACTGATGGTTCGATCGCGTTTCACATCGCCAAGATTGCGCAGGAAGAAGGTGCAAATGTTCTTCTTACTGGTTTTGGTCGCGCACTGAGTCTTACTACTCGCATTGCAGGTCGTCTTCCACAGACACCGCCAATTATTGAACTCGACGTAACCGATCAGAATCACCTTGATGGATTAGCGGCGAAGATTCGACAACACCTTCCACATCTTGATGGCGTTGTGCACTCAATTGGATTCGCTCCGGAGTCCGCACTGGGAGGCAACTTCCTCAATACACCATGGGAAGATGTATCTACCGCTGTACAAGTTTCTGCCTACTCATTGAAATCCTTAACGATGGCTTGCCGCCCCACATTTAAAGATGGAGCATCGATAGTCGGGCTTGATTTTGATGCCGCGGTGGCCTGGCCAAAGTATGACTGGATGGGAGTTGCTAAGGCTGCCCTTGAATCAACATCACGCTATCTGGCGAGAGATCTTGGCAGCGAGAATATTCGAGTTAATTTAGTAGCAGCCGGTCCTATTCGTACCATGGCAGCGAAATCAATACCAGGATTCGATGAGTTTGAAAAAGTGTGGAATGAGCGATCTCCGCTGGTATGGGATGTTACAGATCCTGCTCCAGCAGCAAAGGCGGCAGTTGCATTGTTGAGTGATTGGTTCCCAAAGACAACAGGTGAAATTATCCATGTTGATGGTGGGCTACATGCGATGGGTGCATAAGCGAAGTATTGCTTTTGTAGTCGCAGTTCTTCTCCCTGCGGTAATCGGAGTTGGGTTCCTTTCTTCAAATAACGAGAAAACAATCGTCGAGAATTCAACTACTCCACTCACACCAACGATTCAATGTTTTCATTTAGAGAGTTTGCTTGTTCTTACAACGACGGAAGTTTCGTGTCCGAAAGAATTCACATTTCTGGGAGATGGGCCACTCACGGAGAGCAGAACGGCGACCGATGAAGTAACCGAGTTGCACCCATTGTTAAGTGCAAGATTTGCAGTCGCCAAATCTTTTGCGCGAGCAGATGGGGTGACACTTACCCTCACTTCGGGATTCCGTTCACTAGAACGGCAGAGCATGCTCTTTGATCGAGAAGTTGTAATTCGCGGAAGCGAGACCGAGGCAGCGAAGTGGGTTCTGCCGCCACAGTTCTCGCACCACCCTCAAGGGTTGGCAATCGATGTGAATTACCCTGGAGATAAACTCGGTGCATATTGGCTGGAGAGGCATGGATCGCGCTTTGGTCTCTGTCGGGTCTATGCCAACGAGTGGTGGCATTTTGAGGGAGTAATCGCTCCTGGGGAGCGCTGTCCTGCGATGGCCCCGAACGCACTTGTTGATGTGAAGTAGCCCAGGCTCGATTTCCTGATTGAGCACCCCCTCAGGTATTCTTTCCCCAGACCAGTAGCGGCTCTCGTTACTGCAAGAGGAGCTCACCGCTCCCACCTCCTTCGCCTCGGCGAGATGGTTATGTCGGATGAAGAAGGCTCTTTGAGCCGTGGGTTGATCCCATCTTCACTGCCTGCGGTGTCCTGTTGCAGAAACTTCCGTTACATCAGAAGCAATGTAAAAGACCAACCGAAGGAGCAGAAATCACCACTGAACCGCGCATCAATGATCGAATCCGCACACCCCAAATTCGTCTCATCAATTACACCGGTGAACAAGTTGGAGTCGTAGATATCGAAGCAGCCTTAGCAATGGCAGATGAAATCGGTCTCGACCTCGTCGAGATTGCACCAGAAGCCAATCCACCTGTCTGCAAAATAATGGACTTTGGAAAGTTCAAGTATGAAGCAGCACAGAAGGCACGCGAAGCTCGTCAGAACCAGACCCACATTGTGGTGAAGGAAGTGCGATTGACGCCAAAGATTGAGAATCACGACTACGAGACAAAGCGCTCAGCAGTCGAGAAGTTTCTCAAAGGCGGCGACAAGGTGAAGATCACGATGAAGTTCCGCGGACGTGAACAAACTCGTCCAGAGCTCGGTTTCAAGCTCTTGCAACGTCTTGCAGAAGATGTGAAAGAGATCGCTTTCGTTGAATTCGCCCCAAAGCAAGAGGGACGTCAGATGACGATGGTGCTCGGCCCAACTAAGAAGAAGACTGAGGTTGTTGCAGAGCAGAAAGCAGCGAAAGCTGCGAAGGAGAAAGCGGCCGAAGCGGCTGCTGAATAGTTTTTAAATCGACGACGAAGTAACAGGAGAAGATAAATGCCAAAGATGAAAACCCACAGTGGAGCGAAGAAGACTTTTCGCGTCACAGGTTCAGGAAAGATCATGCACGAGCGTGCAGGCAAGCGCCACCTTTTGGAGCACAAGTCATCACGCGTTACTCGTCGTTTGAGCCAAGAATCATCAGCAAAATCAACCGTCACAAAGACAGCCAAGCGCATGCTTGGTCTCAAGTAAGGGAGCGTGACTAAATGAGAGTCAAGCGCGGAGTACACGCAGCAAAGAAGCGTCGCACAACCCTCGAGCGTGCCAGCGGATATCGCGGACAACGTTCACGTCTTTTCACAAAGGCGAAGGAGCAAGTAACGCACTCAATGGTCTACGCCTTCAACGACCGTAAGGATAAGAAGGGCGATTTCCGTCAGCTATGGATTCAGCGTATCAACGCTGCAGCTCGTGCAAATGGAATGACTTACAACCGCTTCATCCAGGGGCTTAAGGCTTCAGGTCTTGAAGTAGATCGTCGCGTTCTTTCAGATATCGCAACAAACGATCCAGCTGCATTTAAGGTTCTCGTGGATGTTGCACGCAAGAACCTTCCAGCAGTTTAAGTAGTTCTTACCAATGATTGAGAGCCTTCACTCGCCACATGTTGCGCGAGTGAAGGCTCTTATTGGTTCTAAGGGTGCGAAAGAGCGTCGCGAACAAGGTCTATTCGTTGCAGAAGGTTTGCAATGTGCGCGAGAAGCACTGACTTCAAAGAACGGCCCTGAGATAAAGATTATCTACGGTACCGAAGCCGGTCTAAGTAAGATTTCAGATTATGACCTTAACGATATTGAAATTGTAGAAGTATCTGAAGCGGTCATGAAGGCGATGTCAGATACCGTCTCGCCACAAGGATTGATCTCCCTTTGCTATAAGCCAGAGTCTGAGATTTCTAAGCTAGAGGCAACCGGGAAGTCGAGATTTATTTATCTTCACGAAATTCAAGATCCAGGCAATGCAGGAACAATCCTGCGCACTGCAGATGCGATGGGTATCTCGGCAGTCATTACATCTCCTGATTCTGTTGATATGTTCTCGCCGAAAGTGGTTCGTTCGACAGCTGGATCTCTCTGGAATATTCCTGTATTTGAAGGCGCTACATTTGCTGAGTTAGAAGCCCGCTTTCCAGCGGCTCAAAAATTCTTACTCTCATCACATGCCACGACATCGATTCTCAATCTTGAGATAACAGGTGATTGCATCGTAATCTTTGGAAATGAAGCCAGGGGAGTAGATGCTGCCTCACTCGATGCATCATTGGGTGGATCAGTCACCGAAGTAACTATTCCTATGGCTGGACGTGCCGAAAGCCTCAACTTATCTGCCGCCGCTTCCATCGTAATGTTCACCCTTTCTACAAAGGTCGCAGGTTAGAATTACCGCCATGAATCCGGCAGAAATAGCATCGTGGATTAGCGATGCCCAGAAAGCATTTACTGCCGCATCAGATCTTGAAGAACTCAAAATTGCCCGCCTTGCCCACACAGGCGATAAGGCGCCCATCTCACTAGCAAGTCGCGGTCTTGGCTCTCTTTCGCCAGACGAGAAGGCAAGTGCAGGAAAGTTAATCGGCGATGCTAAAGCTGAGATAGCTAAAGCTCTTGCATCTGCAACCGAGAAGCTTGAGGCAGAGCGCGATGCCAAGGTTTTATTGGAAGAAGTCGTCGACATTACCTTGCCGGTTCAGCGCACACATCGCGGTGGATTACATCCGATCTCAATCATCAAGAATGAGGTCTCTGATTTCTTTATTGAACAAGGGTTCTCGGTTGAAGAAGGCCCTGAACTTGAATCTGGATGGCTCAACTTTGATGCCTTAAATATTCCAGCAGATCATCCTGCTCGCACGATGCAAGATACATTCTTCATTGAACCCGTTGAATCTGGCGTCGTTCTAAGAACTCAAACTTCACCAGTACAAATCCGCTCGATGCTCACTCAAGAACCACCGATCTACATGATCTGTCCTGGCCGTACATTCCGAGCAGATGAACTCGATGCAACTCATAGCCCAGTGTTTCACCAGGTAGAGGGACTCGTAATCGATAAGGGCATCACAATGGCCCATCTCAAGGGAACTCTCGATAACTTCGCACGACATATGTTTGGACCAGATGTCATCACTCGTCTGCGCCCATCCTTCTTCCCATTTACCGAACCAAGCGCTGAGGTAGATATTTTCTTCAACGGTCGCTGGATTGAATGGGGCGGTTGCGGAATGGTAAATCCAAAGGTTCTGACAACCTGCGGAATTGATACTGATATCTATACAGGCTTCGCATTTGGTATGGGACTTGAACGAACACTGATGGTTCGCCACGGCATTACCGATATGCATGACATTGTTGAGGGCGATCTTCGATTTACACGTCAGTTTGGAGTCGGACTCTAAATGCGCGCACCGTTATCCTGGATCAAAGAGTTTGTTGATATCCCTCCATCTATTTCAGCGGAGCAGATCTCCGATGCACTCATCCGCGTGGGCTTTGAAGTTGAAGAAATTATTAAGCAAGGCGCTGATCTCACTGGACCATTGGTATTTGCAAAGGTACTCAGCATTGAAGAGCTCACAGAATTTAAGAAGCCAGTTCGGTACGTGGGTCTCGATTGCGGTGATAAAGAGACTCGCTACGTAATCTGCGGAGCAACCAACTTTGTTGTCGGCGATTTGATTGTCGCCGCTCTTCCTGGCGCCGTGTTGCCTGGTGACTTTGCGATTGGAGCCCGTGAAACGTATGGCAAGATTTCTAACGGAATGATCTGCTCTGCCCGTGAACTGGGATTGGGTGAAGATGACTCAGGGATCATGACTTTCGCAGAAGGCACAGTAGAAATCGGCGCCGATGCAATTGAAGGATTAATGGTTACCGACGTCATCTTTGACGTCGCTGTAAACCCAGACCGTGGTTATGCCTTAAGCATTCGTGGAATTGCCCGCGAGGTTGCCGGTTCTCTTAACCTCAGATATACAGATCCGGTCGATGCACTTCGTAACCTGACATTCACCGATACAGGTAAGGGTGTGTCTGCAAAGATTGAAGATAAGGCAACGGCATCCGTCTTCTACTTACGAACACTTTCGAACTTTGACCCGGCTGCAACTACACCGCTATGGATGCGTCGCCGCATTGAGAAGATGGGTATGCGTTCTATCTCACTAGTTGTCGATGTAACCAACTATGTGATGCTTGAACTTGGGCAGCCACTGCACGCCTTTGATAAATCAAAGATTAAGGGCGGACTAACAATCAAGCGCGCCGGTAAAGCGCAACCATTTACAACTTTAGATGGGCAAGTTCGCCAACTAGATCCGGATGACTTGATGGTCTGTGATGACGATCAGCCACTAGCGCTGGCCGGAACAATGGGTGGAGCATCATCTGAAATTTCCGAGACAACAACGGAGATTGCACTTGAAGCCGTTCGCTTCGATCCAGTCTGCGTTGCGAAGAATTCACGTCGCCACAAATTGTCATCTGAGGCTTCACGTCGCCGCGAACGCAGTGTTGATCCATCGCTAGCGCAGTTCGCTTCCGCACGCTTCGTTCAGTTGCTAACTGAGAATAGTTCTGCTCAGCATGTTGCGACCGTCGTAGATGGTGAGCCTCGCTTCGCACCGGTAGTGAAGGTCGATCCGGCTTACATTTCGCGGATTCTTGGTGTTGAAATCTCTCCATCAGAGATTGCAAAGATTCTTCACACTATCGGGTGCGACGTAAATGAGAAGACCTTTGAAGTAGATCCGCCAGCATGGCGCTCAGATCTCTTAACTTCTGCCGACTTTGCAGAAGAAGTAGCTCGAATGATCGGTTACGACAAGATTCCATCAATCCTTCCACCACGTCCAAAGCACGCATCATTGACTCCGACCCAGAAGCGCCGTCGCGCAGTGGCTGCGATGCTTGCTGGTCGCGGTCTTGCTGAGGTTCAGACCTTCCCATTTACCAATCAAGAGACAATCGATTCGATGGGATTCCTCGGAGAACGCGCTTCAACATATCGAATAGCAAATCCAATGTCTGAAGAATTCCCGTTGATGCGAGTGCACTTAGTCCCAGGACTAATAGAAGTCGCGGCGAGAAACATCAGTCGCGGCGCAAAAGATTTTGCAATCTTTGAAATGGGATCAATCTTTCGCAGCTCCCAGAAGCTCGTTCCATTTATCTCCCCAGATTTATCGAAACGTCCAGATCAAAAGATAATTGACGAGATCTTCGCAAGCGTTCCACCGCAGGCTTATCACGTAGCCGGATTGCTCGTTGGAAAATCTGAGAATGAAGATTGGCAAGGCAAGGCTCGTTCATATAACTGGCAGGATGCCATTGCTTACGCACAGGACATCCTGCAACTCTGTAATCTGCAATGGACTGTCAAGAGATCAGATTTCGCTCCTTGGCACCCAGGGCGTTGCGCAGAGTTAATCGTTGATGGAAAGGCTGTCGCGCATGCCGGCGAACTTCACCCAAGAATCATTGCCAAATATGGTTTACCTGAACGATCTGTCGCATTTGCTGTCGGCTTAAGCGCCCTTCCAGATTCAGATTTGGTTCGCCCCATAAGGGTGGGCACGATGCCGGCCGCTCTTCAAGATGTTGCACTTATCGTCGATGCAGGAGTCTCTGCTGCCGAGGTCGAGTCGGCCCTTCGAGCAGGTGCCGGCGAACTCCTTGAATCAATCTCTCTCTTTGATCGCTACGACAAATTAGGCGATGGCAAGATTTCACTCGCCTTCTCACTTGTTTTCCGAGCACCAGATCGAACACTTACTGGGGCAGAGGTCAGCCAGATGCGTGAGTCAGCGGTTGCCGCTGCAGTCAAAGCTACAGGAGCCATTCTCCGAACTGCATAATTATGCATGAAACTGCATAATTATGCTATGCTTGTGGCATGAATATCGGAGTTGTTGGAGCTAGTGGTTACGCCGGTGGCGAGTTATTGCGCCTTCTAGCGTTTCATCCTCATTTCAAAGTTACCGCCATCACCGCGCACTCAAATGCGGGGGAGCAGATAACCTCGATCCATCCTCAACTACAAAGTTATGCGGGTCAGAAGTTCAGTGCCTTTGCCGCAGGTGACTTTGTTCAATGCGATCTAATCTTCTTGGCACTTCCTCACGGAGAATCGGCCAAAGTCATAGCTCAACTTCCGACAACTTCAAAAATTGTCGATCTCGGCGCGGATTACAGATTAGAAGATGCCTCGCAGTGGCAGAAGTATTACGGCGGCGATTACGCAGGGGCTTGGACTTATGGTCTTGCAGATATCGAACCGTTTAAATCGCAGATTTCAAATTCCACAAAGGTCGCTAATCCCGGATGCTATGCAACCTCGATCGCACTTGGTGCCGCGCCTGCATCAGGAATCGCTGATCTGACCGATGTTGTTGTTGTCGCTTCATCTGGAACTACCGGTGCTGGTAGAAGCGCCAAGATCAACCTGATCGCCAGCGAAGTTGCGGGCTCGCTTTCTTCCTATAAATTTGGGGGAGTTCATCAACATACGCCAGAAGTGGAGCAAGCGATATCCAAGATTTCAGGAGTCAAAGCAAAAGTTTCATTCACACCGATCCTGGCTCCAATGCCAAGAGGGATTCTCTCTACTGTCACTGCAAAGCTGACCAAGAAGGTTTCTACTGAAGAAGTGCACGCAATCTATTCGTCGTACTTTGCAAAGTCTCAATTCGTAACCGTCTTACCAGTAGGAGTTATGCCAAAGACTTCAGCGCTTACAGGTTCTAACCATGTCCAGATTCAGGTCGCTGTCGATGATCACACCTCACGCCTTGTTGTCTCTGTAGCAATTGATAATTTAGGAAAAGGCGCCGCGGCACAAGCAATTCAGAACGCAAACTTGATGTGTGGTTTAGATGAGGCCGCTGGCCTTCGCTTCGATGGGCTGGGAGTATGAGCAACCTTCCTAAGGGCTTTAGAGGAGCGGCGATTGCAGCCGGATTGAAATCAAGTGGTGCGCTCGATTTAACCCTGATCGTTAATGATGGACCTCGTTTTGACGCTGCCGCGGTCTATACAACTAATAAGGTTGTTGCAGCACCCGTTATCTGGTCGCGTGAAGTAACAAAGGGAAAACTAGTACGTGCAGCAATTCTTAACTCAGGTGGAGCAAATGCCTGTACTGGTCCGCAAGGCTTTGCCGATACGCATCAGACCGCCGAAAAGGTCGGAGATCTCCTCAATATTTCGTCCGGAGAAGTCGTAGTGTGTTCAACCGGCCTAATCGGTGAACTTTTACCTATGCCCAAAATCATCTCTGGTCTTGATTCAATCGCAACCAAGCTGAAGATGGAGTCACTGGATGATGTCTCTCGGGCAATCATGACGACAGATAGCGTTCCCAAAGTAGCCACCTCATCGATTAATGGTTCGGAATTCGTAGGAATTGCAAAGGGAGCCGGCATGCTCGCTCCCGCTTTGGCAACGATGTTATCTGTCGTGATGACCGATGCGGTTCTTCCGGTTGATGCACAAGAGATATTCACCAGAGTTGCGGACCGTACATTTAATCGAATTGATTCTGATGGCTGCACATCAACGAACGACACAGTACTTCTAATGGGGAGCGGTGCATCAGGAGTTGAGCTAGGCGAAGCTGAATTAGAAGCAGCACTCATGGAGATTTGTGGATCTCTAGCTGCGCAATTGATTGCTGATGCTGAAGGGTCTACCAAGACGGTTGCAATAACCGTTAAGGGCGCAGCGACCGAGATTGAGGCAGTTGAGGTAGCTCGTGCATGTGCTCGCAACAATCTCTTGAAGTGTGCAATCTTTGGGGCCGATCCCAACTGGGGTCGCGTTCTGGCAGCGGTTGGAACCGCTAATGCTCAGATGGATGCCCTCAATATTGATGTCTTCCTCAACGGTGTCCATGTGGCTAAGCAATCAGCCCCGTTTGAAGACAAGAATTTGGTTTCATTCGAAGACCGTGTCGTTGAGTTGGAAGTAAATCTCAACATGGGGAACGCCACTGCGACGGTAATGACTAATGATTTGTCCCATGATTACGTCCACGAGAACTCTGCTTACTCCACATGATCGTCATTAAATTTGGTGGTCATGCAATGACAGATGAACACGGCGCTTTTGCAAAGGCGATATCCGAAGCAATTTCCTCAGGGGTAACTCCTGTCATCGTTCATGGTGGTGGACCTCAAATTGGTGAAGCGTTGAAAGCAGCTGGAATCAGATCAAATTTCGTCGGCGGATTTAGGGTCACAACCCCTGAGATTTTTGCTGTTGTTGAACGAGTCTTGACTGACGAAGTCGGTCCGGCAGTTGCGCAGTCACTTATTTCTCAGGATGTTTACGCTGTTGCACTTTCTGGGAGGAAGTCGGGAACTCTGATTGCAGAGCGCCAGACTAAATTAGTGGATGGAACTCCGGCAGATCTTGGGCTAGTTGGAACCATTGCTTCAGTTAACACGAGTGCAGTCAAAGAATTGGTGGAGGCAGGTAAGGTTCCCGTAATTTCTCCCATTGCAACTAGCATCGATGGCCAGATTGGCTTTAACGTCAATGCCGATATTGCAGCGGCTGCCTTAGCAGGAGCGCTGGATGCACCTTGGTTGATCATCATGACCGATGTCGAGGGGATCTACAGAAGCTGGCCTGATAAAAGCTCTCTCATCTCATCCATCACATCATCCGAACTAGAGTCGATGAAAGCATCTTTTGCAGAAGGAATGGCTCCGAAGGTACAGGCATGTCTAGATGCCATTGCAGCTGGGGCAAAAGCGGTGAGAATTATTGATGGAACAAATCCGTCGGCACTTAAAAGTGCTCTCTTGGGCGAGGGCGGAACGTTGGTGGTTGCATGAAGCGTTGGCAGAAGGCTCTCCAAGATAATTATGGAACGCCAACTCTTGAGTTGATTTCCGGCA
>JACCDY011090769.1_pt1 | contig 15184 bp, 12 predicted proteins | sample 7446391 | NCBI WGS metagenome assembly JACCDY01 (sample SAMN15323451, study PRJNA562643) | freshwater metagenome | isolation source: river surface water | place: USA:Blue River Watershed | collected 2017-08-18 | reverse complement strand
TTAACATTATTTGTTGTATTAGGATGATTAACATTATTTGTTGTATTAGGATGATTAACATTATTTGTTGTATTAGGATGATTAACATTATTTGTTGTATTAGGATGATTAACAATTTTTAACCATTCAAAATGTGTTGTGCTTCTAAATGTACCAATACATAATGATAAATCTTTTTTTGTTTTTTGACCAATATGTTTACAACTATTTACATTTGTCATAATAATATTTTTTTCCCAAGGTCCAGTTTTAGTAATAATTGCATAAAAAGTTGCGAGGGACCGCCAAGATATAGTTTGAACTTTAGTTTGTGGTTTTTTAAATTTACATTGTATAGCATAATATTTACCATCTTTTATAGAAATTAAGTCAATACCGAAATCATTTTTTGTTAAATGAAATGTTTGTTTCATACTAAGTGGGAAATCTTTATAAAACCATATAAAATCGTGGTTTAATACATGTAATAAATATAAATAACAAAATGATTCCCAAAGGTCTCCTTTTTCTTTTTTACAATTATTTTTATCTTTAATATCTTTCATAGTATGAGCAATTTTATTATCAACTAAATTATTAATATCATTAGCAATAAGATCAAAAATATTTTTATTATTATGATTTTTTAAATTTGTATCAATAATTTTTGTAATAATATCAATTTTATTATTCATAAAGTAAATTGTAATTTATTTTTTAAATAAAGACATAGTTATTTATTCTATCTTTCATATTTAGCTTCTTTATAAGATTCTTTATAAAATTCAAGTTTTTCTTCTTTTAATATATCTTCTTTTGATTCATAAAAATCATTATCTAAATCATAAAAATCATTATCTAAATTATAATTATGTTTTTTATTATAATTATGTTTTTTATTATGATTACATTTTTTATTATGAGTAGTTACCGAGTTAGTTAAAGTATTTTTAATGATATTATTAGATCTCATAATAATAAATAAGATATAATAAAATTTATTTTTTTCAATTTTTTTAAAATAATTATTTAGAGAGGGAATAATATAAATATTAATATGGGTTTTGATAAATTATTAAATTTTATAAATAAGAATTTAAATTTTGATTCAATAGAAGAATTAAATATAGAAACTGAGGTAAAAAAAATAATAGCAAATAATATAATGTTTGATATAAGTTTTTTAATATATCAATCATTAATAGAATTAGAAGATGAAATAAATAATATAATAAAAATAATATTATCATTACCATTTAATTATTTAAATGATAATGTTCAGGAAAAAATATTAGAAATAATATCACTAGATCATTGGTCAGATTATAAAATAAATTTAGATGGTAATGATGAAATAGACATAATAATGAATTTTAAAAATTCCTTAAATCATCAAAATATATTAAATATAATATTATCAAAAAAAATATTTAATAGCATAGTATATAATATAAATAAATTACACTGTACAAATATAATTCAATATATAAATATAATATTTGATGGAATACCATCATATTCAAAAATTTTAGAACAAAGAAGAAGGAGATTAAGAAATTATATAGAATCTCAAGAAAGGAAAAAAAAATATGATGAAAAATTTAAAAATTTAGAAAATACAATAGAAGAATATAATGGAATAAAATATGATTATTTTAAATGGTTAAAAAATAGATTTACAATAGATAAATCATTTGGACCAATATCACCAATAATAAAATATTTAGAAGAGGAATTATATAAAAGATTATCAGAAAAATATCCAAATATAAAGATATATATAAATCAGGGTAAATATAATGGTGAGGCTGATTATAAAATATTTAAATCAATATATGAAAAAAACTATGATGGTGACATATGTATTCATACAATTGATTCAGATTTAGTACATCAAATAATAGTTCAACAAAATTATTTTAATATAACAAAAAAAGATATAAAATTATATGTAATAAGGTATAATTATAAAAATAAACATATACAATATATTGAAGCAAATAAAATAATAAAAAATATAGAAAAAATATATAATGATATAACTAATAAAAATGTAATAAATAAAAATATAATATATGATATTTGTTTATTATTTATGTTTTTTGGAAATGATCATTTACCCCCCTCACATGAAATAGGTCCAGAATTATCTATTGAATATTTAATAAAAATACATAATAATATTTTTAAAAATGAAAAAACAATAATAAGTTTAAATACAAATTTGAATTTTTCATTTGAAAATTTTTGTTTATATTTAAAAGAAATAAATAAAAATAATGAAATAAATAAAACAAAAATATTATTAAATAGATATTTTAAATTAAATTATTCAATGATAACTTATTTAACAGAAAAACAAGAATTATGTTTAAATCAAATAACAGAATTAACAAAATATCTATTAATTGAAAGCGGTAAAGAGATTAATAATTTAGATGAAGATGATATAAGATATAATTTAATAAAAAATAATAAAACAGTAGATTTAAGTTTTAAATTAAAATATACTGATGATGAATATGAACAATATAAAGAAAAATTATTAATATTATTAGATAAAACAACCGAAAATATAGAATATAATGGTTTACCAAGATATAATAAAATAAGATATCTGACAGATAATAATTATATGAATATTTATAATTTTTTTTTAGATGATTTGACAGAAGAATTACAAAAACAAAATAGATATATATTTGATTATTTTTCATTTGAGGATATAATAGAAAAAAAAAATAATATTATAGATATTAATAAAGAAAATGAGATGTGTCATTCTTATTTAAAAAAAATATATCATTTAGTAAAAACATTATTTGGAAATATGAAAAATTATAATTGTAACAATTTTACATATTATGAATATTATGAAATACCAAAAATATCATCATTAATTAATTTTTTAGAAAATAATAAAAATATAAATTTTGAAAAAGATATAGAAAATGAAAGTGTAACATATGAAAATTATTTAAATTCAATAAATCATCATTTATTAATAACACCATATATAAAATCAATATTATGGAAAGTGCAACCATATGATATTTTAAATATAATAAATAATATTAATATAGAAAACTTGTGGTATAATAATGAAAAAAATTTTGAATTTAAGAATATTGACATAAAAAGTTTTATAAAAATATGGAATTATAATTCAAAAAATTTAAAAAAATATAATTTGTTGAATAATGAAATTTATTTACTAGAATATGATAATTAAAAAAATATTTTTATAATTTTTATATAATGATAACAATATATAAACAATGTGAGAATTGCAATAAATATACAAATATTTTATGTGATACTATATATTGTAATAAATGTGAGTATATGTTGCAATACATAATTAAATTATATCAATATTTTTATTTTATAATAACAAATTTGAAAATATATCAAACAGAGAATATAAAAAAAATAACATTAAATTTAATAAAAATGATAAATATAACAAAAAAGAGTAATTGTAGTAAAGAATTTAATTATTTGTATAATGAAACATTAGTAATAATAAATAATTTAAAAATAAGTAATGACAAAGTAGAAAAACAATACTTGAAAACAAATACCCAAACTTTTTTATTTTTACAATATAAATAATTTATCACTACATATATGGAAATAGTTAATAAACCGTCACATGATAATAGAATAATAAACTATAATTTATTAAAAAATAAGTTAAAATGTATAAGCGTTAGTGATAATAAAATTAATAAATCATATATAATAGCATGTGTAAATGTAGGATCAACAAGTAATAAAAAATATTATGATGGAATAGCACATTTATTAGAACATATGTGTTTTATGACAAGTAAAAAATATAAAATAAAAAACTATATAAAAAATAAAGCAACTGAATTTGGTGGTTATACTAATGCATATACAAGTGATATACATACAGTTTATTATTATGAAGTATTTACAAAACATTTAGAAGAAATGGTTGAAATTTTTGCAGATTATTTATTTAATTCTGAATTAAAAGAAGAATATATATTTGATGAAATGAATAATGTTGATTCAGAACATAGAAAAAATTTAAACAATGATGGATTTAGAGTATTTAATGTAGAACATTTATTAACTGATAAAAAATCAGAATTTAATGGATTTTTTACTGGATCATTAAATACATTAAATAAAAAAGATATTAGAGAAAAGATGTTACAGTTTTATAAAAAATATTATGTACCAGAAAATATATCATTATGTATTATATCAGATACTGAAATAAGTAAAATAGAAAAAATAATGAAAAAACATTTTGAACATTTTACAAATAATAAAAATACTGCAAAAATAAAGTTATTAAAACCTTTTTATACAAAAAATTTGAATAAAGCATTTTTAATAAATTCTATAAATAAAACATTTGAAATTAAATATATATTTGAAACACATGAATTAAATAAATATAATGAAACAAAAGTTTTTGATTATGTATCTTTTATTTTAAATTCAGAAACAAAAAATTCATTATCAGACTTTTTAAAAATTAATAATTTAATTAAATCATTAACATCATATTTTGAAATAAGTACCGGTTTATTTGTAATTCATTTAGTACTAACTAAAAAAGGTCAACAATATATAGATGATATAGATGGTTATTTAAAATATTATGTAAATTATATTCTAAGTCTTAATTTCAAAAAATTATATAATATACTTAATACAATTGATATTTATAATTATAATAACCTATCAAAAGATGATCCTATCACATTAGGACAAATGTTAGTTACAAATTCTTTTTTATATAAAAGTAAAAATATTTATGATGGTAATTATATAATTTTAGATTATAAAGAATCCCATATAAAAGATATATCTAAATTTTTAAATTTTAATAATTGTATACAAATAATAATAACAGATGTGTTTAAAGAGAAGCAATATTTAACAGATCCTTATTATGGAACAAAATATACAGAAATAAAAAAAATAGACAATAAACCAAAATCATTTAATATTAATTTAAATTTTGAAAATAAATATATTGAAAAACAATTAATTATAATTCCAAATTTAAAACAAAACATTCCCATTGAAATAAAAAAAAATATATGGTATGGAAATACTTCTAAATTTGACGAAAAAAATTGTTATATAGGAATTATATTTTCAGATACCAATTTTTTTAATACAGTAAAGAAAACAATTTATACTAATTTATCACTAGAAATACTAGATTTTTTACTTTATAGAGAATTATGGAATGCAACAAATGTAAATTATAGTTTTAATTTTTATACAAATACAATATATAATGAGGTAATATTAAGAATAAATGTATACAATAATATAGATGAAAGTCAAGAATTTATAAATTATATATTAAATTTTATATTTAAAAAAAATATTAATGAAATAACAAAAGATTTTATTTTACAAAAAATAACAAATATGATTGATAATTTAAAAAATATTGATAAGTTATCACCATGGTATTATGTAGAATATTTATTTAATTTAAATAATAAAAATGAATATGATATCAATACAAAAATTAATGAATTAAAAAATTTTAATTATGACGATTTTATGATATATTTTAATAATATATTTAAAAAATCAAATTGTGTAATTTTAACATATGGTAATATAAATAAAAATTTTAAGTTTGATTTAATATCAAAAAATTTAAATAATAAATACATATTTAGTAAATTTAAACTAAATAAATCAATAAAAATAAAACATCCAAATAAGAATGAAAAAAATAATTGTATTAAATTAATTATAAAATTAGGAAAATTAGATGATAATTTAACATTACATTTAATATTATCTATTTTAATATTGGATGAAATTTTTTATACAATTTTAAGAACAGACAAATTATTAGGTTATATGGTAAATATATCTTGGAATAAAATACTTGATGAATGTTATATAGTTGAAAAAATTCAATCAAAGTATAATTATGATACATTAATAACTAATATTAATGAATTTAATAAAAATATATTTGAATATTTAAAAAATATAGATATTAACACTTGGATATCAAGTTTGAAAAATCATTTTAAAACTAAAGATACAAATATAGAAGATGTATTTTTAAAATATCAAAGTGAAATAACAAAAAGAGAATTTAGATTTAAAAGAAATGAAGAATTATTAGATAAAATAAAAAATATAACAGAAAATAGTTTAAAAAGTTTTATAAAAAAATATATTATTAATAATAAAAATATATTTACTATATTTGTTGAGAAAAATTAAACGACAGGATAAGAACCAGTTGTTAATAAACCACATTGACCAGCACCATTATTATATGGTTTACCAGTTGCAGGATCTGTACCTTTACCAATTAACATATAACCATTATCACCCCAAGAAGTACCCCAACTATTTCTTAAAATATAATATTCAGAAGTATAACCTACTAATCCAACACCATGATCAATATTAGTACCACATGTAGCGGTAAAAATACCGGAAGAATATAATTGAAATGCTCTTTGATCAGCTTCAATTGCAATAGATACAGGTTGTTGTGCTATTGCAGTCATCATAGCTTCATCAGAATTAACAGTAATATCAACGAATTTAATAACATCAGTATTTGGTTGATTATTACAAGATTTTTGTAGACAATTTCCACTTGTTTTTGTAACACCAGAAACATATGGATAATCAGATTCAGAACAAACACCATCTTGTTTACCAATCCATTTAAAAGCATTATCCATAAGTCCACCATTACATCCATGGTCTCTACCACCATTACTTAAATTATCACAATCAACTAATTCTTGTTCAGATAGTGAATATAATGTGCCATATTTAATTGCTGATGCACTTTCTAATGCTTGAATAGTTGAGAAAGCCCAACATGATCCACACTGACCTTGATCTTTAACTGGATTAACAAAACCGAGTAATCTCCAATCAATTTCAGTTGGAACAGAACCAAAAACATTATTAATTGTATTATTATTTGTTAAATTTTTAATAATTTGTCTATTAATTTCAAAACCCATAATTTGTCTAAATTCTTCAAATGAATAACCAGAATATGCATTATGACCTAATTTAAAACTTAGTTCTTGAGAATTAATTTTATTAATATATTCATCATTATCTACCCAATTTTTAAAAATATGAATAATATAATCTTCATCATAATTATAAAATTGGTGTTTAATAATCCAATTATTAAATCTGGTTAAAATATCATTATCATTTAGAAAACTATTATTAGCATCAAGAATTCCACGTAAATTTTGTGAAAGAGAACTACTAATACCTAAAAACATTAAGACTACTTTATATGCAAACATTAATTATATAATTATCTAGCTTTTAAATATTTTTTTTTCAATTTTTTTCATCATAATTTAAACTAAAAAAATTGAATAAACAATATAAATAAATATTAAATAGTATAATAATGGACACATTAAATTATTCAATAATTTATAATAAATTATTAACTAAACAATATAATGATATAGACGTAAATTTAATATTATCATGTACTAAAGAAGAAGTAATTATCTTATTATCAGAAGCAACTAATATAATAGATGATATAGATAAATCTTATAAATTTGAAAATTATAAACAATTATTTGAATTAATTGTAAATATGATTTGTATTTATAATGAAAAAAAAAATATTATATTACCATTAGATAGTTTATTTTTATTTAAATTATCAAAATTAAATAAAGGACAAATTTATTTAGAAAAAATAAAAAAATATATAAAAAGTCAACTTGATATTTTAGATGTTAATTCAATATTAGTAGATGTATGCAGACAAGGAACATTACCTATATATTTTTTTTGGAGGAGATTATTAAAAGTTACACCAGATATAGAATTTTTATCATATTTAGGACATTCCTGTATTAATAATGATATGAGAATTTTTAAATATATTTTAGAAAATGAAAATATTGATATTATTAGTAGTCATAATTTAGATAATATGTTTAATAATATTTTTGATTTTAGAAATACCTTTAAAAAACAAAAAAAATTATTAAAACATATTAATGAAAAAATTAAATTAAATAAATATTTTAATTATTTAATTTATAATTTAAATCCATTAACTCTAGAAAAAGTTAAAGTATTGTGTAAATATTATCATGATGAAATACATATTATTAATTTCAAAGAACTTTTATATATAGTAAAGCATACAATAATTGATCTACCAGATGAATTTGATGAACACCAAACATATGATATATTTAATGAAATTTATAATTTATTAATAACACCAACTGAAAAAATATATTTTATTATTATAAGAAATATAATTTATAGTGGTTTAAGTTTAGAAGAAATGAATATCGTTAATTCACCTCTTTTTATTAAAGTTATTACAGAAAATAAAACAGATATAATAGAAACAATTATGGATTATTCACATATATTAGATATACCTAATAAATCACCAAGTTTTATTTGGTGTATAATAGTAAAAGAATTTACAAAAAATAATTATTTCACAGAACTTTTAGAAAATACATCTCATTGGCATTTTTCAAATTATAAAAAGATAATAATATATACTAGATTTTATACAACTAGAGATAAATATGTTATTCGTATAAATAATTTTTTACATAAATTAAGGTGTTATGCTAAAAAATTTAAAAAAACTAAAATAAATGAAATAAAATTACAAAAAACACCAATTTTAAATGAACTTAAAAATTTTGTACCAAACAAATTTATAAGTGTTTTAAATAATGGATCATTAAATTATCAATTATCAAAACAAAAATTTACAACATTACCACCACGTCATATTATACCATATGAAATGCATTATTTAAATTCATGTTTAATAAAAGAAAAATCAGATGGAATTAATGTTACTAAACTACCAGTTAATATTTATCCAAATAATTCGATTATTATAAATAAATTAGTAAAAGCAGAATATATTGAAGAATTAGATTTATATTTAGTATATGATATTAGTATTGATAATATGAATATTATTGAAAGACAGGAATATATAAGAAATATTCATCCATTCACATCATCATTAAAAAATTTAGAAATTATAAATAATATGGAGGAATTAAAAACAAATATTGAAAATGAAAGAATAAATTTAAAAAATTTTATAAAATCTACAAGTGATGAAATTAAATGGTATCCAAAAGCATCATTTAAAATAAATATATTTAATGATATTTTTATAAAAGAAATAAATACATATATAGAAGAATTAAATATAGAGTTTAACAATTATATAAATTATGATGGTATAGTAAATAATGATGGATTTATAATAACACCATTAGATGGATCAAGAGAATTAAAAATTAAACCAAAAAGTTTAATGACAATAGATTTAAAATATATAAATAATAATTGGTTAGATGATAATAATAATATTTATAAAAATATAACATCTGGTAAATATAAAGAAGGAAAAATTTATAGATGTTATCCAAAAATAGAAAATAATATTGTAATTTTTACACCAAAAGATATTAGATATGATAAAAAAACACCAAATACACAAAATATATGTAAAATAGTAACATCACTTGTAAATTTCAATTGGTTAAATCAATTACATGAAAATAATTTTTATTATCAAAAAACCAATAATTTATTTGATAATAAAATTAAAAAAATATTAGAACAAAATAAAACAATTACTATTAATTATATAAAATCACTAAATCCATCATTTAATAAAAATTGGTTAGATTTAGGATGCGGTAATTGTAAATTTTATAATTATATTAAAATTCATAATCCTAAAAAATATGTTGGAATTGATATTGATATAAAAAATATAATTAAAGCTTATAAAAAATATAATACAGAAAATGATTTTGAAGTACATAATTGTGATTTAAATAATAATTGGCTAAAATATAATTTAAAATTATATGAGTTTAGCTTTGATATAAAATATGATTATATTATTTGTAATTTTAGTATAATGCATTTTTGTAATGATTTATTTTGGGAACAATTAAATAAAATATCTACAACTAATACACAATTTATATTTAATGTTACATTACCTAACATTTCATGGGATATGAATAATAGTTATATTAAATCAAATAATACTTGTACTAAAATATATTTAGAATGGATACATGATAAACCAATACAAGAAAGAATTATAACAAAAGATGAAATATTAAATATTATTAATAAATATGGTTGGTCTATAAACAAAACAGAAAAAAATACAACTAATAATTTAATTTCATGTTATGAATGGTACTTTTTAATTAAACTGTAAATATATAAAATCTACTATTTTAATAATGGAAAAATATGATATAGTTATTTTATTATGTGTTATTATACTTTTATTTTTATATAATTCTAATAAAAAAATACTAAGAATAGATAAAAAAAATATTTATAAAAATAATGATATTAAAATTGTTAATAAAAATATAGATATTAAAAAAAATATTTATAAAAATATTGATATTAAAACTTTAAATGGACAAATTACTAGACAAACATTATTAAATGAAATTGGTGGATCTGAATTTTATAATAAATTTCAAATATTATCTAATATTTCAGGTAATACAATAGAACAAAAAAAAGAATATAGTACATATGCAAAAACTCCAACAAAATTAAATAAATGAAAATTCATTACCATCATATGCATCATATTCATTAGATTTTTTAATATTTTTATCATTATAATAATAATAATTATTACTTTGATTATCATCTTTTTTAGCAGGAATATTTACTGGTGTATTATCTTTTTTTTTATTTAAATCATTAAAATTTGTACTTTTAATAACCATATTTTGAATTATTTGTTCTTTAATTTTATTTTTTACAATTTCATGTTTTTTACATTTAATAATTGATACGCCTATTAAATCTTTATTTACTATTTCATCAAACTTAATATCACCTTTAAAATTTGAAACAACCAAATTACCAATAGATAATGCTGTTTCTTCATCTTGGCATGATATCACAATTTCACCACTTCTAGGTTCAAAATTTATATTTGTTAAATAATTTTTCCAGTTTTCATAATCATTTAATGAGGGTATTGCAACTTTTAAATAAAAATTATATGGATCATTTTCTCCATATTTATAAATAATTTTTGTCCAAGGTTGTGGATCATAAAAATCCCAATGAACATATTCATTTGGTTTATAATCATATGGTTTACCAAATTTATTAATATCAATTTCTTCAAATTTTACATTTTTATTTTCCTTTGTATTTAATTTATGTTTTGGATGTAATATTTGAGGTATATTATTGAAAGATTCTATTTGATTATTTTGGTTTTGGGATTCTATAATATTCAAGTTAACAATGGCTTCTTCATTATCACTTTCTTCTTCATTATCATTTTCTTCTTCATTATCACTTTTATTATCACTTTCATTTTCACTTTCATTATCATTGTCATTAGTACTTTCATTATTACTAATAATATTAGTACTTTTATTATGTATATTTTTAATAGTAGTATTAAATTTATTAAAATATTTATTTTTATTTATATCATATAAATCATAAATTAATATTAAAACAATAATTACAAAAAAAATTTTTTTTATCATATTGAATATAATTAGAAAAAAAATATAAATTAATATCTTCTAACTGGTTGATCAAAAATTAGTTTATAAAATGGATCAACAATATGATCACTATATGGCATATTTTTTATATAATTTATATTTTTAAATTCAATAATTTGTTTATTAAGTATATGAAAAGTTAAATAATCTTCACCTATAAAATCTATTTTTTTATCAAATACTTTACATAAATCGACATCATCCTTAATCATATTAAATAATTTATTATAAATTATAAAATTATTTTCAACAACATCAATAATATTTTCTCTAACAGTTGTATATTTTAATTTTAATTTATCAATAATATATTCAGGCATTTTTTTGTTTAATACAATATCTAAATTATACCATCCAAAGTCTAATTTTATATAATTATTTTTACCAAATTCTTTTATTTTATTTTTAGCGTAATTATAAATTGTATGATTATAAAAATTATTGTATAAAAACATTTTAATATTTGAATCATAATTATTTTTAAATTCACTAAAATTACGATATGTATTATAAATACGAGCTGTTGAATAATAAAAAATTTTACCAAAATAAAATATTAGATCAATTTCATCATCAGTTAATTCTTTTTTTTCATTTTTATAAAAATATTTAGTATTTATATAATTAACTATTAATGAATCACCTAATTCTATATTAATATATGGATATCCATCTTCAGTAAAAATATTAAAATTGATACCTTCTTTTATTTTATTACCATATAATTTTGAATATGAACTATTATCACTACCATCAAACCATTGAAAAGTCATTTTATAAAGTTTATTTTTAAGTTTGATGTTTATTTGATCAGAATCCTCAATAAAATTGTGTAACATTTCTAATTTATTAACACCTCTAGCTTCATATGTCTCAAAATTAACTGTTTTAATATTATCTTTAAATGTATAATTATAATAAGATATATTATCATATTTACAGCCAACATATTTAAGTTCATATTTTTTATTTATTAATTTTTCAAAAGATGGATTTGTATGATAATATTTAAAATTATCATTTTTGGATATTATTAAAAATTCAGAAAAAGGAGAAAATAAAAATTCTTCTTCATTAGGAAAAAGAGAAAAGTTTTCAATAAAAAACCCTATTCCTGGTGTATTTTTAGGTATATGAATTTTTAATAATATTAAACCAAACGTTCCATTTATTCCTGGGCTATAAAAAGGATCTCTGGTTGATGATGTAAACCCATTATCTATAAATTTTTCACCTGCTTGTAAATTTTTTATAAATGTATCATTCCATATAAATCTATAAAGTACATAATCTTTTTCTAATGGTTTACTAGTTTTAAATACATTTATTAACTTTTTTAAACCATTTAAAATATAACTATTTATAGTAAATTTTGTTTTTCTTAAAAATACATTAAAAATAAATGATCCAATAAATGAATAAAATGTTATCCATGAAATTATATTTTTATCTATTATTTCCTCTGAATGATTTTTTATTTCGTCAAAAGACACATCGTTTTCTGAAATTTTTATGCATATACTATAATGTATTTCTTTTTCATTTAATGATTCTATATCAATTTCCTCTTTCAAAATATTCATATTTTCTCCTAATTTTATTAATTCAGTTTTTGTATAATATGGTTTTAAATGTTTAAAAAAAGGATGAAAACTTTTTCTTTTACATATACTTACTTGTAAACCTAATTCTTTACTATATTTGTATAATACTTTATATGATGTATCTGTTAACATTTTTAGATCATAATTACTTATAATATCTAGATTTTTTTTAAAAATTAAACTTTTAGGTTTATCTATTTCTTTACAATCATTATATTTTTTCTCCATCCAATCTTTTATTTCATCTGTTACAAATCTATAATGTGATTCTATTAATCTATAATGTAAATTTTTTTTAAATATAGGATATATTTGTTGACTATATATATCATACATTGGTATATATTCTTCATATTCTGATAATTTTATTTTATCTTTATCTGATAATTTTATTTTTAAATTAAAAATATCTTGAATTAATTTTTCATTTATAATCATATTAAACAAAACTAGATTTTATTCAAAAAATATTTAGTTTTTATATATTATTACCATCAAATACTGAAATATTTTTCATTGTTTCTCGTGATACATCTAATACTAATACATCTTGTGGTCTTATATTAAAATACCAAAAAATTAATACTACAAATATTAAAGCAAATAATTCCAGTTTAAAAATATTATTCATTATTATTATTTAGATAAAAATTAAACTCATAAAAAAAATAAAAAATATTTAAATTATCCTTTTTTCTATTATATATTATATATGAATACTCCTCAAGTTCAACTTCCTATGGCTGTTCCTCAACAACCATCTTTACCTGCTGGTACTATGCCTTTTCCTACTATTTTGAATATTAAAAATGAAACTTGCTCTGGCATGTTTGATTTATTAAAACAATATTGGTGGGTTTTAGTTTTATTACTTGTTGTCTATCTATACTATAGACATCTTAAATCTAAAAAAGACAAAACACCAGAAGAAGAAACTGAACAACTTCCAACTACTACTACTGATTAAATAAATTATTAATTAAAAATTACTATTTTTAATTAATTTATTCTATTCTTGATAATTTTAATACTCTAAATTCAAATGGTGTTCCATCTAATGCTTCTATTAAATAATCTGCTTGTACCTCATCTTTAAATTCTATATATGCAACAGTATCATCTTGATAATTTTTAATATTAATATATTTAACATGTCCCCAATCATATAATAGTTCTTGTAACTCTTCCTTTGTTATATCACTTGGTAAACTACACATTTTTACTTTTCCACTTGGTCTATCATTATTATATCGTTGCTGTCCATCGTTATTATAATGGGATGGTCTATTATTATATCGTTGGTGTCCATCATTATTATATCGTTGTGGTCTATCATTATTATATCGTTGTTGTCCATCATTATTATGATGTTGTTGTCCATCATTATTATATCGTTGTTGTCCATCATTATTATGATGTTGTTGTCCATTGTTATTATATCGTTGTGGTCTATCATTATTATATTGTGGTCTATCATTATTATATTGTGGTCTATCATTATTATGATGTTGTTGTCCATTGTTATTATATCGTTGTGGTCTATCATTATTATGTTGTGGTTTATCATTATTATGTTGTGGTTTATCATTATTATGTTGTGGTTTATCATTATTATGATGTGATGGTTTAACATCATTATGTTTTTTTTTATCATTAGTAATTTCTTGTTGTTCTGGTGCATTCTTATTACATTTAATTGTAAGATGATTTCCACCACATTTTCTACATTTAATACTCGTGCTCATAATATATAAGCTACCATTTGTTTAAGTATTAAATTCAATTTTTATTATAAAATAATTATTTACACCCTTGAAGATTTAAAATGGCGATTTTATTTAGCATAAAAATCTATAAGGTTTATTCATTTCAGAAATATGTAAATTATGATTTTTGTTATGTCGTCAAACATAACTGAATTTTTAAATTAGGTTTAAAAATCTCTATTATTGCATAAACTTTTTATAAGTAATTACAATAATTTCATAGATAAGGATG
>JACCDY011268131.1_pt1 | contig 15186 bp, 13 predicted proteins | sample 7446391 | NCBI WGS metagenome assembly JACCDY01 (sample SAMN15323451, study PRJNA562643) | freshwater metagenome | isolation source: river surface water | place: USA:Blue River Watershed | collected 2017-08-18 | reverse complement strand
TTGTGATTTAACATCATTTTTTGTAAAAAACAAAATAATTCTTTAATTGTCGATTAAATTGATTTTTTTATTTTATTTTTATACCTTCCACTATAACATAACTAAATGATGAAGAGAAAACTATCCTCAGAAGAGATTGAATTTATAGCGGACGCTATTGTCCCTAATCCATATATAAGTAAGGATGTTTCTACGTGTATTGTTGACAACCTTAAACAAAACATCAGAAAACAACTTTCTATGATTGAAACTTATCCTGAAAATATCCCTAAACTTAAAGATGAAATTCATAAATACTATATTAGAAGTCAACTTGACGCTTCGGAATCCGTTGGGTGTATCGCCGCGTCATCAATCGGTGCCGATACAACTCAGGCTTCTTTGAATAGTGTAGAATGGAACACAAGAGTTCTCATTGATAAGAACGGTACTATGAAAGAAGACTGTATTGGTAGAATTATTGATGATGAATTCAACAATAAAGGTTTTACAACTGTTGTTTATTCAGGTCAAATTGACGATAATGTTAAAAATGGAAATAACCCTTACGCTCAAGTCTTAAATATAGATGATAAAAACTGGCTTATTACATCTATTGATGAAGATGGTAATTCTAGTTGGAAAAAAATAACCCAATTAATTAGACACCCCTTATATACAGGCTTGATTAAGGTTTCTACTAAAACAGGAAGAAGTGTAGTTGCTACAACTGGTTTATCTTTCTTAGTTAAAAGAGACGGTAAAATTGTCCCTATAAATGGAAGTGAGTTGACTATTGGTGATAAACTCCCTATATCTTGGAAAATACCTAAGCCAGCTACTGTTAAAACTACTTTACATCTTAAGGATTACTTAAGCCCAAAAGAATATATTTACGGAAGTGACTTGTGGAAGGCCAAAGAAATAAGAGACCATTACTATGTCTCTCTCGGTAAAAAGAAATATCCTTGGTGGAAAGAACACAACGGTATTGATTTTATCCTTCCATTTCAAAGAGGAGATACAGCAATGGAATGTATAGAAGGAAAAGGTAAGTCTAAAATAGGAAATGAAGACATATTAAAAGGTTATGTTTATAATCATATTAGAAGTTCAGCTCAAAATTTAATACCTGAATATATACCTTTAGATGAAGACTTTGGATTCTTTATTGGTGCTTATCTTGCAGATGGTTGTTCAAGTGATAATTATATAGCTATAAGTAAGTATGATAAATCTTATTTAGATAGAATAGAAAAATTAGCCACTAAATGGGGTGTAAAAACTCATTATACAAAAATAGGATATAAGTATATTCATATGAATAAGTATGAAGAAAATAAGGGAAGAGAGGTGTCTGAATACGCAAAAAATATGGAACATAATGAAGGTAATGCCGATATAAGATTACACAGTACTTTGCTTAATACTTTATTATCAAATCTTTGCGGTAAAGGAAGCGAAAATAAACGTGTTCCTGATTTTGCATATAATGCACCTGATGAGTTTGTTAGGGGTATGTTAGATGGTTTGTTCTCAGGCGATGGAAGTGTTACAAAAAATGATATAAAATATTGTTCAGTTTCTAAGACCCTTATAGATGGTATATTAACATTTCTTGCAAGAATAGAAGTGTTTGCAACTAAAGGAGAAGTTATAGTTAATAAAAATAATAAAGGAAGCAAGGTTATTCTTCCTATGTATACCTTAAGAATAGCTTCTGAAAATGTTAATAGATTTACAGATTTTATAGGTAATTTAACCATAAAAGAAAAGGATAATAAACTTGAAGGGCAAATGTATAGAGAAAGATTGCACAATATATATTACCTTGAAAAAGATAATGTTCTTAATGATGTTATTATGGATGAAATTGTCTCTATAGAGTCTGTTGACACTAATACGTATGTTTATGATTTTACAGTAGAAGAAACTAAAAACTTCATAATTCAGGGTAATTTAAACTGTAGAGATTCCTTTCATTCAGCCGGAATTGGCAAGGCAAATTTAACCGGTGGATTGGTTAGACAAAATGAATTATTGAACGCTTCAAAGAAGGTAAAAACTCCCTCTTGTAGTATTCATCTAAATAAGGATATGATAGACGTGACAAACCTTTTTAAAGTAAAAGAATTTGTTAATAGTAATATAAAGTATTATGAGCTTCAAGATATGATTGAAAATATATCGATTGAAAATAACCCTGAATTACCTGAAGAAGATGTAAAATACTATAATTTCTTTTCTACAGTCTTTGACGAAGAATATAAAGGGTGTGAATGGAGAATAAAAATTGACCTTAAACTTGACACATTATATAAATCTAAAAAAACACTTCTTGAAATAGCTTGTAATATTTATTCTTGTATTGATGAAGACCGAGAATATATTGGTATTGTTTTCTTCCCTGATATAACAGGAAGATTAGATATATGGGTAAAAAACAATATGGAAGACCCTGAAACTTATGTTAGAACTTCAAAGAAGAAGAAGCTTGAAGTTTTAGAAAGTCATAAAGAGGTTATTAATACCATTGTAAACGCCGATAACAAGTTTCAAAAATTTATAAAAAATATTCTTGTTCCTACCCTTAATTCTGTTCCGGTAAGTGGTATCTTTGGTATAGAAGACTGTTATTATTCCCAAATAAAGAAAACCGATGAATGGATGATTGATACTAAAGGTAGCAATTATAAAGAAATAATAAATCAGCCTTATATTGACTTCAAAAAAACAAAAAGTAATAATATGTGGGACATGCTTGAGGTATTAGGTATAGAAGGCGCCCATCACTTCTTAATAGAAGAATTTAGTAAAGTTATTACTGTCAATAAAAGACATCTTAACATTCTTCTTGACAGTATGACTTTTCAAGGTAAAATTATGAGTGTCAGTAGATATGGTATTGACCGTAAACACGTCGGACCTCTTGCTAAGGCTTGTTTCGAACAACCTGTCGAAAATTTTCTCATCAGTGCATCAAAGGGTGAAATTGATGAGATTACAGGTGTTACAGCAGCAATTACACTTGGTAAATTGTCAAGAATAGGTACAGGTAGTGTTGACCTTATTATTGACGAAAATAAAATCAAGAGGGAATTAGAGGCGATGAAATTAGAAGATATTAAAGAGGTTAAAGATGAAGAAGAAGAGTTATTTTTAGTATAAAAAGAAGTTTAAGTTTAAAAGTATGACTTTTAAATTTAATATATTTAAGTATGAACTTAAGCGAAGTTTCCTCTGTCAGAATTGATACCAAATGGTGAGGTACGTTCAACTTGTCTTTGTTGAGGAGTGAGGGTACGTTCAAAGATAGAGTCTTTGAGGGTAGAAGATTGTTGAATATCGCTGTAGTTGGAGAAATAACCTTGCACAACGTCTTTATCACCAACACTTCTAATATCGAACCATCCTCTCTTTTCAGGCATGATTTCAAGGTCACCTCTGAAATAATCAACATCACCGTAGTTACGTCTCTTTAAAGGTGCAAAAAGTGTTCTTTCATAAATGAAATTGTTAGGATCAGTTGGGTCTAAGTTAGCAGAGTATCTCATATCAGGAGTTGGCATAATATCTTTAACATCTTGTAATTGTGGGGTACCTTTACCTACTTTAGCTAACATTTCGTCAACTTGAGATGAAGTTAAGGTTTGTTTATTTAATAACATATTATCACCTGCCATTTGACTTAAAGCTTCATATTGTGGAACAGCTCTCATAGCTACAGGTTGAGGAAAAGAAGGAGGAGCAGTGAAAGCATTTCCAGCTGGAAGTTCTTCTGCAAATCTAAATTGTTCTCTATCTTTATTCATTAAAACATACGCGCCTAATGCAGTTCCTAAAAGTAATAAACTAGTATTCATTTTAAGAAAAGAAACAGAAAAAAGAAAAAATTTATTTATTTAATATAAAATGGTTGATTACGATCACCTCATACTTTTATTTACGTTCTTGTTCCTTGTTTTAATCACAGTTCAGTTAAATAAGATTTATTCTTACAATGATCCAATGATAGAGAGAATAAGAAATGATTTATTAAAGGTTGACCCAAGAGTTGCAAATCTTAAGTTTTATGCATCGAATGAATCTTTCACTGAAGATAAAAAATTCGTTTACCTTTGTCTTAAAGACGAAAATGGAAACTATTATGACTATAATATGCTTATGTATGTATGCTTACACGAATTAGCCCACGCTTTTAGTGTTGGGATTGATACCTCACATACAACCCAAGAATTTAAAGATAACTTTAGAACCTTATTAAGGCGTGGAGAAGAACTTGGACTGTATGACCCTAAAAAACCCCTCAATTATAATTATTGTCCTCGTTCTTAGGAACGAGGACCGAGCGAAGCGATGTCCCGAGAAGTTAAGCTTCTCGGACGGAGGAAGAATGAAACTGGTGCCTTGGGTCCAGTGTCCTCGTTCTTGAAAGACCCAAGGTCGTTCTTAATATGAAGGTTAATTTTTTACATATAAATGTATGTAAAAAATATATAGTTGAATATAAGATGATTACAACATAGCATAACCATAAGTAGTAGAACCACCTGAAACAGAGATTGAAATTTGTAAGTTGATAGTTTGGGTAACACCTCCTGTAGCACCTGAGATAGTCTTAGATGAACCAGAACCTCCAGTACCAACTGCAACAATGACATCATTAGATGAAGCAATGTTTGTAACTGTAAATGAGAAGATATCAGAAGAGGAGACATCGAAACCTCCTGGACCTAATAATAAGGTAATTAAATCAGTAGCAGATGGTAAAGTTAAAGTAAGATTACCAGCAGTACTGTTACCAATAATACTACCTGCAACTAATTGTTCTGCAGTTAAAGCTCTAGTAATACCACCAGAAGCACCAGTGAAGAATTGGGTTTGTGGGAATCTAACCAATTTACCAGGTTGAACTAAGAGCTTTCTAGAATCGCTGACGATAGAGAAAGAAGTTGGATTAGTAACGTTATAGAATGACATTTCGGTTTATTTATTAATGGAGAAAGAAAAAAAATATTTTTTTTATGAATTTAAATTCAACTTCAAAAAAAAATAAGATTAATATAAGGTTTAATTTAAGCTATTTGTTCTCTTTGAGAACGGGTCTCGGGTGAAGACCCAAGGTCTTCTGTAGCTCTTATAATAATGTATATGCATAAGTAGTAGAACCGCCTGAAACTGTGACGGAAACTTGAACTGGGATAACTCTTTCTGCACCTGCTGCAATAAGCTTAGAACCTGTACCGCCAGTACCTGCGTTAATCTTTAATGCAAAAACCGCATCAAGATTTTGAACTCTTAAGTTAAAGATATCAGATGATGAAACATCAAAACCTCCTGGACCTAATAATAAGGTAATAAAGTCAGTAGCAGATGGTAAAGTATAAGTAGCTGGATTACCTGAAGTACCAGTTGCTCCAGGAGTAGCTAAGATAGCACCAGCAACAGTTTGTTCTGCGGTGAAAGTATAAGAAGCACCAGTAAACCATTGAGTTTGTGGAACTCTTCTTAATTTACCACCTTGGTATAAGAGTGAAGCACCTTGTACGTTAATATCAAAAGTTGATGGATTGGTAACGTTATAGAATGACATTTTATTATTCATAAAGAAAAAAAATATTTTTTATTAAATGATTTTTATCTCATCTTATATATTATCTTTATAAAATAAAATGAGTGTTATCGTTCCTATTTCAAGCCTTACACCTACTATCCTTAAAAAACTTGATAAAGACCTCCACGTAAAACCTATCATCCAACCTCTTAAACATCAGGTTAACTCCAAACTCGTGGAAGCTTTTGATAGTTTTAGGATGGACCCTGGGTCCATCCAATTAGACGGTGAAACAAAAGATGTCGCAGCAATCCCTTTTAATTACTACTATCATCACCTCGAACACATAGAAAGAATTCCAAACGCTGATTTTAAACCTCTTTCTCTTAAATTTGAAGGAAACCTTTTACCCCGTCAAAAGGAAGTCAAAGATGAATGTATTGAAATCCTCAATAGAACTGGTAGTGTTGTTTTATCCCTTCATACAGGCTTTGGTAAAACTGTTATGGCTATTTATCTTGCGTCTAGAATCAAGGTTCAAACTATCATCATATGTCATAGAAAAATTATTATGGATCAATGGGTTCAAAGTATCAATAAATATATCCCCACAGCTACAGTAAGAATATTAGGGGAAAAAATGAAACGCGGATACAAAGGACCTGAAGAACAGGATGTTGATTTTCTTATTTGTAACGTCATAAACATCCCTAAAAAAGACAGAATGTATTTTAAGAATTTTGGCCTTGTTGTCATAGATGAAATTCATACTATCTGTACGGAATCTTTCTCGAGAGGATTACTTTATCTTTTCCCTGATTATATCATCGGCTTATCCGCCACCCCATTTAGAACCGATGGTATGGATAGATTAATTGAACTCTTCTGTGGTCCCGAAATTATCTATAGAAAACTTTACAGGCCATTTAATGCCTATAAAATTAAAACAGGATTTAAACCTAAGACTGAACTCAATGTCTCAGGAACTCTTGACTGGAATTCTGTATTAGAAGACCAAGCTATAAATAAAGACAGAAATAACCTTATAGCTAATATATGCCGTTATTTTATAAATAGAAATATTCTCGTTCTTGTAAAGCGTAAAGAACACGCAGAAATTCTGAAGAATATGCTCTTGCAATACGGTGAAGACGTTGATATGTTTACTGGAGACAGTAAAGAATGTAATTATAATTGTAGGATACTTGTAGCCACATATTCTATAGCTGGTTGTGGCTTTGATATGGTTAAATTGGACTTACTTATAGGCGCAGCAGACGTGTTAGAAAATTTTACTCAATATATTGGACGTATCTTTAGAAGGGACGATGTAAGTGCAATTTATATAGATTTAATAGACGAAATGTCAACTATGAAGAAGCATTCGTTAGAAAGATTAAAAGTATGCAAGGAGCTTGGAGCTGAAGTTAAGGACTTTGAAAAAAGCTTTAAAGATTTTTTTAAAATGATTTCTTACTTAAATTTATAATCTTTTTTATTATTAAAATGAGTTTTGTACGTGAAGAAATAACTTCTAAGTTGCTTAACAGCGTCAATATGAAAGTTGAGGGTCCCCTCCCTTCTTTCATACAAAACTATCTATCTTTTAAATATAACTTTGTTCCTCGCTCTTCTAACGAGCGTATAAATCCCTATAGAATTATAGACTTGGATGGCTTTGCTTTATATATGTTAGAATGTAATTGTCTTTTAAACGTCGAAGGACTTGAGTTTGACTACAGCTGTTTTATACTTTCACAAGACCATCTAGATGATGTTGTAGAATATTCTATCCCTGGTAGTGATGGAAATGACTATATTGTTAGAAATTCAAACTACTATGATTTCCACTTTATAAAGACCCCATTCTTTATGATTAATAATATAGTTCATCCTGAAACATATGATACTAAAACACTCTATCTTTCAGGATTATATGAGATATTTACTAATCCTTCTTTTGATAAAAATCTTATGCCTTTTGGTGAAGGTATAATTGAGTTTTTTAGAGAATGCAGTTTACGTAACCTTCCTTTTAAAGATGTTGTTTCAAAACTTATCTTGTCTCAGCTTCCTTCATTTAATGACTATTTTGAAGCTATTTTACCATTTATTGTAAAGTATGCTAATATAACCCAAGAATATACCTCTATATTACCTATTAAAAGAACTGACACCTTTTACCCTGAAAGTAAAAGTAGCGTGTTATTAAATGTGAATGTTCCTGCAATTCACACTGAAAATTATGTTTTTAGTGAATATGATGAAAAATTAATGAAAAAATATGAAGAAAATCTCAACTCCCTTCTACCCTTTAAAACTCCTATCTATTCTTACCCTTTATATTCCCCTTTAGATAAAAAAGTTGTTTACTACGGTAATTCTGCCTTGAATTATGAATTATATATAAAAATACTTAGTAGAGTAAAAGAATGGGATAATACCATTCTTGAAAGAATTTATAAGTTTAAAAAATCAGTTGCCGGTTACCTTAAAGGTTATTATTTTGCATATCATATACAACACTCTATCTATAGTAATCTTTATCCTGTAAGCCCTTTTCCATCTCCACAGAAACCGCAAGAAATTCCTCAATATTACCCTACTTGGACCCTCGGTCAAATTAAATCTATTAAAAACAAAGAAGACCTTTTAAAGGTTATTATTAAGACAGTATGGCATAATAATAAATTCATGGCAAATAAACTTGATAAAGACCTTAGAAGTCTTATAGGAAATCAATCCATAAACGACCTTCAATTCTATAACATAATAAATGAGTTATATAAGAATAATAAACCAAAAGAAACTGGGTTTGACAGAGGTCAATTTAGATTTGACGAAATAAATAAATTAGGACTTTTCAAAGACCTTGTAATTAACGATTACACAAAGTATCTTGATTTTGGAGGTGGTATTGGTGATGTGTCTTCTTCTATAGCTAAAAACTTGAAATTAAAAAAGGAAAATTCATTCGTAACTGATATCCAAAACTGGCTTGGAAAAGAACACACTGATGAATATGTAAAACATATTACTTATAGATATCTTAAGACCAATCTTCTCCCTTTTGAAAAGGAAACATTTGACCTTATAACATGTCTTCAAGTTCTTCATCACATCCCTGATAAAAAATACACTATTTCTCAGCTTCGTAAAGTTATAAAGAATAATGGTATTTTAATTGTAAGAGAACACGATTGCAGGGATAGTCAAGACAGAACTATGATTGATATAGAACATTCTCTTCACGCTTATGCTGTAGACGAACAAGGTATTGACTATTTCCAAAACTACCACGACAATTATATGACTAAAAGTGAGCTCTCAACTCTTATGGCAGAAGGAGGGTTTGAACTACTTGATACTTTCCCTGAAAAAGGTATTACAAGATATTATTATTCAGTATGGAAACCTGCTGGATTTAAAGTCGAAAAACCTATCGAGAAACCAAAGCCTAAAAATTGGGCTGATTATAGCAGTGATGAAGATGAAGAAGTAGATTTAACACTTGATAAAAATAACCAACCTAATTTGACCTTTAAACAACTCTCAACATATAATAAAGATGATGTTGTGGCTGAAATGAAGAATGTCGATTTTCCTTATCATAAATACTATATAAATAAGCCTGAATTTTATTTTAATAATTTGAAAAACTTTAAATATACTCTTAACCCTGAAATTGTTGATAAAATTCAAGGTATTTACTTTAAATCAAGAATTTCCTATACCTTTAAAGAACCTGAACTTTTTGGTATGACAAAAAGTATGACACCTACTCTTGTAACTATGAAAGAAGACTATAACACTATTGATGTTATAACAAACTTATTCACTGAAGAACAAAGAATGAAAGCTAAAGTTTATAAAGGTAAATCAGAAGCTATTTCCCCATTTGAATTCTGGATGACACAAAAGTCTAAAATTATTGAAGTTATTTACTCTGAAAAACAACCTCTTAATTCATATACCCTTAGAGAAGCCCTATTTAAACTTGTACCAGAAGCTACTCTGTTTAAAACAACTGTGGCTAAATCCATCTATGATATATTTAAACCTACACATATACTTGATATGAGCTCAGGGTGGGGTGATAGATTAATTGCAGCAATAGCTTATGGGGAAAGTTCTGGAGTTAATGTTAAATATTCAGGTTTTGACCCTAATTCTGCCCTTAAATATAAATATATGGATATTGTAGATAAATTAGCCCCAAGAAATAAATATCATAATTTTAAGGTTAGAACTGAACCATTTGAAACTGCTAACTTGAAGGATATTAAAGATGTTGATTTATTCTTCTCAAGCCCTCCATACTTTGATTTTGAAATTTATACTAACGAAGAAACTCAGTCTATTAATAACTATAAAACATACAATGATTGGCTTGTCAGATTTTTATTTAGAAGTATCAAAAATGCATTCTCCGTCATTGTCAAAGACGGTTATTTCGTTATGCATATTACAGATACTGGTAACATGAGAAATGTATGCGAATTAATTAAGCTTTACATTGAAGAACATTTAGACGGAAGTTATATCGGTTGTATATTCACACAAGCTCCAGGTAAAAGAAGACATCCTATGTGGGTCTTCAAGAATACCGGACCCGAGGCACCGGATACTAAGACAAAAATTGAGAAGAAAGTTATGGATAATTTATACCCTGAAGTTTCAAACTTGATAATTTCTGTTGAAAATGAACCTAAACCTGAGAAGAAAGCTGGAAAGAGAGCTGTTAGCTTTGCGAACGGAGCCAAAGGTGATAAAGCGGAAAGAAAAGTTCAATCGCAACCATATGATGAAAGTGGAAGATATGTTGGTTTCAACTTTTGAAAGCTTAAAAAATAATCTTTTTATATTATAAAGATGGATGCTAATAAAATAAAGTTTGTTGACAATGATGGTTCCGCCGAAGTAGTTGACCCTCCTATGACATCAAGAATTCACAAAGAGACAGGGTCCTTCGAGAATACACAAGAAACTATTGAAGAAAAATCCTCAAACGAAGAAGTAAGTATAAAATCATCCTCGGATGAAGAAAAACCTTCTACAATCTCCGTAGGCTCCGAACATCTTTTGGGAGAGAATGACGAGACTAATTCGAAAGAGGTAAATGCTTCTCTTGATGTAACATCGGAGAGACAAAGTCTTGATATGTCATTGGTAAGAGAGACTTTAATCGAAAAGGTTATAGAGGATGCTGTGGAACAAAACGTAAAAGTTCTTGAAAAAATGGAAAGTGTTCTCTCATCTTCAATTGAAGCTTCGGTTGAAGACCTAAAGTCTTCGGTTGAAGAACCTAAGACTGATGAAGTAAAAGATGAGATAGATAAGGAAGCTTTAAGTTTAGTTGCAAATGCAGTTAATGATATCCGTGCAGAAGAACGTGTTCCAGTAACACCTAAAGGATGCTGTATTTTACAATAATTTTATTATTTCTTGTAGTAATAATAAAATGTCTTTTGTCAAAGATTTACTCAAGCATATTGAAAGTGAAGATAGGGTTCCAAAGCCTTATAATCGTCCAGATGATTTTCAAGAAAGAATGTTAAGTACTAGATCTCCAAGGTCTTATCCACGTGAAGAATCATTGAATCAAAAATGGTTAAAAGAAATAGAGAGACAAGATAGGATACAAAAACCTCTTAATAATATACCAGTTTTTCAGGGTGATATTGAAGAATTGATTAAAAACTTAGATTTAGAGCTAAAAGGTAACCCACCTGCTTATATTAAAAAGAGAAAATCTAGAAGAGGGTCAAGAACATCTAAAAGAAAGACCTCTAGAAAAAGAGGGTCAAAGAGAAGAACCTCTAAAAGAAAGACTTCGAGAAAATAAAAAATATTCTTTTATAACTATAAAATATGCTTATAAAAGATAAAAAAATAGACCGTATATCTGGTCCTGTTTCTTTCGCTTTACTTAAACCGAAAAAGTTTATCTTTGAAGAACTTAAGAAAGAAGGGGTTCATCTCCCTATATTTATGTTGTTTGGAGACATTCATTTCTCTGGTAAATATCAATGTGAAAAGTGTACTTGCGGAGGCTCCTCTTCCGCCTTTGGCTCCTCTTCCGCTGGTTGTTGTATGCCTATATATTCGAATGAATTTTTAAGGTTGTTTGACAGTATGGCTACTAAAGAATATCCTATAGACTTTGGTATAGAGGGATTTTATGCTGGAGAAAAAAGAAAATATGTGGCAACAGAATATAATATATTAGCTCTTAAAGAGGTTGCAAGAAGGTCTGAAATGCGACCTATGTTAATGCTTAGAGAAAATAATATTGCTTGCTACATTAAAGAACTAAGAGGTACTAACTTATATGATAAATATTGCCCTACAAAGAACATCAGATGGCATTTTATGGATGCTAGAAGTGCAGGAGGGTCAAAATATGACTTAGAAAATTTATTAATAGAATTAGACTTACCTGATACCGATAATAATTTAAACAAATTATTTGAGACAGAATTATCAAAGTCAAACATTAGACATATTATAGATAGACTAAAGTCTAAATTTAAAGACAAAACTATGTTTTATAAATTAATTAATTTAAAATATTATATTTCAACTTTCCCTGAAAAAGCTATTGATTATTTTTTAAGTATAGCTACCCCTCAAAATAGTTTAATTATAAAACAATTTAATAAGCTTTCTAAAAGCCTCAAAGATTTAGAGTTTTGGAAAAAAAGTATGTCTGATTATTTTTTACACATTTCTAAACCTTTGAATAAAGACATAAATACCGTAAAATCAAAATTTTATGGATTAATAATAAGAGATGGTATTGATGAACTTTCAGAGCTTCTTAGAGACATAAAGAATAGAAACTTATTAAAACAAGGTTCAACCATTAGTATAAGAGAAAATACTATATTTATGGATATGTATTATATATTTAGAACCTTCAAAATACCTAAAGGTGACAGAAACCCTTATTTATCCCTTATTCATATTGGAGATAGACACAGAGAAAATATAACCTTCTTCTTAGCTAATATTATTAAATATTATGATATTGTTAAAGAGGTTAATATTAAAGATGACCCTCAAATGAGATGTACTCTTATGCCTAATATAGACTTTAACGATTTAGCCCTCCAATACGGTATTGATATTAAGGCTATTAAACCTTATGTTGCACCCTACGTCGCACCTTATGTCGCACCTTATGTCGCACCTTATGTCGCACCTTATGTCGCACCTCCAGTAAGAAGAGCTTCTGGAGGAGCTAAAGCGGGAGGAGGTAGAAGAAAGGCATCTGGTAGAAGATCACCAGCTAAGAGACGTTCTCCAGCTAGAAAGACATCTGTAAGACGTTCACCTACTAAGAGACGTTCACCAGCTAAACGAGCTTATGCGAGTAGAAGAAGATCACCGGCTAAGAGACGTTCACCATCTAGAAAGACAACTGTAAGACGTTCTCCGGCTAGACGAGCTTCTGCGGGTAGAAGAAGACGATAATTTTTATAATTAGAATAAATTATAAAAATAGTATTACATCATATGACGGGATCTGAAACCGGAATTTTTTCTTGACTTTTTCTTACCACGAGATTTCTTACCACGGGATTTCTTACCTCTTGAAGTTTTACGAGATTTACCACGGGATTTTCTTTTAGAACCCTTGATGCGTCTTCTAATTCTGAAACCCATTGATGCTAAATCAAATTCAAATTCAGGTGGTATTCTTCCTTTAGCGACTTCAACCTTTTCTTCTAATTTTTCTAATTTTTCTTCAACGACTTCTTTAGCTTCTTTAACTTCTTCTTTTAATTCAGCAATAACTGGAGCTGGAGCACCTGCAACAATTGCATCTTCTAATTTTTCTTCTTTCTTATCAAGGATAGCTTCTGCTTTATCTAATTCCTTCTTTTCTTCCTTAACATAACCAGCTGGTGGACCCATTGGACCTTGAACCTTGGTTAATCTTTTAGATAATTTTTTCTTATATAAGGTGCCTGTTCTTGATTTACAGTATTTAGTACCATATTTATTTGTCTTATATTCACAGCTTGGATTATAACCACATTCTGCTTCATCTAAACCAGAACAAGGTGAAGCTTTACGAACCTTTCTAATGGTTCTTCTTCTCTTGGATTTCTTAGAACCTTTACGAGAACCCTTTTTAGAACCTTTACGAGAGCCTTTTTTACGATAAGATTTCTTAGAACCCTTACGAGAACCTTTCTTACCTCTAGATGATTTCTTTCTATATGAACGTTTTGGCATTTTTTACTTTAAATTATTATAAAGAAAAAAATATTTTTTTTGTCTAATTAAATTTATTCTCTATTTAGCGTCTTTTAGAGTATCTTTTGGATGACTTTCTTTTAGACTTCTTAGAACCCTTTCTTTTAGAGTGTCTTTTTTTAGAACCCTTTCTACCGTGGGACTTTCTCTTAGAGTGTCTTTTAGATGACTTACGAGAACCTTTTCTCTTTTTAATTCTCATAGGATAACCAGCTGGGGCACCCATTGGACCTTCAAAGACTAATCCTCCGGTAACAGTACCTTGTCTTGATCTACAACCACGTTTCTTAACATATTGGCAGTTTGGATCAGTCTCACATTGTGCCTTCTTATTCATTGAACATCTGTTGGATGGGTCAGCCTTGAATCTTGATACTCTTCTCTTGGATTTCTTAGAACCCTTCTTACGATAAGTTCTCTTAGAACCTTTTCTAGAGCCTTTACCTCTAGATGATTTTTTACGATATGAACGTTTAGCCATTTTTACTTTAAATATTATAAAGTAAAAAAAAAATATTTTTAATTAATTATTTAATGTTTCTTTGAGTGTTTTCTCTTAGAGTGTCTCTTCTTACCTCTGGATTTCTTAGATCTCTTTGAGGACTTCTTACCTTTCTTTGATCTCTTAGATTTCTTTGATCTCTTAGATTTCTTTGATCTCTTAGATTTCTTTGATCTCTTAGATTTCTTTGATCTCTTTGAGGACTTCTTACCTTTCTTTGATCTCTTAGATTTCTTAGAACCCTTTCTTCTTGAGGATCTCTTTTTACCTTTAGATTTACGGGATGATTTACGGGAAGAAGAACGTCTCTTAGAAGAACGTTTGGATTTTTTGTGGGATCTACGAGCCTTCTTGATAGATTTGACGGTACGTCTAGCCTTCTTTAATGATCTTTTCAAAGACATAGTTCTCTTTGATTTACGACCGTGTTTTCTCATTGATTTTTTGAGGGATCTCTTAAGCTTGGTAACTCTTTTCTTTGCGCTTCTTAAAGAGCGTTTTGACATATGTGAACGTTTAGCCATTTTATTTTAAATATTAATAAAGAAAAATATTTTTTTTTTTATTAATTTAACATTATCGTGAACTTTACAAGTTTTGATTTTTAATTGGATTTTCGTTCTTCTTCCTTCTTCTTACCATTTGATTGATTTGTATTCTGAGAGAAACTTAAGGTTGATGATGAGCTTAAAAATGGGTTTAAAGATGAGCTTGATGATGAGCTTAAAAATGGGTTTAAAAATGGGTTTGAAGATGAGCTTGATGATGAGCTTAAAAATGGGTTTGAAGATGAGCTTGATGATGAGCTTGATGATGAGCTTAAAAATGGGTTTAAAAATGGGTTTGAAGATGAGCTTGATGATGAGCTTAAAAATGGGTTTGAAGA
>JACCDY010787728.1_pt1 | contig 15186 bp, 23 predicted proteins | sample 7446391 | NCBI WGS metagenome assembly JACCDY01 (sample SAMN15323451, study PRJNA562643) | freshwater metagenome | isolation source: river surface water | place: USA:Blue River Watershed | collected 2017-08-18 | reverse complement strand
GTCAGGGAGGGTGTCTCATAAAAAAACTTTGTTTCACTCTGAGTGTTTTTAGGCTGATTATGTATTGTTTTGCCTTGTTTGGCGTTTGTGTATCGTGCGCCTTTTCGACTGTTGCATTTACGGCACATGACCTGGCAGTTGTCCAGTGTGTTTGCATCGTGTGGGTTGTCAAACCGATCTAGTTCAATGATGTGGTCGATTGTGTTTGCCTCGTTGCCACAGACGATGCAGTGATTGTCGTGTTCTAGGAGTTGTTTGCGTATTGCTTTGTATGTGGATGAGTTTCGTGCTGCAGCGATTTGTTTTTGACGTGGTGTTTTTGGTTGTTTGGATGTGTTCATTTTTGTTTTCCCTAGTGTTTGTTGCTAACGCCTTTGACTCGCCTGGGGGCTCGTCTGCAGTTGTTGTCATGGTAGTGATTGTGTCGGTGGTTGGTGTCCCTCCCACATTTCGTGCTAGTAGCACAGGCTGCCGTTTGTATCCATGTAGGGCCGAACACCTTCGCCATTTATGTCGTTTGGAAACGCTGCTTGACGCCTTGCGCCCTCGTGAGGCATGCGTCATCTACCCCTGTTCCCAGGTGTTCATACCAACCAGGTGCAACCCCTGATGTGGCCGTGGATCCATTGATTGTGTTTAGAGTTGATATGTATCAAACAGGTGTGTCGGGAATTCCATAAACCATTCGGAGGCCGTCACGTTTGTTTGCTTTTTAATTAGTTTGCATTGGTCGATGTTGCTGAGGTTTAGCAGCATGCAATGTGTTCTGTCTGTGTTTACCGTGCAGAAATATGTTTGCGTAGGTAGGTACAGGTATTTCATTTTTCGTGCTGAGTAATGCACAGTGTCGAATGGGAATGTTGCGCCTTGCCAGTTGTGTTTGACCTCAACCTCAATGCCAAACATTTCTCGTGTTTTCAGATCCCTACCGATTAGGTCAATGCCGTAATGGTCGTGATTTACTCTCACGTCACAGTTCCAGGCTAGGAATAAGGCAATGACAGCGTGTTTTGCGTCATCGTCTTGTTCGTATTGGTCAATGTTGAACGGTTTGTGCATGATGCGCTACTACCATTCTGCCTATTACTTCTGCTACTTGTGGAACTACAGCGTTGCCTAATCCTCTAAGTCTGTCCAACCTGTTGGAAACCCCATCAGCCACTCGACCCACGTTGGGTTCAATTTTCCACTGGCGTTTTCCACTTGTCTCGCTGCATCTCCTAATGTCGGGTTGGATCGTGATTTGGGAGTAAACGTATCCACCGTTGTTGGTGTTGGCCACATGCGTCTCCCCACAACTGTTTCCAAATTTGGAAAACGTCTCGGGTTCCACGCCGACTCGGGAGTAATTGTTGCTGCCATTGCTGTGTTTGCTCTCGGGGTAGGCCACGATAATGACTCTGTCTCGTCGATGATTGGCACCCACGGAGGCTGCAGATACAACACGCCATTCAGCGCTATACCCGATGGAGGCAAGATCTCCAATGACCTTTGTTCCTCCCAAAGTGAGATGTCCCCGAACATTTTCCAGGATTGCGTATTGGGGTCGTAACTGGCTAATGGCCTCTCTAACCCAGGGCCACAAATGTCGTGGGTCATCTGTTCCGTTTCGTTTTCCTGCTGTGCTAAATGGTTGGCATGGGTATCCACCACATAAGACGTCAGGTCGAACAATGTTTCTCCAGTCAATTTGTTTGATGTCTCCATGATTGATTACCTCAGGCCAGTGTTTTTTTAAAATTTGACATGCGTAGGGATCTATTTCGGATTGCCAAATGATTTTCATTCCTGCACGTTCTAAACCTAAATCTAGGCCTCCAATGCCTGAAAACAGGCTGCCTACTGTAAGCATGATGCACCTGGCCGAAACACCACAATGGCAGATGGAAATGGGGCAGCATTTTTTTGATCGTCAAATCGTAAACGGCCTTTAATAAATCTAATTTCATCGGCTTTCATCACATAGTTATGCCACCATCGTGTATCGGTTCGGCTAGGAATCAGAAACACAGATAATTTGTTTTTATCTTGTTCTAATCGTGCTTTTTCCAACCAGTTGCCGATTGCATTGCCGTATGGAGGATTGACGAAGTTTCGTTGTCCCCATTCAATTTGCAAACCGTCAAATGTCGGATTTGGTGGGCATGGATCGAAATCAAATTGAAATTCTGAATCAAGAGTTTGAAATACGTGTTTTGGTGTTTTCCATGTGTCTCGGTTACTCATAAAATGCACACTCATTTTGCAGCGCCTAATCTTTTGGCGATTTTGTCAATGTCGGAGGGTCGCCATAAATACCATTCGGCGAATGTCGAGATGGCAATAGCCCACATTTTTTGTGCTGGGGTCATTGAACCTGCCTCTGTTTTTATTTCGGCAAATATCAATCCTCTATCACGATGCGCCATGACTAAATCGGGGAACCCTTTTCCATCTGATCGCCAGGCACCTGGTCGCACCTGGTGTGGTGATGGGTGGAAGATTAGCCAGCCGTTCATTTTGGCTATTTGCTCTACCTTGTCCTGAAACATGCGTTCAGACATACCTGTTTCAGCCATGTCGAGCGCCAAACCACGTGCCGAGAATAAACATCAGTATCATTGACATGACAAATTGAATAAATTCAGTCATTGCTCACAGCCCTTGTTTGCCACTGGTCACGCTCAGATTCAACCTGACGCAACCGTGCATATAACTCATTGATTTTGATTTGCAAATCTTCAACCATGTCATCTGCTGTGCCTCTGTCCATTTTTTTGCGTGAGTTCTTTTTTTGGATTTCACGATGCAGGTTTGCCACCTCTTGTTCCAGCCCACGGGCATGGTCTAACAACTGGCGAACAGGGCATTTTAGAGAACACCCCCAACCCTCACGGCATCCAATGTGGAACGGCATTTTGTCCAAGTTCAAAATGGTGCCTCCTCAGATTCATCGGCTGGGCGATAGGTGCCATTTTTAAGGCTGTCAATCAGCGCTGTCATTTCGTGTTTGCCTAATGATGCCAAATTGGCTGGCACGGGATAGTCATGCTTTTTAAACAGTGATTTAGCGAAATTCACTTGTTTGTCTGACGCTAGCCCTGATGGTTGTGTGACCGTGACGGCAGGCATTCGTGTATCCGTGCCTGTTTCCATGCGTGGCCCATTGCTAGTTGCTGGCGACTGGTTCATTCGTTCCACTTTTGCCATCTCTTCACGTGACGGCCGTTTGCTGTAATCGGATCCAGCGAAATTGTGCATCGGAAACCCAGCAAGGCAGCGCCCTAGGCTGGAGGTTTCACAATTCTCGACATGGCTGGTTCGGTTTACGTTGCCAGCGCCTCGCACCTCTTCGGCATGGCCTGTGGCTACAGGTACGCCATCGCACCAAATGGTTGTTTTGAACACGCACACGTCAGCGCCTGGATCCGACAACATTTCGGATGTGACAGCGAAAAAGTGTTCGGTGGTTTTTGCCCATTCAATGAACCTGCCGAATCGGCTGGCTACTGGTTCGTAGTCATCAAGGTTGAAACCCATCAGTTAAACCTGCCTATCTCGTTATAGCGAATATTGACAACTGTTGAGGTTTCAGTAGGAAACACCTTCATGGCCTCTTCCAAAATAAAACAACGTTCACAGGGTTTGTTTGCTGCACAGGTGCATTTTTGTTCTAGCCAGTGGTACATCAATTTGTGAATGATATGCAGTTTGCGTAGTTGATTGTCATCATTCATGGTCGGCACCTTGTGGTGTGACCATTTGAAAATCGGCTGGTTTCATAATCATCAGCGTGGCTACTGCATAGGCGCATGCTTTAGATTCAGAGATTCGGCCTGATAGTTCCAGATCGACACTGAGATTGTGCAGTAGTCGAATAGCGTCATTCGCTGTCATTGTTTCCCTCTTGTTGTGCAGCCATCAGTTGATTGATTGTGTAGTTCACGCATGCACGGATGGCATCGCTCATGCGTTTGAAATTCCCAGCATCGACCTGGGCCATGAGGATCTTGTAATCCTCAATGTTGATTCGTACGGCTACCGTAACAGTTTCCTGTTTCATAGTTTCCCTTTCGGTGTTCATGGGTTTAGCACCCTCTTTTCCAGCGAGCCACGATTGGCTTGCGAGACTTGCAAATGTATTTCTGTAGGTTCATGCAGTTTTGTGTGCGTACAGCACCCCAGCCCCAGGGGCCAACTGCTGGCCAAAATCGGCGACCGTCATGGAACCCTGTAAATGCGATTCTGTCCACCACAATTGCCTGCTGGCGTGGTGTGTACCTGGTTGCCTCTGAGGCGTGGCTGTAGCGCTGCCAAACTCCACGTGCAATGCCGAACCCACTTGTGTAGGAAAGTGTGCTGTGGTTCCAGTTCTGACCTGTTTCACATTGCGCTAGGCGATAGTAAAAGTGTTCTGAGAGTACCAATCCATCAAATGATGATTTGGCGTTTGCTTGCATTGGGAATGCCATGGTTGCAAACATTGTGATGGCGATGAATCGTTTCATCGTTTATTCCTAGCATCCCACTGTCGCAGTTTGTCGGCGAGGCGAGTGATGCACCACGTTGTGACGGATCCCATCAGGCAGCCGAATGCAAATATTTCATCAGGGCTGGTTAGTTCAGCAATCATGTTTCCCTTTCGTTGTATCGGCTCGACCCGATGTAGTCAGTATAGACACACTTGCAAACAAAATGCAAACATTCCCGATGGGGTGGCAACCCCAGGGTCGGGAAACAAACCCCAGGGTTGCCATGTGCAGGGGAGTTGTCGAGACTCAACCCAACACAGATCTAGCGCCGTGGCAACGATTTCCAGGCTGCCACCATACCTGGGCCGTGATCACACAAACTGTGGTCAATCTCAATGTGTAAATGGGGTGCGCCAGGTGTGCCACCGTTATTGGTTTTAGTCCAAATGCGCCAGCCACGGCCGATGCGCCAGCCTTTGCCGAATGCTGATTCTTTGCATCGGTACACGTGAACCTCCTGGATCCCCAGAGTTTTGACCACATCGGGGCGAGTGAACCAGGCAACGGCCTCAGCCTTAGCGTCTTTGTCCTCAATCAGAATGTCAAATGCCCTGCCTGTGCCGTGAACACTGGGGTTTTTGGATCCACGCATCGGGCGTACCTGCCACGAGCCCCAATTCTTTGCGCCCCATCGGCGCTGGCATAGCCACACGAGTTTTTCTGTTCCGTCACGCTTGCCGTCAGCGTCACCATCCCAGCCGATGTATGGGTTTGGTTTTTTACTTGTCGCCACTGGTGCGCCCCATTGCAGGATCCGATGGGTTAGCCCAGCGCATGATTACTGGCAAGGCTGCAGCCCACAAGGCGTGCAGGGTTGCTTTAGGGTCATTGGTGGCTGTCCACACAGGTAATGCTGCTGCCACTAATGCACGTGCGTAGGAGGCGAGTGCAGCCTGGAGTTTTGGGTTGAGGTTCATTTGTGGCCTTTCAGATGGTCACGGAATAGGTCGGCTAAATAGTCGAGTTTGGCGCTGTTGGTGCCGTGGTCACGGTTGTTTTGTCGGCGTGTCCATTCGAGTAGGGCTACTACTACGGAGAACCCTCCACCGATTAGGGCGATGATGATGCCGTCACTCATCTGATGGCCGTTCTAGTGGTGCTGGTGGGTCTTGGTCGTGTTCCCAAATTACGAGAACATCGTCGTGCAATGCCCAGCCGTCTGTGAACCCTGCATCTAGTAAGAGTTGAACCATTGGTGGCGTAATCATGCTGAAACCTCAAACAACATCATGACACCTGTATTGAGTGTCGAGTTTACTTGTGTATAAACGGTACTTGCACCGATTCCTCTGTTTTGTTGTGTTTTGTATGTCAATGCAGAAGTAGTTGCAGGAGAGTCAAAATAAATAAAACAATGTTGTGCCAAAATGCCTGAATTAGTACCAAAACTAATATCTGCCTCAGTTCTTAGAACTGTCCCGTTACGGTCTAAACGAATTCCAGCACCCGTTCCTGTGCCTTGTGTGTAAACATTTTGCGAATAAACAACAAGGATTTTAGAACTGGTTGATTGTGGCGTAATAGTTGCCGACAATGTTGTATCAACCCAGGTTGTGCTAGTGCTTGCAGTTTGCGTTGTTGTTGTGCCACTAACAACTTGCAAAATACGAAATGCACCTCTGAGGTTGTTTACCTGTGCAGCCGTTAGAACATTGCCAGCCGTAAACGATGCTGGAAGATTAGTAGGCGTAGCCATGAATCATTTTCTCTTTCACTATGGGAAACCCAATCTGTTTGTGTCCAACACGCCAAATGCTGTTGAATCAAGTGTAAATGGTGTGCCTAATGAGGGTGTAAGAGTTAGGCGAATATTTGCGATCTCAGGTGTGTAATCAGCAGAGATAGCAGAAACAGTTGCCTGGTAGGTACCACCACGGAATTTGAGCGTGATGGCTGTTCCAATCGGGCAATCAGCCAATTTGCCTAGATCGGCTGCATTGGCCTGGATCGCTGAATTAGTGCTGATAGTGAACGGCACAAGGTTTGTTGATGAATTCACCGTCAAAATGTAATTACCTAGTGACGTTGCCTGCCCTGTGGTGGCTACTGCTGTGGGATACGAAAACCCTACGTAAGGCCGTGAACCAGTCACAATTTCTTGATCTGCTAGCGATGATTGAATGATGACCTGGCTGAACGATGACTGCACAGATGACATGAATTCGATCTGTGAGTATTTAAATTTGGTCGCCCCTGTGGTGCCGTCATCCACGAATTCGATGTTGATGCCTGTTTGCCCTGTGGGGTACGAGTAAGTGGCCGAATAGACATTTGGAATGAAATATGTTTTTGGTACTCGACCCAAATCAGAATCATCAATTGAATACTGAATTGTGTTTAGCACCTTGTTCATTGTTTCCAGCCACGGTTCCACATTGGCTGGCGTTATCACGTCAATACCAATCGGATTTGCTGGGTATGTTGGAACCCATGACAAGTTTTGTGGCGTGATGCTGTAAACGTTTGCAACACTCATAGATCCCACCACAATCACATATGCAGCATCTTGCACCGTGCCAGGAGTTATAGCGCCATAGCCCGATGCCAGCGCACCTGTGCCACCTGTGACTGTGATAGTCACTCTGTCATCAGGTGCATAGCCAGTGACACTGTTGTAGGGAATGCTGTAGTCACGCTGAATGTCAGTAATGCGACCCACAAAATACGCTGACGATGTGCCAGTGTTTGTGTCTCGTATATCAATGAACTGCCCCAGGGCAATGTTTGCTGGGAATGTTGATTGAGGTATTAATTCGATGACGCATTGCGAGGCTGCAATGTTGTCCTGAAACCTTGATTTGCCACGTGTGATGCTGACAGATTGAACGCCATCTAGTTCAGAATAAATGCCATCAAATGTGGCGCAATAGTAAACATTGGGTGGCGTGTACGGCATTAGTAGGCAACCTTGATAGGCACAGAACCATTGACCTGCATGTAGCGCCGTAAAGCGTTCACCACTTGTTGTGGATCTCCACCATGCACGTTGATCTGCACATTTGTGTCTCCACCCATTTTGCCCATTTTGCTGAGAGGTATAACAGCCTCAGGTTCGCCAGCCTCAGCGATTAGCGCCAGTGTTCCACCTGGGGTGGGGCGCACAATGCCACCGTCTGCCAGCGCTGTAATACGTGATGCCGACAATCCTTCTGTGTCGGGGCCACCTGAACGGATCCGTGGCAACGTGACATGGCTGAGGGTTTTAATGTCTGGCAATCCTGGAATGAGGTTATAGCCACGAATAATGCCGTTAATCACCATGATCCAGCCGTTGATGATGGTTTCAAAATAGCCCAGCACAAAATTGGCGACTGTGTTTACAACGTTTCTAAATCCTTCGAATTTTTTGTATGCCACACCTAGGCCTACTACCAGCAATGCGATGCCTGCAGCGATAGCGCTGAATGGGTTTAACGCCATTGCAGCGTTTACAGCCATGATTGAGATGGCGACAGCGCCGATGGCTAATGCAATCATTTTGAATGTTTCGGGGTTCTTTGCAGCCCAGTCACCGAATTTTTGCAAGATCGGTAATGCAGCCTCAACTACTGGAATGAGCGATGCGCCGATTGATTCTTTCGTTTCATCGAATGACACTTTCAGGCGTTGAAAACGGCCTTGCACAGTATTGGCTGCCTCTGCTGCAGCACCACCGAATGTGCCATTGAGTTTGGCCATGACTTGATCAAGGCTGGCACCGTCTTTGATCATGCCTCTGAGTTCGGGCGCAATCTTTCCTAGCGCTGTGAGGTTGCCACCATAGGCTTTTTCTAGTGCCTTTGTAACGGTTTCCAAATCAACGTTTTTGGCTGCAGCCACATCCATTGCCAATGTGGCAGCCTTCTGTGCTTTTGTAATGTCGCCAGTAACACGAACAAGGCCTGCCAGGGCTGGCCTCAATTTGTCATCGGTAACTCCCAGCAATTGGCCCTGGGTAGAAATCCAATCTTCATTCGCTGCTATCTGTGCGTCAGTTGCTTTAGTAGAACGCCTGATTTGTTTAGCCAGCAGATCCTGTGCTGCAGCATCTTCGATTGCGCCTTTTGTCGCATCAAACAATGCAGCACCAACACCTGCCAGCGCTGCTGCTGCAGGTATTGCTGCCTTCTTAATTGCAAAGCCTGCCTTTGCGCCAGCACCTTCAAGTTGAGAAAACTCTTGCCGTGCTTTACGGATGGCATCGCCACCCTTCCATTCAGCAATGATGGGAATACTGATAGCCATTTATTTCAACTCTCGTTCGATGCGCCTGGACATTTCCAGCACCAATTGTTGCATCTCCTGGGTCACCTTGTCGCCTGCTGCCTCAGATGCTGGCGTGAGAACTCGTTTCTGTCGGCCTTCCACGTCACCGATTAACCCTGGGAATCTAAAGGCACGAGATGCAATTGATGCCTCCAATGGGATCCCTGGGGTTTTGCCAATGGTTTCAAACACTGCTGTCGCCACGTCACGTTGCTGAATCAGAATCACATTCTGTGTGCGTTTACTGGTATTGATTTTCAGGGCTAACCCTCGCCGTGCTTTAGCAGGGTTGAACGGAAACAGTTGCCTGCCGTTCCGTGTCCATTTACGAGCCATACCAGATACAGGCTGTACCTGTGGGTAGATCTTTCGGGCCTCTTCAAACACTGGTTCAGCAATTTTTTTAGCGTCACGAGTGAACTGTTTACGTAGTTCTTTATCAATTTTGCCCAGGGTTTTTATGGTTTCTTTAGCCCCTAGAACCTCTATTTTTGCTGTGGCGCTCATCGCTTTTTGTTTGCCTCGTCTAATACATCAAACACGGTAAGCATTTCTGCTGTGTCGAATGGGATCTGTGGAGGCCAATAACCTGTCTGCAATAGCAGCGTGGCTAACGCTCTGATTATTGAGCCTCGTTTGTAGGGTTTGCTGTGTCCCCCGAAATCACATCGATGGCGTTGATGCGTTTGATGTAGTCATCAAATACTGCTGGCACTGTGATGCCCTGTTGTTTGCAGGATTCGTATGCCATGAATGCCAGGTGTTCCATGCCTACGCCTGTTGCTAGATCCGATGCTTTCATTTTGAATTTGCGTTCAAATGCAACGATGGTAAACAGGTTGGTTTGCACCTCGTATGGTTCGCCGTCTATTGGTGTGACTTTGATGGTGATGTTCATGTTTCCCTTTCGGTTTTTGTTAGGCCGTTACGTCTCGTACCCAGGTGCCTCCCACCCAGGATGTCTCAACCTGGGCAATCTCGCCCACGGTTGAATTCACGGGTGTGTATGAGGCCAGCATGCAGTTACTTATCACGAACTCTGGATTGCTTGCAGACTCTGACGTGCCTGATGGTGAGATGGTGAGTGTGGTGTTGCCTTGTCCTACGCATGAGGCAAGGATTGCCTCAACCTCGGTAGCGCCGTAGGAGAGGAAAAATGTAATGGATGCCTCAACGCTTTGGAGGCCTCCAGCGAATTTATGTCCACCGTCACCGAATGCTGTGACCTCTAGAGAATCCTGGCCGATTGTGAGAACACAGGTGTTTGCCTGATCGCTCAAATCGGTGGTGGTTGCACCCTGGGTGATGTTGATAGTTGCGTTGCTGAGAAACGTGGTTGTTGCCATGTTGTTTGTCCTTTGTTAGTTGCGCCGTACTGCTACGGCAATTGTTAAATCGTACGATGGGAGTTCTTGCCCACCGAATGTTGCAAGGCCTGGCCGTGCATCAACTACAGCAATTGCTGAGTTCATAATTGTGTCCACTGTGGTTAATAAATAATCTGATGCATCCTGGTTGCCAGGTGGTGGCGCTAACACCTGGACAGGTACTCGAATGTCTCCCACGTTGTATGTGTACGAATCCAATGTGGGTAACTGGATAAACACACAGTAGGGGCGAGCGTTTCGTGGATCCGTAACGGCCTGCAGCCCTAACGCTGTGAGTGCGTTTTTTGTGGCTGTGACAGCCTCGTAAAGAATCCCTGATGCCATTACGCCACCTGTGGGCGACCACATCCCAGCAGTTGCAGAATTCGACCTAGACCACCTGAAACCTGTGGCACGATGCCCATAGTTTCATACGATGCAAATCCTTCAGCAGCGCCACGTTCACGGTAAAGACTCATCGCATACAGGCCAGTACCTAAGCGAACATCGGCACCTCCTGCATAGCCAGGGTGTGGGTTATAGCCTGCCTCTGCTCGTTTGCGATATGCCCAATCCTCTGCAGCCTCTACACATTCGTCTAGAAAAACTAAATCATCGCCTGTGGGAACAAATCCCAACATGTCCTCAACGTATTCCACTGAGATCCATGAAATGGAAAGATGAAAATTTGCGTCTGCTGTCTGGCTAGGAATTGTTGCGTTTCCGTGTGAATAGGAAACGGTTTTGTTCGTGGTGTTCACTGCTGTGATAGTCACGTTTGCAACGTTCCAGGCTTGCGTTGGGAAACCTTCAATGTCTGCTTTTGCACCTACAAGGATGCCATCAACATCGGAGAGGGTAAGCGTGTAGGCACCTGCAACTGCCACCACATTTGTGATGTCTTTATTGATTGCAATAGCCACGGCCTACCCTCTCCTTTTGCTGTGTCTGATTTAGACGAATGCAGCCTTGATGAACTTTGTGGAGTCAATGACCTGGGCGCTTGCATACCCTCTGAACGCAATTTGGCGTGACAACTGTGATGGCTGTTCAAGGCTCACGGCACCCTTTTGCTGTTCGTAGTACTCCATACCTGATGGGTCACCCAGGATGAGTGTGCCACTGGTCAGGTTGCGATCAACGACTACACGGCACCCGAACATGTTCATCATGGTGTCGGAGACGCCTGCACCTGTACCGAATGCGTTCATTGGGCCAACCTGTGGGAACAATGGGCGATCTGCTGTGTCGCTCAATGCGCCAGCGCTTGCCCATCGGTTTGGTGCCATGTAAACGGTTGATGGCAGGTTGCCGTTTGATGCAACGAGAATGTCTGATGCTGCTGTGTAGAACCAGGTCACCCATTCCACTGGGTCAGTGATGTTTGCTGCAGTGAAATTGTTGGTGTTGGTTACACCTGATTCAAGCACACCACATGCGTAGTCATCCGTCTGATTTGCGTAGATGCGACCCATGTCATCGAGCATGCCCGACAAAATTTCTGGGCTTGACCAATCAATCGAGGCCTCTGAGACATTGACGTAGCCACCGAAGATTGACTTTGTGAATTGCACGTCATCAACTACGAATGTGCCGTCATCGATGGTTTGACCTTCGGTTACTGCACCGATTGTGGTGTGTGTGGTGACAACTGGGCGAATGAATACTTTGCCAGCCTGTGGCATTGCACGTGGCCCTACGGAATCGATGACAGGGCGCAAGCCTCTGAAATTGTTGTAGATGCTGGAGATCACTGGGGTCGGTAACACACCTGGAATGTCGGTCGTTACAACATCAGGTGCTGCAGCACGAATGTTTTCGTTGAGTTGTGCAAAGTCGGATCCACCACGAACGAATGCTGAGATGTATTCGGCTGGTGATGGCAAACGGAATTCACGCTTTGCTGATGCGTGAACGATTGGTGCAGTAGGCACGGATGCCTCTACTGGGGTTGGTTCTTGTTCCACGTTGTTTTCCTCCTCGGAATTTGTTGGTGTGGGTTCTTCTTCGGCCTCAGGTTCTGAGGCAGCGATGGATGTGATTTGTGCGTCTTTAAATGCTGGCACAGCCACAAGGCTGAGTTCTACTAAATGCGCTTTAGTCACGATTGTGGTTTTTGTTTTTGTGTCGAATGTTGATTCGACAACCTCAGCGCCAACGCTGACTGCATCGTATGCAGTTGCTTTGACTAGTTCGACTGCATCGTTTGCTCGTGATGTGCGAGCGAACTGTGCCATGAAATGCAATCCATCTTCCTCATCGCTGAGTAGTGGCACTACGCCAACGAGTGCATTTAAATCGTGTCCTTCTACCAGTTTTGCTGGTTTTTGGTTTACGTCAAATGCGCCACGTTGGAACGCTACTTTTTCTCCCGACATGACAACTGCAGGAGTGTCCCAGGGGACAGCAACACCCATGATTGATGGTGCCGTTTCCTCTCCTTTTGCTGCATCGAGAGTAATTATTGATGCTTGTAATTTAAGCATTTGGAACTCCAATTTCAGGTTCGACTATTACGGATTCATCTTCAGAACTCATAAACAGATCCTCTGTGTTGAATTCTACGTAACGTCCCCTGGGCAATACATTGTCCATTGATAATGTTTGTTCAATGCAATCAAGGTAAGGCTTTGCACCGAATAGGTACAGATCCTGGCGAGCGTTTTGTGAGGTTTGATACTGGTATGAGCCAGTGTCGATTCCCAATAAGTATGGAGGCACGTTTGCGATTCTGGAGAGTTCCAGACTTTGATATACACGCTGCTCTGCGACCACGGCCATTGGATCACGTTTGTATTCAACAAACTCCACATAGTCGTTTAGTGCGCCTACTACGTTGCCGTCTTTACGGGCAGAAACCCATGCTGCAGCAACCTCGCCTAGTTCTTCACCACTGAGGGTTTCACCATTTTTTTGTTGCAGGTAGCCAGGTACCTGTTCAATCGTGGCGTATTTGTCCACTGCAGCATCTAGGTGCAATGCGATAGAAATGTTTCGTGCGCCTGTGTAAACGATGCCGATCGATGGGCTACGGAACTGGACAACGTTTTGCCAGTCAATCTCAACACCGTTGAATTCAATTTGGTGTGAGTCTGCAAAGAATTGTGGGCCTTGTTGATCAAGTGTTGAAACGTTGCCTGCTGGCAACCATTGAAACGCTGTTGGTTTGCCTGTGGTGGCTGACCTGGCTGTTATATACCACCATGCACGGCCGTAGAAAAATAGGTCACTCAGCGTGTTAGCCAGGATGAAATTCCTAGTGTTGTACGGATCTGGGCGTTCCATCCAGGTTTCGAGAGGCAAATAAATTTCCTCGTATTTTTCACCTGTCCACTGTTTTGAATAGTGCTTGAATTCGAGGCCACCGATTAGCGCTGCCATGAGATCCCTGGCACGGCTAATGACACCCACACTGAGTGACTGCAATTCTGCTGTGCCGACAGTGTAGGTGTAGTAGGAACCAATGCCTGAACCAGCCACATATGCTGCAGCCTTGATTGGTGCGCTAGCGAATTCTGCTTTGACCTTACGGTTAAAAATACCCATGTCAATCAGGATGATACACAACCTGCAACACTCTGTGTGATTGTTTGCAATTATTTTGCGCTAGCAAATGCGACACCGATTTTTGCTTTTGGTTTGCCAGCCATTGCTACAGCCCACACCATCGCCCTACATAATTCGATTGGCCCTGGAGAACGTGACGAACTGATAACGCTGACACCGTTGTTTTTTGAAAGCACTGCTCGATCTACTTGTTCGACTAGTAACGATTCGCCAGTGTGTCGCACCTGGCGAGACATGATCATTGAGCGAACCAGCGTTGTCCATTTTTGTAACTCTTTCACGCCTACCAGCACAGCCCTGCCATGCAATGATTTCGGCAAATGCAAATCCAGTGATGCAGCAATGACAACCTGCAAATTCCGATGGGTTTGTTTGCATTCTTCTATGCGTGTCCACAACTCAGACAGATTGTCCACAATGAACTCCACCGTGCAATGCACAGTGTCACCATTGGCCACTGCACGAACCCCAACAAAACGATGATCATCCGATGAGGCCTCTACAGCCAGCACCCCACCCTCAGGCATTGTTTGCAAATCTCCTAGAGATTCGAACAAACCATGTTCCAGCCATGACCGTGAAGATGTTACCCACAGGTTGCAAACGGATCTCAACGTGGCTGCAGTGTTTGGGTTTTTCAACTCTTCCAAAATGGTTTCATCATCGACCGTGATGCCACGTGCAGGGTTCGCCCATTTAGCAGCCTCCAGGCTTAAAGGGTTGAGATTTGCAGGTGGTGAATACTCACAGAAATACAGGCGTGATTTCGTATTGGTGTCGATCTCTGCCATGCCCCTAGTACGAAACCTCAACATCACCTCAGACTCTGACGTGCCTGCCGTACTCCACATAGACAACAAAGGGTCACGCCTGGCTCGCATCGTAGGAATTAACGCATCGTCAATGGCTGCAGGCGAACAGTCAAACAACTCATCAACCACACACAGATCCACACTGAGGCCGTGGCCTGCCGATGGTGTTGCAGCCCTAACAATCCACCTGGATTGCAAACCATCACCCCAGTCGATCGTTACCGATTGACGGCCATACGACCACACCACTTTTGCCTCATACTTAGCCTCCAGGATTTCGGCCAGCGAATTAAACAACTCAGTAGCCAGGTCGAGACGATGCGCTGTAGTGAGAATGGTTTGAGACTCTCCACGTATGTGAACCATTCGGCACATCCACCATGCAACCAGCACCCTCAACGCCACACTCTTACCGTTCTGACGGGCAACCGAAACCAGCGCCTGGCGAAACATCAAACGCTGAGAATCAGCATCCAAACTCAACATGTCGCCCAGCACTAAACGCTGCCACGGCATCAATTTCACACCTAACACAGAAAATGCAAACTCTTCCAGATCCTGCAACAATGACCTGTCACCACTCTCCGTGTTCGTGCGTAACCTCGGCAAAACCTGTTCAAAATTTGGAGAATCTTCGGAAAGCCTTGCAAAATAAGGCTCAGATAGAGAATGGGAAGAGTTCGG
>JACCDY011450757.1_pt1 | contig 15187 bp, 5 predicted proteins | sample 7446391 | NCBI WGS metagenome assembly JACCDY01 (sample SAMN15323451, study PRJNA562643) | freshwater metagenome | isolation source: river surface water | place: USA:Blue River Watershed | collected 2017-08-18 | reverse complement strand
TCGAGGTGACGTTGCTCGTAAAGAGCATGCTGAATGTGGCCCCGTTGCTCACCGAAAGCGTGCCTGTGGTCACCAGCGGCGCCGTGTAGTTGGTGCCTGCCCCCGAGGTTGTGTTGTTCAGGAGCGTCCATTGATAGACACTCAGCGCCGAGGTGAAGGAGACTGGCCCGTTCACCGTCATCCCGTTGATCCCGGGGGCAAGCGTTCCGTTGTTCACCTGGACGTTGGTGCTCCCTGCGATGGATCCGTTGACTGCCAAGACACCCCCACCGTTAACCACGGTCGATCCGGTGTAGGTATTGGTTCCGTTGATCACAGTCATTCCCGGACCCGTCAGTGTCAGGCCCCCGGCACCACCGATTGGCGAGTTCAGGTGCAACGCGCTCGTGGATGCATTGGTGATCGTGACCTGAGTTCCCAACTCGAGCGCCACATTGATGGAATTGGTGCCCGAGAGGTTATTGATGGTGGCCGGGTTGCTACCGGCAGCCAGAGTGATCGTTCCGCTTCCAGTCACGCTATAGGAACTGTTGGTGAAGCTTAGGGCCATCAATCGGGCATTCGTATTAAGGGTCACGGTCCCACTTCCCGCTCCGAAGGTTGCCGTGTCGTTGGTAGAGAGGGTGCCGTCCAGGCCAGGGGTGCCCCCGTTGACATCCCAATTGGCAAAGTTGGTCCAGTTCCCAGATCCGCCCGTCCAGGTCGATTGCCCGGAATAGACATACCCGCTCACGGTCAGGTAGTTGGTCCCGTAGTTGGTGACGGCTCCGGCGAGATTGGAATCATCACCATAGACCACGGCAATTTGGTTGGTGAACCTACCGGCCCCCTGTCCCAGTGAGAAGGTCAGCACCGCGTTACTCACACTGTTGCTCGCCACGTTGGTCACAGCCGACAAACTCAGGCTATTGCTGGAATTGGTAGCGGCCGTAAGCATCGCCACACGGAACCCAGCCGCATTGCTCATGCCGATGAAGTTGGTCTGCGCGTTGGTGTAGCCTATGTGCACCGCCTGCAGCGTCACGTTGCTATTGGTCAGGCTCCCCTGTGCATGGTCGTAGACATTTCCGGTGACGGTAATAGTCTGGCTGCCAAGGTTGGAGGACGCACCGGCCAAGCTGCTGTCATCGGCATAGGTCAGAATGAAATTCTGACTCACTGCACCTGTGGAGATTCCATTGGTGAGGGTTGCGCCAATGGATCCGGTTGCTCCCGGAGTGATCCCTGAGAGGTTATTGATGAGGATTCCGCCTGCATTGGTCACACCAGTTGTCTTCAGGTTGACACGGAATCCGGCAGCATTGGCCACCAGAACGGTATTCGTGATCACGCTCGAACCCGTGTAGCCGACAATCACATCAGAAAAGCCGATAACATTTGTTCCCAAGACAGATCCGGCTGCATGGTCATAGACTTTTTGGGTCACCGTCACGGTCTGGCTGCCAAGATTACTGCTCGCCCCGTTAAGGCTCGAGGCGTCACCGTAGGTGAGCGTCACGTTGTTGCTATAAGTACCAGTCCCCTGCCCGCTCGCAAAGGTCAGCGCCAGGTTGGTCGAACTTCCCGCCGTCAGGCTTGAGGCTCCGCTCATCCCTATCGACGCATTTGTTCCACCAATGTTGGTCGCCGCAAGGGCCACTCGGAAGCCGTTGCTGTTAGTGAGCCCGACGTTCGTGCTCACCGTTCCCGCATACCCCACGATCACGTTGGAAAGCGCCACGCTGGTCGTGGAGAGACCTCCAGCCGCGTGGTCGTAGATGTTGGCGGTGACCGTGACGGTGTTGGTGGCAAGGTTGGAGGACGCCCCGCTCAGGCCCGAGGCGTCACCGAAGACCACGGTGACCGTGTTGGTGTAGGTACCAGACCCCTGCCCGGAGGCCAGGGTCAGAGCATTGGTGGAGGCCGATCCGGCGGTCAGACTCGAGGATCCCTCAAGGGTCAGGTTGGGGTTGTCGCTGGCAACATTGGTGGCGGCTAGCGCCACGCGAAAGCCGTCAGCGTTGGAAACCACCAGGCTGTTGGAGACGGTCGCGTATCCGACGATCACGTCGCCGAGGCTGACCGCATTAGTGGAAAGCGAGCCCGAGGCGTGGTCGTAGATGGAGCCGGTAAGAGTAATCGTATTGGTCGCGTTGGTGGCCGCCCCGTTGAGAGAGGAATCATCCACTGAGAGGACCGTCACGTTATTGGTGAAGGCTCCAACACCCTGGTTGGTCAAGAGGGTGAAGGTCAGGTTGGTAGCCGCCCCCGCCGTTAATCCCGCAACGTCTGAGATGACGAGGTTGGAGTTGGTGCTGGTGGAAAGCGTCTTGAGATCGACGCGGTAGCCCGCTGCGTTGGTGATGGCGATGTTGGTGGCGATCGGGGAGGCAAAGCCGACGATCGCGTTGGAAAGGCTGAGGATCGTGTTTGCAATCGATCCCGAGGCGTGGTCGTAGACGTTTTGGGTGACGGTCACAGTCTGGCTGCCAAGGTTGTTGCTCGCCCCGTTAAGGCTCGATGCGTCCCCGTAGGTGAGCGTCACGTTGTTGCTGTAGGTCCCAGTCCCCTGCCCGCTCGCAAAGGTCACCGCAAGGTTGGTGGATGTTCCAGCCGTCAGACTCGACGCTCCAGTCATCCCGATGGCCGCATTGGTACCCCCGATATTGGTCGCCGCCAGGGCCACTCTGAAGCCGTTGCTGTTGGTGAGCCCGACGTTCGTGCTCACCGTTCCCGCATACCCCACGATCACGTTGGAAAGCGCCACGTTGGTCGTGGAGAGACCTCCAGCCGCGTGGTCGAAAACATTGATCGTCACGGTTCCGGTACCCGAGGAGGGTGTGGCATTGGAGTCACTCACCGTGAAGGTACCCGTCTGGTTCGATCCGACATTGGTGCCAGTGAAAGCCAAACCTCCCAAGTTGGTGCCGCTCTGCGGGGTGATCGTGGTGGAACCGATCGATCCGGTCGTGTTGCTGGCATTGGTGGCCGTGAAGACGAGATTGGCTGATCCGGCGGCGGCCGTGTTGGTCACCCCGACGAGGTAGTTGGTGGTACCGCCGGTGATCACCGCGTTGGTACCTCCACCGAAGGTGGCGGTGATCGGACCAAGTTGGGCCACCGCCTGCAGGATCACCGAGTTGGTGGTATAGACGATCTGGTAGCCGGTCGGGATTCCGTTCGTGGTGGCGAACGTGCCGCTCAGCAGTCCGGTGCTACTGAGAAAGGTGTAGCTCGAACTTGTCAGCACGGCGTTGGTGCTGAAGTTGAGCACCCCGCCGAGGCTGGCCGTTCCATTCACGGAGAGGAGGCTCGTGGTGTTTCCTCCCAGGAGAATATTCAGGGTGCCGCCGGTGTTCAGGGTCAGGGATCCGACGGCAAGCGTCCCTGGCAATGAACCGCTGCCGGGGGTAATCGCCGCTCCGCTACCAACGTTCACCGAGGAGTTGGTGGCACTACCGGTTCCACCGAACATACCTGCATTGACCAAGATGGAGCCGCTTCCGGTATTGGTTCCATTGAGCAGAACGCGCCCTGAATTGACTGTTGTGGTTCCGGAATAAGTATTCGATCCGATGAGCGTGAGCGTTCCGGTTCCGGATTGGATAAGCGAGCCGGCACCCGAGATGGCATTTCCGATCGTAATGCTGTCACTGCGGTTGAAGGCGAGCGTTGCATTGGTTGAGATCGTGACCGCATTCGTCCCGATGCTTCCGACAGCGCCGCCGTTACCCACCATGAGAACTCCGCTACTAACCAGCGTGGGGCCGGTGTAGCCGTTGTTGGCAAGAAGTTGGAGGGTGCCGCTTCCGGCTTGGGTCAACGAACCGCTGCCGTTGATAAGGTTGGAAACGCTCATCAGGTCACTACGGTTGAAGACGATGGATCCCGAATTATTGACGCCGCCCGCACCAAGGGTGCCGGTGGTGCCATTGGTGCCGATCTGGAGGATATTTCCGGAATTGATGACACTGCTTCCGTAGGAGTTGCTTCCGGTCAGGATGACCGTGCCGCCGCTACCTCCCGTGATCTGAAGCGATCCCCCGTTGGTGATCGAGCCGCTGAAGATTGTCGCCTCTGTGGCGGCATTCATGTTCACCGAGAGGGCATATCCCGCGAGGTTGATGTTGCCGCTGATAGAATTGGTCACCGAGTAAGCAGACTCGATGGAAGAGTTTCCGGAGAGCAGGATCGGTCCGCTCAGAACGACATTGGTTCCTGCAAATCGTATTGCTCCAACAACAAAGGGATCGGCTCCCCCGTTGCCACTGATGATCAGCGCATTCGTCTGAGAAGCCGCTGTCCAAAAAGTGCCGCCATCCTGCACGGTAACGGCACCCGATCCAAAAGCACCCGCCACCCGTCCTGCGATATAGGTTCCCGACTTGATGAGTGTGCCGCCGCTGTAGCTGTTGGAGGAACCCAAGGTAAGATAATCACCCGAATTGGTTCCTGCATTGGTTCCCGCGGAGACCAGACTCCCGGTCCCGGAAATCACCCCGGCCACAAGCCCCGCATCATTACTGCCTCGATTGTTCCAATAAAGTGTGCCGTTGTTAACGATATCGTTGGAGAGGGTTCCGTAAAACTGGAGGGCCGCACCCGAGGCAACCGTGAGGGTACCGGCCCCGATGCTCTGACTCGGGAAGGCCTGCGCAAGGGACAGGGTGCCGATTCCGGTGCTGTTGGTCACAATAAGGCCGCCGCCTCCGGAAAATGCGCCGGTCAGGGTGTTGGAGTTACCGGCGGTATCGATGATGCCGGCACTTGTGAAAACCATGGCGCGACTGCTGTCAAAGGAACTTCCGAATTGAAGACTGGCTCCTGAGCCATTGAAGGTGAGCGTGCTGCTGCCCGCGCCAAGGGAATTGGTAGACGTGATGCGAAGAGCACCACCCGTGATCAAGGTGCCGCCTGTGTAGGCATTGCTCCCACTCAGGATGGTAGTGCCACTTCCGGACTGGGTGATGGATCCGGAGCCGGTGATCGTTCCGCTGACAGTGACGTTGCTTGCGCTGTTGAACAGCACGATGGCGGCATTACTGATCGTGTTGGAGGTGCCGAGATTACCTCCGGTTCCGACAGCCAGGGTGCCGTTTGCCACATTGATGAGGCCACTGTAGCCGTAGTTGTTGCCGGTCAGGATTGTCGTGCCGCTACCCAGTTGGTTGACCACTCCGTTTGACCCGGAAAGGGCGGCCCCGACCGACGTGGCATTGCTCTGGTTGAAGTTGAGCGTACCACTTCCCGCTCCGAACTGAATGGTCGTGGTATTGCTGAGTACACCGCCCAACCCGTTGGCCCCGAACGCGCCTATATTGAGACTGCCGGTGGATCCCGCGATGCTAGCGAGCACTATCCCGTTGGAGGCCTGCAGAAGCGCCCCATTGGCCACGGTGAGCGTTCCTCCAGCCACGCCGGCGACACTTCCTCCGCCGACATTGATCCCGGCGCCGTACCATGCGGCGTTGCTACCGCTAATCAGCACCGAGTTGTTCGATCCCCCCAGGGCGCCGATGTAGGTCTGACCGAGCGTTGTGAACGTGGCGCCGTTGCTAACCGTAAGGCCGTTGCCCCAAGAGTTGTAGCCAATGAAGTTGCCAAGCCCCCTGGACCCGTCGGCGGTAAGACTGGATCCACCGCCGGTGATGAGCACCGAATTGGTTCCCGCATTGGTACCCCCCGCAAAACCGACAAAGAGATTTCCGCTGGAAACAGTGCCTCCATTGGTAATGACGAGCGTGTTTCCGGAACTGCCCGTGAGGGTGTCGGCACCGATCGAAAGGGTATTGTCCAGTCCGAGAGTTGCCCCGCTGATAAGAAGGGTGTTGTTGGAGGAGGTGGCGGTTCGCCCCAAGGAAAGATTGTCCAGTGAGGTGACGCCTCCGTTGGTCAGGATGAGCGTGGCTCCGCCGTTGATGTTGCCAACGTAGAATCGTCCACTGCCTCCCGCAAGGGATCCGGAAAGGATGAGGGTGCCGTTCTCGACGGTATTGATCCCGGTGAAGCTATTGCTGCCACTGAGCGTCAGGGTTCCGGTACCGATCTGGGAAACGTTACCCGCTCCCGAGATCGTGTTGCTCACGGTTAGGTTGTTGCTGCGATTAAAGAGGAGATTCACTCCGATGGAGGTGAAGGTGATGCTTCCCGAACCGAGAGTACCGGAAGCACCGCCATTGCCCACCTGAAGGGTTCCCTGGTTGATGATCGTCGCTCCGGTGTAGTCGTTTGAACCTGTTAGGATGGTGGTTCCACTGCCGAGTTGGGCGAAGGCACCCGCTCCGGTGATCCTGTTGGAGAGGGTAAGTGCGGTGTTGAGATTGATGGCCAAGGTGCCGCTGTTGGTCAGGGAGACCGTTCCGGTACCCAGGGTTCCGATATTGTTGCCATTACCAACCTGAAGGGTTCCTCCACTGATGGTGGTGGATCCGTAGCTGTTGCTTCCCAGCAGGATCAGGGTGCCGCTGCCGATCTGAGCCAGGGTGCCGCCACCCGAAATGTTGTTCAGACTGGTGTAGGCACCCAAGGAGTTAAAGGCGAGGGTCGCCCCGCTTCCGATGGAGACATCACCATATCCAAGGAAGCCGGCATTGCCTACCTGCAGGGAACCGTTGTTGACGGAGACGGTGCCGTAGAGGGCGCCGTTGGAGGAGTTAAGGACGGTGGTTCCGGATCCGTTCTGGTTCAGGGCTCCGTTACCGCTGATCACGGAGGAGAGTATCGCACTGTCTACCTGGTTCAGGTTCAGCGATCCGCTTCCGGCTCCGAAAGCAATGGTCGGAGTGGTGAGGGTGGCTCCGTTTCCAAGGTTCAGGGCACCCACCGATCCGGCACCGTTTGCGATAATGATGCCGTCAGAGATGAGGGTGGCTCCGTTCTGCACGGTCACGGCGCCGGCACCGGCGTCACCAATGATGATTCCACCCATGTTGGTCCAGAGCGATCCGGTTCCGGTGACGAGCACAAAGTTGTTGGATCCAGATTGATGGTTGGTGCTTGTGCTTGTGCTGATGATGGTGCCGGCGGCGGAGGCAAGGATACCGCCGTTCTGAACTGTCACGCTGTTGCTGTCGCTGGAATCTGCAATGGTCAGTCCACCCTGGGCATTGAGGCGGGAACCTGCATCGCTGATGATGATTTGGTTCTGTCCGCTTCCGATGTTGGTGGCGGAGCCGACCAACACCGCGCCGGTGGACGTAACCGTGCCTACATTGGTCACGATCAGCTTATTGTTGGTGTTCACATCCCAGCCGAGGGCGATGCCGCCGGCCGTGTTGACGACCGAGTTGGAACCGCTGACGGTGATGGTGTTGTTATCGGAGCCGGGGTTATAGCCCGAGATGATCTGGCCGGCGGTATGGATCGCTCCGTTGACAACGAGGGAGACCCCGCTGTTTAGGTTGCCGGCATAGATGTTGCCGGAGTTGGTAATCGATCCGCTCACGACCGTCGTGCCGCCATCAAACGAGCCATCACCCGTGAAGGAGCTGGCTCCGGAGAGGGTGAGGGTTCCGCCGCCTAGCTTGGACAAGGATCCGCTTCCACTGATTGCACCGGAAATGGTCGTATCGGAGGCACCGTTCACCGTCAGGACCGCGTCATTGGTGAGATCTCCCGCGATGGTGAGGTTGCCCGATGCAGCATTGAAAGATTGATCGACCCCAAGGTAGAGGGGGAGAGTCACGGTTTGGCTGCCAGATGAATTATTCACGATGCCACCGGCACCGTTGGTAAGATCCGAGCCGGTCAGGTTGTAGGTGCCGCTGAGAGCATTGCTGAAGGCGATTCCCTCAAGCGAGGTGACCTGCGCGTTGTTGGTGACGAGACCAGAGGCCGATCCGTCAAAGACAAGTGTTGAGCCGTTAGTCAGTCCGATCGCGCTTAGATTCCCCGAACCGTTGGTCCAAACATTCGTGGAAATCGCGGCGGCCGTATAGTTCAGGAAAACGGATGAGGCATTCGTGGAGAGATCAAAAGCTCCCGTCACGGGGTTGGAAAAGCCGCCGGAATCAATGATGAATGCGCTGGGGTCAAAGCCGACGATGCCATTGCTGAATGAAGCAATGATCCAACTGGTGGAAACTCCCGAGATAAAATTGCTGGCAAGTCCAGGAAGATTGTTCGAAAGCGTCTGGAGCGTGATTGTGAATTTGTTCGTGGAGCTTGCCCCGATCGTCAGCGAGTCGCTTCCGGAAATCAGATCCCAACCGGTTCCCGCAACCGATGCCCCGTCGGTGAACTGCCACAGATAATTGCCACCGCCACTCCAAAACATGCTGGTAACCGTAAGCGTGCCAGGGCTATTGCCTGGAGCAACCGTGCCCCCGCTATCGATTGTCACGGCGCCGACGGATCCGGATCCTCCCAACGTCCCACCCGGGGATACCGTCACACCGCCAGCGCCGCCCAATGATCCGTTCACCGTGAGAAGCCCCCCACTGATGGTTGATGGGGCGGACAATGTGTTGGAACCTGTTAGGATCGTGGTCCCTGATCCACTTTGCAGCAGCGATCCCGTTCCTGAAATGTTGCCAGCCACCACATAACTATCGCTCGAGGAGGGATCAAAAATTACGACCCCGTTATTACTGATCGAACCACCAACGGGCGCCCCTCCGGATGTCGTGCCATCGCCAAAGCGGAGCGTTCCAAGGTTAACGATTGTGATCCCCGTATAATTCGAGTTATTCCCCAAAAGCGCCGTCGTGCCGGAGCCAAGTTGATTGATTGCGCCGCTACCGCTGCTTGAAATCGAACTTGTCAGCGTGAAGGCGTTGCTTTGGTTGAAATTAATTGTTCCCGAGCCACTTCCGAACGTAATGACCGGAGTCTGGATTACCCCCGCTGCGTCGGTACCACCGAAAGAACCTATGTCGAGCGTTCCCGAAGAACCTGCATTAGAGGCCAACGTGATGCCGCCGCTTGCAATCACCGAACCACCATTGGCGACACCAAGAGTCCCGGAACCCAAGACGCCGATTGTTACCACCCCCCCATTACTCCAAAGCGATCCCGAATCACTCACCAAGATCGAATTATTCGAGGCGTTCGCACTCTGCCCGATCAGACCATTATAACTCGTGAGATAGGCTCCACCATTGACGCTGAGTGCATTATTCGTGCCGTCATAGCCAACAAAAAGATTGCCCCAGTTGGATAAAATGACTCCGGATCCCGTAACGCTCATGCTGTTATCAGAACCACCATTGGTATATCCAACGTAGCTACTTCCGATATTAGTTACACCCGCAGAACTAAAAACTGTTGTCGATCCATTGGTCACATAAAGGTTCGTGAGAATGAGGACGAATCCGTTTCCGGCGTTATTTGCCGTGGCGGAAACTTGCGTGAAGGAATAGGTGGTGCCGTTCGTTATCGTGTTAGTGGCCCAGTATGAACCGCCTCCTTCTCCCCCTTCCGAGTAGGCCCCATAGCCACCACTATAACCACCAGCGCCACCACCGCCTAAGCCAGCGCCACCACCGCCACCATAACCGCCATTACCGCCGAGGCCAGCATACCCAGCCCCCCCACCCCAAGCGCCACTGTAATTCGATCCACCATAAGCACGTCCAAAGCCGTTCCAAGACTCAGCATCGGCCCCATTTCCTCCCCAACCAGCCCCGCCGGCAGAGTAATTATAGCCATACCCGCCCCCATCCGTAGTGCTGTTGCTAAGCTGCCCATTGAGCCCATTGCCAACCTGAGCACCGCCACCACCACCGCCACCAGCCACGAGAAGCGGGGTGAGGTCTCCCATGATGGTATTGGACAGATAGATGAACGTACCACCACCTCCTCCACCGCCGAAACCTTGCTGTCCGATTCCAGAACCACCAACCACAACTTGAAGCACAGTCCCGACATTCAAAATTCCTGAAACCGTAATCACAGCACCATTTCCGCCAGGCTGATAATTATTCAGGTTCCCTGCCCCACCCACTGCACCAGCAAAAACAATCGTGTATTCTCCTCCTGTCTGAATTTGATAACTCTGAAGGGTTCCCGTGTATCCAAAGTTTGTTGCCTGCGACCAAGATTGCTGAGTGGAGGCAAGAACAACCCACAGCAAGAATCCAAAACTGCGCATTTTTGAGCGCGATAGCAGCCCTACTATAAAGGATTGAAACGACATGTAGGAAATGCTCGTGATCTTTTCTTTTATCTTCGTGAAAAAGAAGGCTTTGTATGTTCGTCCCGCAAAAACTTTTCGACAAGAATAAAGAAGCTAATCTATGTCACAAACTAACGTGTGAATACGTGACTGTGTTTTTGGTATTTTACTAGGGTATAATGTGGTTAAGAGAGGGTACTGGCGGAGATGTTTGAGGAGTATTGGATAGATTTTATGATGTCTGCGTTTCCAGCACCACTCGCATTCTTTGAGATGAAAGGGGGGGAACTTTCCCTTCAGCACCCCGTCAAATACACAAGAAGCTAGATCCTATTTTCCAAAGGTCACATCCCGAACCTTCTTCCCTGCAACGGGAAGATCCGTGACAACCACAGTGGTACCGGGGCCAGCAAGGGAGCGGAGTTTCTCGCGGAATTCGGGACTGAAATCGATCCTGTTGCGGATGGAATCAAACTTGGTTCCGTCCCTACGCCCTCCCTTGCCGACGGTCATCCAGCGGTTTTTAGAGGTGGTGTCACCGGCCGCTGCGATCCTGGTGAAGACATGGGTGCCGAACTTACCAACCCCGGAGATCCGGACACCGGCACGTCCGATGCGAACGCCGTTGCGGTAGACGTAGAGGGTGCGGTCGGCCGCGCTGAAGACAATGATGACGGGTCCTGATGTGCTACGCTCGGGGTGCCATGTGTAGTCGCCGGAAGCGAGCGCTCGTCCTGTGGGAGCGGTGGATTTGACGACAGGCAACACAAGGCCGGGATCGGCTGCGTAGGAGGTCGAGAGGGAGTGATGGTCGCCGATAACAACGGTCCCTCCTTTCTGGGTGAGCTCGAACAGCTTCTTGGAAAACTCGTAGGGAAGCCGGATGCAACCATGGCTGGCTGCGTGGCCGGGGAGAAAGCCCGAGTGGAAAGCCACCCCGTCCCAGGTAAGCCTCTCCATGTAGGGCATCGGGGCGTTGTCGTAGGTCTTGGAGTAGTGATCCACCGATTTCTCAAGGATGGTGAAGACGCCGGTCGGGGTGGAGTGTCCCTGCATGCCGCTGCTGATGGAGGAGCGGGCGACAATGACGCCGTTGCGATAGACATTCATCACCTGCTGCGGGAGGCTGATCAGCACGACCACCGGTCCGTCAGGGGAAATCCTCGGCGCCCACCAGTACTCTCCCGGCTTGAGGGGGCCCGTCGGCTTACCGGTCGGGGTCCCCTCCGTGTGGAAGGAGGGACGATCCATCGCGCGAGAAGCAGCAGTCATCATCAAGACTGCGGCAAGGAGAATGGGAAGGTATCGATTCAAGGTCATGTAGTTTTGGAAAGTTACCTTTTCAGCCGCAGGATGTGCGCGACACGCGTAGAGGGATCCAGCGAGATATAGTTCCTCGCCCCACGCCAGGAGAAGACCTCCCCGGTCAGGAGATCCTCGACCTGGTAGTGGGAATCGGGAGCAATGCCGAGATCACCGGTCGGGACATCGATCCAGCCGCTCTGGGGATTGCGGAAGTCGGTGGTAGCGATCACCAGCACCTGGTTGGAGCCATCCCCGGACCACTTACGGTAGCAGACGATGGCGGGGTTGTCGGAGCGGAAGAAGGCGAGGTTGTTGGTCTGCTGCAGGGCCGCGTTCTCCCTTCGGATCGCATTGAGGCGGGTAATCAGCGGCTTGATGTTGCCGGGGGCATTCCAGTCGCGCTGCTTGTACTGGTACTTCTCGGAGTCGAGGTACTCCTCGCGGCCGGGGAGCGCCGCGTTCTCGCAGAGCTCGAAGCCGCTGTAGATTCCGTAGACACCGCTCAGCGTGGTAGCCAGGACGGCGCGGATCATGAAGGCGGGGCGTCCCCCCTCCTGGAGGTAGTGGGGGAGGATATCGGGGGTGTTCGGGAAAAGATTCGGACGGAAATACTCCCTCATCTCGGTGCGTGTAAGCTCGGTGAAGTACTCCTCAAGCTCGGCAGGCGTGTTGCGCCAGGTGAAGTAGGTGTAGCTCTGGGTGAAGCCGACCTTGGCGAGGACGCGCATCATCTTGGGACGCGTGAAGGCCTCGCTCAGGAAGATGACGTCGGGGAACTTCGCCTGAACGGCCGCGATCGCGTACTCCCAGAAAGCGACCGGCTTGGTGTGGGGATTGTCGACCCGGAAGATGCGTACCCCCTTCTCAGCCCAAAAGAGCAGGACGTCTCGGAGCTCGTCCCAAAGGGCCTTCCACCCCGCATTGTGATAATCGAGCGGGTAGACATCCTCGTATTTCTTGGGGGGATTCTCGGCGTACTTGATGGTGCCGTCGGGACGGTGGAAGAACCACTCGGGATGCTCCTTCACGTAGGGATGATCGGGGGAGCAGTTGAGGGCGAAGTCAAGGGCGACCTCCATGCCGCGCGCCTTGATCTCGCCGAGCAGCCACTCAAAGTCGGCCATGGTGCCGAGCTCCGGCTCGACGGCGCAATGACCTCCGGCAGGACCGCCGATGGCGTACGGGACTCCGGGTTCGCCCGGCTTGCAGGTGAGGGAGTTGTTGGCTCCCTTGCGGGCCGTGATGCCGATCGGATGGATCGGCGGGAAATAGATGACATCGAAGCCCATCGCCTTGGCATCCTCCACGCGTCCGAGGCATTCCCGGAAGGTGGAACCGGCATCGGCCTTCCCCTCGGCGGAGCGGGGAAAGAACTCGTACCACGAGGCGAAGGCGGCGCCGGAGCGATCGACACGCACCTTTTGGTACGGCTGATGGACGGCGGAGAGGGAACGATCGGGCCAGCGACCCATCGCTTCGGCGAGCTCCGCATCGGAGGCCGCGGCAAGAAGCGCGGCGGGATCAGGAGCCGACTCGAGTCGGGTGGCATGGGCGGCAAGTTTGGCCGCATCGGCGCTCTTTCCTGCACGGGTGGCGGCCGCACGGACAAAGGCGGCGCCTTCCAAGGTCTCGGAAGGAAGTGCGGTGGCACCTCCCTTGACCTTTTTTCCGATCTCCTCGATCCACGAGCCGAAAGCATCGCCCCAGGACTCGATCGTCCATTCCGTGAAGCCGACGGGACCGGCGGGGAAACTCCCCCTCCAGCGATCCTGGCCGATGTGGGTCATCGGGGTTTCCTTCCACTTCTTCTCGCCCGCGGCGCGCCACTTCACCACGGCGAGGACGACATCGTGCCCCTCCTTGAAGATATCGGCGTAGACCGTGACCTCTTCGCCGGGCGTGCGCTTGATCGGGTAAAGCCCCCCGTTGATCTGGGGCCAGAGATTCTCGATGACGACGGTTTGGAACATCTCGATTAGAAGCTGGGAGTTAGGAGCCGGCAGTTGGGGATAACTTCATATCCTTGATGAGATCAGAGAGTTCGTCGAGACGGTCTTCGGGGTGAAGATGACTCAATGCCTCGCGGAGGCGAATCAGCGCGGGGGCCACATGGGAGCGGAAGGCGGGCTTGCCGCGGTGAATGCTCAGGAATCCGTAGGCACCGAGTGCCTGCATCAGTCGCTGTGCGGCGCATTGCCAGAAGAGACGCCCGAAGTTTTCGCCGACGGGTGATCCCGCTTCGGCCTTGAGGTTTCTGTAATAGTCCAGCAGGTGGCTCCGTTCCTCCGGAGAAATCTCCACGTAGGGATCGCAGAGCAGGGAGGCCAGGTCGTACTGGGCAAGTCCCGGACGCATTCCCTGGAAATCGATGAAGGAGGCCTCCCCGTCACGGATCAGGATATTCTGTGACTGAAAGTCCCGGTGCACGAGTTGGCGGGGCTGCGCGGCAAGCCCCCGGGCGAGCCGCTTCATCGACGGTGACTCCAGCAGGCTTTCACGCACTTCCTCGGAAACCCCGAAGAGATCCCCCAGGCAGTGGGAGGCGAAGTACTCCTGCTCCCAGCGGTAGAGTCTTTCGTCGAAGGCAAGCTGCAGGTGCAGCCCAGCCACATCCTCCTCCCCGCAGGGAATGCGGTGCAGCAGCACGATACCCCGAAGCACGGACTCGTAGAGAGGGCGGCGCACCTCCCAGGGTTCGTTGCGGGTGGCCCAGAGATCCTGCTCGCCGAGATCCTCCAACCAAAGCAGTCCGTCGCCGTCCGATTCGGCCAGCACCCCGGGAACGGGTACGCCGTGGGAGGCAAGGAACGCGGCGAGGGCGGCGTAGTGCCTGTTCTCCTCCTTCTCTCCGAGATCGCGGACCAGAATGGCGGAGCCGCCCCGCGCATCACGGATGCGGAAGAAGCAGCGGCTCGATCCCCCTTTTTCAATCGGATGCAAACCGGCCGGAGTGAATCCGGGAAGGGCCTCGTCGGTTCGTTGAAGCAGAAATTCGGTCGTCATGATCGGGTCAAGTTACAGCACGGAATCCCGGTGCCTCCCCGAGACGGGAGTCGTTGAGCCGACGATGCACGCCTCGAGGTGTGCGCCCGGATCGATCACTGCCCCGGGCCAGAGGATCGAGTCACGCACGACAGCCCCCTTGCCCACCACGGCTCCCGGGGCGACGGAAACCATTCCTTCCAGAATGGCCTCCGGATCAATCACCGCGTCGGGATGAACGGCGAGGGGCCAGGCGGGATCGGTGATGTAACCGGGACGATGCCCGGGATCGGCAAGAAGGTGATGCGCTTTCAGGTAGGATGCCGGAGTTCCGAGATCCATCCAGATCCCCTCCCCGCAAAGCATGCCAGCAACCTCTTCTCCGTTTCTCATGGCCTCAAGGAGGCAATCAATGATCGAGCTGGGCCCCTCGGGTGGAATCCAGTCAAAGATCGCACTCTCGAAGAGGGCGACTCCCGAATAAACGGCCGTCACCCCGCTCTCGGCACCGAGCGCGCCCCGCAGATCGAGGATCCTTCCCGACTGCTCGTCAAAGCGCACGTTGGCCACACCGCCCCCGCCGGATGGCCTCAGCAGGAGGGTGGCAAGACATCCCGAGGCACGATGCCGCTCCAGCAACTCCCCGAGGGGAAGATCGGCAAGGATGTCCCCGTTATAGAGGAAGAAGGTCGACTCCCCGAGGGCGGGCCGGGCGTTCCTGATCCCGCCCCCGTGTCGAGCAGCAGCGGCTCGTGGAAGAGATGCAGCGGGCGATCACGATAGACCGGCTCCGTGCCGAAAAACCGG
>JACCDY010077251.1_pt1 | contig 15192 bp, 15 predicted proteins | sample 7446391 | NCBI WGS metagenome assembly JACCDY01 (sample SAMN15323451, study PRJNA562643) | freshwater metagenome | isolation source: river surface water | place: USA:Blue River Watershed | collected 2017-08-18 | reverse complement strand
GTCGTCATCGACATCGACAAGGCCAACCAGCGCATCAGCCTGGGCGTCAAGCAGCTCGAGACCGATCCCTGGAAGGAGATCGAGGGCAAGTTCAAGGTCGGCGACCTCGTCAAGGGAACCGTCTCCAAGATCGCCAACTTCGGCGCCTTCATCGAGCTCCCCGGCGACATCGACGGACTCGTCCACATCTCGCAGATCAGCGAGGACCGCGTCGAGAAGGTCAAGGACGTGCTTAAGCCCGGCCAGGAAGTCGAGGCCCGCGTCATCAAGATCGACAAGACCGAGCGTCGTCTCGGCCTCTCCATCAAGGCCACCGGATACAGCGAGGAAGCCCTCCGCAAGGAGAGCGAGGCCCTCGACTCCGTGCGCAGCGGCGAGGACATGGTCAGCTTCGGTGCGGCTCTCCAAGCCGCCGAGGATGAGTACCGTCCCGGCCAGGGCAAGAAGTAACCCTTCCAGCAACCCGGAATCATCACGCCCATGTCCAAGCCTGAAATCACCGCCTATCTCAAGACCACCTGCGGGTGGAGCAACGGGGTCCGTGCGGTTCTTGCGAAATACTCCCTCCCCTACACGGAGAAGGATATCATCAGGAACCCCGCCTTCCGCTTCGAGATGGAGCAGCGCAGCGGCCAACCCCTCTCCCCCTGTGTGGAGATCAACGGGGTCATGCTGCCTGACATCAGCGGCGAGGAGGTCGAGGCCTACATGCTCGAGAAGGGAATCGTAACGCCGAACGACGTCACCACGGACGTTCCGCTCAACGCCCCCTGTACCGATGCCCAGCACGCCGCCATGGCCCAGGGCCAAGGAATCAAGATGAACCTCTGAGGTTTTAGGTAACTCAACAAAAAGGCCGCATCCAAAAGGGTGCGGCCTTTTTATTTTAGGATTTTCCCCGCAGAGGCGCTGAGACGGAGATGAATATTTAAAATCTCATTCACTGCTCGTCCGAGCATGCTCTTAACGGACTATGCGTGACTTTTAAAAAGGCACAGCAGGATTGGATGGATAGCTAGGCGATCAAGCGAAGCTGTATAAATTATACTGCGAGCGCAGACCAACGACGCTAGGCGCCAATCCCGCAAGCCTCATTCTCAGGCTTGGGTTGGACCCAACGAGCCAGGTGAATGCAAAACTCATACAGCACCACCATCGGCCCTCCCATCAGGAGGTAGGTCACCATGTCGGGTGACGGGGTGATGAAGGCCGCGACGGTGAAGATGGTCACGATGGCTGCGGAACGGGTCTTGCGAAGTTTCTCGGCGGTGAGAACTCCCAGCTTTACAAGGGCTAGGACAACCATCGGCATCTCAAAGGCGAGACCGAAGGCGATGAGAAATTGGGTCGTAAAGGAGTAATACTCGCGGACGGTCCAGGTGGGGTTCCACTTCATCGCCTTGGCATCCTTGAAGAAGAAATCAAGCGTTCCCGGAAGCACCACGAAATAGGCAAAGAAGATGCCGGCAAGAAAGAGGATCAGGCCGAAGGCCGCGACCGGCAGCAGGATACCTCTCTCCTTGGGCTTGAGCGCCGGAAACAGGAACTGGGCCAGAAAGAAAGTGATCAGGGGGAAGGAAAGCACCAACCCCGCGTAGAAGGCGAGATCGAGGGAGATCATCATCGAGTCCGCCACGCCGAGGGACTGAAGGGAATTGGCCCGTGCAGGATCGACTCCCAGCAAGGGATGCTGGATGAAGGATGCCAGGCGATCCCTGAAGAAGAAGCAACCGATCATCGCCGCCACAAGGGTCACGGCGATGCGGATGATCGTGACCCTGAGATCACCCAGATGATCCATGAAAGGTCGCGGTTCATCCTCCTGCTCGCGGAAGGAAAAGATGGTGCGCAGATCCATGGGAAGGTTTCCGCCCGCAGAGGCCTCAGGCCAGCACGTTGCGCCAGTGGGCAAGACGGGCGGCCACCCCTTGCGGGGAAGGGGCACCGGTGGCTCCCCTCGCCTTCATGGAGCGTACGGGATCGAAGAGTGCCGCCCAGTCGGGAAGAAGATCGGGACATAGTTCCCTGAGGAGGCTTTCAGGCAGTTTGTCGAGAGGCACACCCGTCTTGGCAGACTCCGCGGACAGTTTGCCGACGAGATCATGAGCCTTGCGGAAGGGAACGTTTTTGCGGACGAGTTCGTCGGCAAGATCGGTGGCGAGCAGCGCCGGATCGGCCGCCGCACGGGTGGTGACTTCCCTGTTGATGACCAGGGCCTCCATCATCTCGGCAGTGACGGCAAGCGCCATCCGGGCGGTATCGATGGAATCAAAGACCGCTTCCTTATCCTCCTGCAGGTCCCTGTTATAGGTCATCGGGAGCCCCTTGAGGACCGTCAGCAGGCGGAACAAATTGCCATAAAGGCGGCCCGTTTTTCCGCGGGTCAGCTCCGCAATGTCAGGATTCTTTTTCTGAGGCATGAGACTGGAGCCCGTCGCATGCCGGTCACTCAGACGGGCGAAGCCGAACTCGGCCGTGGTCCAAAGGACAACATCCTCGGAGAGACGTGAAAGGTGCATCCCGACGATCGCCAGGGCCGAGAGCAACTCCAGGGCAAAATCACGGTCACTGACCCCGTCGAGGCTGTTCTGGGTCACGCGTGAGAATCCGAGCTCGCTGGCCATCGCCTCGCGGTCGAGCACAAGGGTGGATCCCGCAAGGGCACCTGAGCCCAGCGGCAGCTCATCCATCCGCGCGGAGGTATCGGCGAGACGGCCGTGATCCCGCTCCAACATCTCGACATAGGCCAGGAGATGATGGGCCATGGGGACGGGCTGACCCCTCTGAAGATGGGTGTAGCCAGGCATGAGGACACCCTCATTGGAAGCGGCCAGTCCGATCAAGGCACGCTGAAGGATGCGGATTCCCGCTTGGAGCGAGACGATTTCATCCCTCAGATAGAGCCTGAAATCGGTCGCCACCTGGTCATTACGGCTGCGTGCCGTATGAAGCTTCGCCCCGGCGTCACCGATGCGGCGCGTGAGTTCCTTCTCGATGTTCATGTGGATGTCCTCGAGATCCTTGGAGAAGCTAAAGGTGCCGGCGGCAATCTCCTCCCCGATGGCGGTGAGACCTGACTCGATCGAGGAGAACTCTTCCCGGGTAAGGAATCCCGCGTTCATCAGCCCCCGTGCATGGGCGATGCTTCCGCGGATATCCTGCCGGTAGAGCCTCCAGTCAAAGGAAATGGATTCCCCGTAATCACGCAGGAGGGTGGACATGGATTCTTCAAAACGACCGTGACGCATCCCTCGTCTCTATCTCTTTTTTCAGGACTCGGAAACAAGAATGGGGCCCCTGCCGGGCGGCCATTGTTAAAAAGTGTCAGGGGACTACGGCAAGAGAGAGCCGGTTGCCGTTGCTGCATTCCTGCCCTGGCGGGGTTCACCGGTCTTTCATCCATAGCCCCTGACAAACGGAATCGTAGGCTCTGGCAACAGAAAAACAACCCGGAAGGGTAAATTTTGTTTCTTGAGATGTTCCGTCCCTGTGAATAAGAATTCCAACTCTTCCCCATCCCCTGATGCAAAAAATTCTCATCATCGTTTCCGCGGTCCTTTCCATCGGCGCCGCAGCCCTTGGCTTCCTGAATCATGGAACACTCACCAAGGAAAAGAGTGAAAAGGCCGCCGCGATCACCGAACGGGATGCCGCCAAGAAATCCGCCGCAGCCTTGACGAACGATCTGAAGACAGCGAAGGAGAAACTTGCAGCCTTCGATGCCGACACCCAGAAAACGGTCGCTGAAAACGCAGACCTCAAGTCTCAGCTTGAAAAGGCGAACTCCAGTGTATCCGACGTCCAGAAGCAGCTTTCCGAGAAAGATGTCCTGATCAGCCAGCAGAAGTCAGATCTTACGGCCAAGGATGCCCGCATTTCGGAGCTTGAGTCCAGTGGCCCCAGCAAGCAGACCAACAATCAGTCCGATGAGCTGAAAATCCAGCTCCAGGAGAAAGAAAACCTGGCGAACGGCCTTCAGGCTAAGCTCAAGGATGCCGAAGCCCAGCTCTCCGAACTGCGTCAGCGTGAGGCACAGCGCCGTACCAAGTCGATGCGTACCGGTCTCGAGGGCCGCATTCTCGCGGTCAATCCCGCTTGGAACTTCGTCGTCCTGAGCTTGGGCGACAGACAGGGTGTCGTGAACAATGCCGAGATGCTCATCAAGCGGGGTTCGCAACTGATCGGCAAGGTGCGTATCACTTCGGTGGAACCCTCCACCTCCATCGCCGACATCGTTGCCAACAGCGTCCGTTCCGGTCTTGCAGTCCAGCCCGGTGACTCGGTGATTTACACAGGCCCGGAGAGCGAGGCTGACGCCAAGCCATGAAGCTGCATCTTCTAGTCCTTCTGTCCCTGATTCCCCTGTTCGGGGGCTGCGAAACGGCACCAGATCACTCGGCAGACAGATCGGGTGCCGCGGTGAGTTCCATTCCTTGGAACAAACCCGCCAGTTGGGAGGGCACGGGCGCCTTGGGTGGATTTGCCCCTCAAGCCGGGGGACGCTGATCCGCCCTGATCTTCCTGCGGTTTGCGCATTCCAAGAGTAGAGGCTGACGCACCAAGCGACAGGGACACGGATCATCCCTTTTCATCTTATCCATCGGAAGGATAGGTTCACCCCATGCGCATTCTTGCCGTTGACCCTTCCCTTCGGGGAACGGGATTTGCGATTCTGGAGGAAGAGGGTTCCAAGATCAGATGCCTTGAATATTCAGTGATCAGAAACGCCGCCTCTCTCTCTCAGGAGGCTTGCCTGATCGCCATTCATCGGAAGCTGGAGGAAGCGATCAGGCGTCATCAACCGTCGGCCTTGGCCATCGAAAAGGTCATTTTTGTCCAAAGCTACGCCACTGCCATTATTCTCGGTGCTGCACGGGGCGTGGCTGTTCTGGCTGCCGCCCAACAGGGGCTCTCCATCCATGAATATCCGCCAAAGAGGGTGAAACAGGCGGTCGTGGGCAAGGGAGCCGCCGCCAAGGAGCAGGTTGCCTTCATGATCAGGGCGTTGCTCGGACTCACCGAGACCCCTCCCAGCGATGCAGCCGACGCCATCGCCATCGGACTGACCCATTTGAGGACAATCGCCTCACCCATTCCCCGGGTGACCGCCAAACGCGTGAAATGAAAGCCCTCCCCGCACCCCGTTGGCTCGGACGGATCAGCTATGAGGATGGCCTAAAACTCCAGGAATCGCTCGTTGCGGAAATGAGTGCCGGGGAATCAATCTCCCAACTTCTGCTTCTCGAACACCATCCCGTGTACACGATGGGACGCAGCCGCGACGAATCGAGTCTGCGCTCGGAGAACCTTCTCCCCCACCCCGTCCATCGCACCAACCGAGGCGGGCAGGCCACCTATCACGGACCCGGTCAGCTTGTCGGCTATCCCGTCCTGCACCTCGACCTCTTTGACAGGGATCTGCATGACTATCTGCGCTTCCTGGAGGAAGTGCTCATCACGCTGATGGCGCGCCATGGAATCAAGGGACAAAGGATCGATGGAAAGACCGGTGTCTGGGTGAATGATCGCAAGATCGCCTCCCTGGGTGTCGGGGTCCGCAAATGGATCTCGATGCATGGATTCGCGATCAACATCTGCGGTGACATGAGCCCCTTCAGCCACATCACTCCCTGCGGATTACCGGGTGTCACCATGACCTCACTCGAGGCAGAAGGAGCTTCGGGAGTCACCGTCGAATCCTGCGCTCACGAAGTCGCCGGAATCTTCAACGAATTACTCCAAGGGGAAAAGTTTCGCGCAGAGGCGCAAAGGCGCGAAGAGCTATAAGATATGGAACCCAGGAAATCAGGAATATGAGAAACAAAGACTTGAGTGCATGGATAGAAAAACGGCTCGCCATGACACTAGGGTAACTACAGGTAACTCTTGGGATTCTCCTTACCCCATTCCTAATTTTCTGTTTTCCAGATTAAAACCTTTGGCATTCAGCCCATCTAGGCGGCGACTCACTTCACAACCACACGTTTTGAACGGAATTCCTTCTCTGCGCCTCCGCGTCTCTGCGGGGAAACTCAACAAGGATTTAGTCCTGCAGTTTTAGGAAATTGGCGAGAAGCTCCTTCCCGTGCGTCGTGAGAATCGACTCGGGATGGAATTGGACACCCCAAAGCGGAAGTTCCTTGTGGCGTAGCCCCATGATCTCACCCTCCGCCGTCTCCGCCGTGATCTCCAGGCAATCGGGAAATGTCTCCCTTTTGACGAGCAGGCTGTGGTATCGGGTCGCCTCAAAAGGATTGGGCAGTCCCTGGAAAAGATCCTTCCCGTTGTGAAGGATCGGGGAGGTCTTTCCGTGCATCAGGCGACCGGCCCGAACGACCTCCCCTCCGTAGACGTGCCCCATGCATTGGTGGCCAAGGCAGACACCCAGGATGGGATAATGGCCCGCAAGGGTACGGATGACCTCGTTGCTGATACCCGCCTCATTCGGACTGCAAGGTCCGGGGGAAATGCAGATCCTTTCGGGCCGGAGAGCCTTGATCTCCTCGACCGTGATCCGGTCATTCCTCCTGACCAGAGGATCCGCTCCCAGTTCCCCGAAGTACTGGACCAGGTTGTAGGTGAAGGAATCGTAGTTATCGATGACGAGGATCATGGTCGGAAGGTTGCTGCCGTCGCGGTGGCCAATTCAATCGCCCGGACCACTCCCATGGCCTTGTTGACGGTCTCCTGATATTCGGACTCGGCCTTGGAATCGGCGACGATGCCGGCCCCGGCCTGCACGTACGCCGTCCCGCCTTTCAGCAGGACGGTCCGCAGAGCGATGCAGGAGTCGAGTTGTCCGTTGAATCCAAGATACCCCACGGCCCCTGCGTAGGTCCCGCGTTCGGTCGGTTCCATGGAACTGATGATCTGCATGGCTCGGACCTTCGGTGATCCGCTGACGGTCCCGGCGGGAAACGTTGCCCTCAGAACGTCGAGTGGCGAATGATCGCCGGAAAGTTCGCCGGTAACATGGGAGACGATGTGCATCACGTGGCTGTAACGCTCCACGGTCATGAAATCCCTGAGGGAAACGCTGCCGAATTCCGAAATCCTGCCAACGTCGTTCCGTGCCAGATCCACGAGCATCAGATGCTCCGCACGCTCCTTGGGATCGGCAAGGAGCTCGGCCGCAAGGGCTTCATCGCCCTCGGGAGTTGCGCCTCGGGCACGGGTGCCTGCAATCGGACGGATCTCCACATGCCCTTCGGTGACCTTGACGTGAACCTCGGGAGAACTTCCCACAAGGGAGAATCCCCCCGGAAGCCTCAGACAGAACATGTAGGGAGAGGGATTGACGTAGCGCAGCGCACGATAAAGGTGAAGGGGATCCCCTCCGTACGGAATGGCGAAGCGCTGCGAAAGGACGATCTGAAAGATGTCGCCGGCCCTGATGAATTCCTTGGAATTCTCCACGGCACGCTCGAAAGCGTCCTTCGTGAAGTTGCTCGAGACAGGAAGCTTCTCCGCAGTGGCGACTGCGGGAAAAGGGGGAAGGATCGAGGGCTGAGCAAGCCTGCCCAGAAGGCGCCCGATACGGCCCAGAGCCTCGTCACGGGCGGCCTGTATGCCTAGTTGCCCGGGGAAAGCGCATGCGATCACCTTGATCCGGCGGTTTTTGTGGTCAAAGGCAACGACCGTATCCGCGATCATGAAGAGCATTTCGGGTACGGCAAGGTCGTCCACCGCCGAGGCGGGAACCGAGGGCTCGAAGCGCCTCACGGCCCCGTACCCGAGATAGCCGACGGCACCCCCGCTGAATCCGGGCAACTCAGGACGCTGACGGCAACGATAGGAGGCCATCAATGTCTCGAGTTCGGACAGGGGATCGGCGGCATCCCAGCTCTTGGACTCGCCATTTTCGGTAAACGTAACCTGGCTCCCCTTGGCTTCGATGACAGCCCTGGCACCCGAGCCCACGAACGAATAACGTCCGACAAGATCGCTCTGTTCCGCCGATTCAAGAAGGAAGGAGGGTTCGTCGCGGGAAAGTTTGGAAAGGAGGGAGAGAGGGGTCTCACTGTCAGCCACCAGTTCGACCCAGACGGGCACCACCGGATACTCGCTCGCTTCGCGTGAAAAATCCTCGGGAGAGGGAAAAGCGCCCCTGAGTGCATCGGGCGATCGATTGTCTTTTTCCGGAAGATCCATTGTTGAAAAGGTGCTGTCGTGGCGTATCGCGGGCAATCCCGAAATCATCGGCTTCCGTGTTTGAAACGGGCTACCTCGCGGTCGGTCTCGCGTTGTTCGGCCCGCTTCTTCAGATCCTGGCGCTGGTCGGCCGCATGCTTTCCCTTTCCCAAGCCGATCTCGACCTTCACCCGCCCCTTCTTCCAGTACATTCTCAGTACCGGAAGCGCGAGCCCCTTGCGCTGGGTCTGCTCCAGGAGCCGGGCAATCTCGACCTTGTTGAGAAGAAGAAGACGAGGACGCTTGGGATCGTGCGTCTCGTGGCTCGCCTTTTCATAGACCTGGATGGTGGCGTCATGAAGAACGACCCCCCGTTTTTCGACCTTGGCATAGCAACCGAGAAGATCAACCCTGCCGGCCCGTAGGGACTTCACCTCGGTGCCAAGCAGGGAAATACCCGCCTCGAACCTCTCCAGGACATGATAGTCGCGCAGGGCCTTGCGGTTGGTGACGATGTCCTGACCCATTGACGTATTCGCCGGAACTCCGTGATCAGGCCCCCGGCTGGGGGAACGGTGCCGGAGCGGCCTTTAGAGAGCGAACGACTCGGAAGACTCGACGGGGGAGACCTCCGTGCCAAGCTTGCCTGCGGCCACTTCGGCCAGCGCGATGTCGGCAAGTCCCATCGAGAGATCGGGCTCGATCATAGGACGGCTGCCGGCCGAAAGCTCACGCACCCGCTTGCTGACGATGTTGATGAGCTGCTGCTTGTTAGCGACCACTTTGGCGGCCGCTTCGATGTATTGGATTTTCATGAAAGGAAGATGCGTGGAATCAGTGATTTTTTATTATGCCCGAACGATCGAGTGCCGACAAGCCCCCTTCCATACCTTAAGGGGGGGGTTGCCAAGAGGAGCGGATCCTGTTTCCCTCGTCGCCCACGCCACATTGATGATCATGGGACTTTTTACCCCCCGCTACCTGAAGGATGCCCGGAATCTCCTGGAGGGAGCCTCCAAGGTTCTTCATCAGCATGGGGATCTGCTTCCCAAGGAAGAATTTCAGAGAGGAACCTCCTCCTTGGTAGGGCTTTCATCCGCTATTTCCTCCAAGGATAGAAAGAGGGTCTCCGACGCCACTACGGAGCTCGAAACCTGCTTTTCCCATATCATCCCCTACCGACCCCATGCGGCATGGGCCGAAAACATCGAGGCGATCGTGGTCGCAGTGGCCCTTGCCGTCGGCTTCCAAGCCTACTTCCTCAAGCCTTTCAAGATCCCGACCGGATCGATGCAGCCTACCCTCTATGGAATGACCGGGCACCCGACCCAGTCACGCCTTCCAGGCCCCGTTGCACGGGCAGTCGATTTTGTGCGGTTGGGAAGGACTCATCTTGATCTGAAGGCCTCGGCCGGCGAGGAAGTGCTTGGGCTGAATGAAAAGACTTCACTGAATTTCTTCACCTTCACCGAGGTCATTACCACAGCGGGACGCCATAGCATTTTCGCTCCCCGTGACGTCCTGATGAGGGATTTCGGAATCAGGCCGGGACGGGTCTACGGACCGGGTGAGAGCATCGTGCACGGCTATGTGCAGGCCGGGGATCAGGTTTTCGTGGATCGGATGACCTATCAGTTCCGTGATCCCTTGAGGGCCGATGTCTTTGTCTTCAGGACGACCGGTATCGGGAGGATCGAGATGAATCTTGATCCGGCCCTCGGATCACAGTTTTACATCAAGCGGCTGGCTGGGCTGCCCGGCGACACGCTCAGGATAGCTCCCCCGACCCTCCTTATTGACGGCAGACCCGCAACGGAGTCGCCATTTCTGAGGGTCATGAGCTGCAGGGATGGCTACAGGGGTTACTCCAACCGCAGCGACGGTGGATCCTCTTTCCCCTATCTTGGAAGCCCGGAGGAATCCTTCACGGTTCCACCCCACGCCTACTTCGCACTCGGTGATAACAGCTATAATTCTAGTGATAGCCGCTACTGGGGCATCGTTCCGGAACGCAACGTGATCGGACGGGGCTATTTCGTCTACTGGCCCTTCTCGGAACGCTGGGGTTTTATCAGGTAACGAAACCTTGTTTTAAAAGATTTATCCCGCAGAGACGCAGAGGCGCGGAGTGTAAAAAGGCTTTGGACCCAAGGAAAAGGACTATGATCCTACGTCTTTTTGAAATCCAAGAGCACTTCTCTCATAGTCATCTGCTTTTATCAGACACTCTGTAGTCTCTTTCTCTGCGTCTCTGCGCGAGTTTTACTTTTTCTTCTTTGCAGAGGCTTTCTTGGACGGAGCCTTCTTTCCTCCCTTGGCCACCTTGGAGGCGACCTTGAGGCGAAGGGCATTCAGGCGAATGAAGCCGGTAGCATCTCCCTGATTGTAAGCCTGGGTCGGATCGGCCTCCATCGTGGCGATCTCCGGGCGATAAAGGCTGACGGGACTCTTGCGGCCCGCCGCAAGGATGTTCCCCTTGTAGAGGCGTACACGGACAGTGCCTGTGACATTCTTCTGGGATTCGGTGACGAGTGCCTGCAGGGCAAGTCGCTCGGGAGCGAACCAGAATCCGTTGTAAACCAAGGTGCTGTACTTGGGAATGAGGCCGTCACGAAGATGCATCACCTCACGGTCCATGGTAAGGGACTCCATCTGGCGGTGGGCAAAATGAAGGATGGAACCGCCGGGTGTTTCATAGACTCCTCGGCTCTTCATTCCGACAAAGCGATTCTCGACCATGTCGACACGGCCGACACCGTGACGTCCGCCGATTCTGTTCAGGGTCTTCATCACACCGAGCGGGTCGAGTTTCCTGCCGTTGACCGCAACGCAATTTCCCTGGATGAAATCAAGGGAGACGATCTCTGCCTTGTCGGGGGCCTCCTCGGGGCTCACGGAAAGCTTGAACATCCCGCGGTTCTCCGGGGCGAAGGCATCGAACCAGGGATCCTCCAGGATCCCGCTCTCGTAGCTGATGTGCAGCAGGTTGCGGTCCATGGAGTAGGGCTTCTTGGCACTGGCCTCCACGGGCACCTTGTGTCGGCGGCAATACTCGATCATCTCGGCACGTCCGGGAAACTCCTCGCGGAAACGCTCCTCGCGCCACGGGGCGATCACCTGGAGATCGGGGGCAAGGGCCGCGGCGGCAAGCTCGAAGCGGACCTGGTCATTCCCCTTGCCGGTCGCACCATGGGCGATGGCGTCGGCTTTTTCCGCAAGGGCGATCTCCACCATCCGCTTGGCGATCAGGGGCCGCGCGATGCTGGTGCCGAGGAAATATTCCCCCTCGTAAAGTGATCCGGCCTGCATCATCGGGAAGATGAAATCGCGGGCAAACTCTGCCTGGAGATCATCGACAAAGCACTTGGAAGCGCCGGTACGGAGCGCCTTCGGCTTCAGCCCCTTGAGCTCTTCCTCCTGCCCGATGTCGGCGCAGAAGGCGACAACCTCGGCATCATAGGTTTCCTTGATCCAGTTCAGGATGACGGAGGTGTCCAGACCTCCGGAGTATGCAACGACAATTTTCATCGGCTGGTGGGATACACGGAGAAGCCCCGCGATGCACGATCAATCATGGAACACGGGCACAAAAAAACGGCCGGATTGCTCCGGCCGTTTTCGTTGAATGGAATCAGCCGAACCTTACTTCTTGGGCTGGATAGGGGTGGAAGCGGGGCTGGCGGAACCCTTCGCGGCGTTCTGCTGGGCCTGGATCTGGGCGGCCAGATTCTGGACGGCCTGCTGCAGATCGACGAGGGGCACCCAGCCGATCAGGTTGCCCTGCTGTCCGGTGGCCTTGTCGGCAAAGGAGGCGGCATTGAGAAGACGGGCTTCGCCGGTCTTGGTGTTCCACTGGACCACGGAATCGACCTGCTTGTCGGCGATCGTGATCTTCGCGGAGATGCACTGGAAGTTGGGCTGCTCTGCGGACTTGTCGTTACAGGCGGCCAACCCGAGGCAAGCCGCGGCGAGGAGGGAGGAGGTGATGTACTTCATGAGGCGGGAACGTTGTCCCAAGATTATCCCCTTTTCAAGCAACAAATCCGTGGGGGGATTGGGTTGACTGGGACTCGAACCCAGAACCAATACCTTAAAAGGGTACTGCTCTACCATTGAGCTATCAACCCGTGAAGGGTTCACCCCGGAATCGACGACCCGCGGGAGTGAGAACGAAGAAAATGCTACCGCTTCTGCAGCATGTCGAGGGCATTTTGCACCTCGCTGGCGGCACCGCTTGTCTGGGCGCTGAGGGAAACCCATGCCACCTTGCCATCCTTGATGATGAAGGACTGTCGTGATGGAAGCCCCACCACGGGAATCATCGGGACTCGGAAGGACTCCGTCACCTTGCCATCGGTGTCGGCAATCAGGGTGAAGGGAAGATTCTGCGCATCGCGGAACTTCTTCTGGGCCTCTGGTGTGTCACGGCTCACTCCCAGGATCTGCAAGCCGTTGCCATGAAGACCCGCATAGGAGTCACGAAGGGAGCAGGCCTCCTTCGTGCATCCGGGGGTGGCGGCCTTCGGATAGAAATAGACCAGCGTGATGCCTCGGGAATAAACATCGGCAAAGGAAACATCTTTTCCGTCCTGATCCTTGGCAATAGGGACAGGTGCGGGGTCACCGGCCTGAAGGGGATCGGCCTTGGCAAACAGGGAGAAAAGATTCATGGCGGCAAGGAAGGCGATCAGTCGAATCGTCATCAAACAGTGATAGCAGCGTATCGTGGCGCGGCAAGCGTTCTGCGCTTTTCCGGGAAGGCAAAGGGCGTCATTCTTTAAGCGTGCCAATCCACTCCAGAAAGATCCTTTCGGCAGCCGCCTCACTCCTCGTGCTGGGGACCGTGTTGCTTGCCGCCATTCTATCCCGACAATACCGACCAACCGGTGACAAACGCCTGCTTTCCCCCTCCCCTCTCATCAAGGAACTACTCAGGCCAGGCGCCGCCATATTCCTTACCCCGGAATTCCTGCCGTTTGTTCCCCGGGATCGAAAATCCCTTGTTTCACCAAAGGAAGTCTCCCTGCCCATTGCCAAGGACGCGAAGAGCTTCTTCTCCCTGAATCGCCGTGAACGCTACGCGGCCTTGCTGATCGGCTCCGGTCCCGCCTACATCCCGTTGTTCGAGACCCTCTCCTCCTCGACTCTTTGGACCCTTGCCGAGGTCTCACCGTGGGGTTTCGTGTTCAAACCCGTGGGAACAGCTACTCCGTGGCGGCCACCGACCGCCGAGGAATATGCGGTGCTCGTGCCTGACTCCCGCGACCGTGCCAAATGGATGATCCTGACCGCGGGGAATCTGGCAGCCGTGAAGCGCTATGCCGAAGCGACATCGCTGCTCGATGCCGCGGAGAAAGTGCACCGCATTCCCTCGCTCTCCCTGCTCACCCGCGCCTCCATGGCTGCCTCCCGGGGATACTGGGAAGAAGCGGCCGAGCTCTCCCGTCAATCCCTCCGAAGCGACGACTCCAACACGGCGGCACGCGAAATTCTCATCAGGGCACTCATCGAGAGCGGCCGGGGCGACGAGGCACTGGCCCAAGCCCGCAAATTGTCGAAAGAAAGGCCGGATCATATTGGCACCCTCTTTCTTCAAGCCCGTGCGGCCAACGCGGCGGGATACCCGGCAGAGGAGATCGCCACGCTGCAACGTCTTGTCGGAGTTGAGAAAAAAGCGGGCGAACCCGTCGGCGGCACCCTTGTCTATCTTGGGCAGGCACTGGGCAAAAACGGGGAGCGTGGCCCCGCCATGCGTGCCTTTGAAGAGGCGCTTGCCTCGCCGGAACTTACCGAGGAGCAGCGACGCATGATCCGGGAAGTGAAGGATCATATCTCCCCGGACGAATTCAAAACCTCCTTCAGGGAGGAGCAATCCTCGTCGCATCGGGCCGAAGAATCATCCCGCTAGGGGTGGCGTCGGATGATGGTGGATTTGAGTGCCGAGTCTGCTACTCTCCCAGTCATGAGCTCCCGCAAAAAGTCTATAGCAAAGCCTTCCAAGAAGCAGACCAAGTCGATCGCACGAGAGCACTCCTCGCTCCTGCTTGACGGTCCGAGTCGTGCCGCAAGCCGCGCGATGCTTTACCCTGTCGGCTTCAGCGAAAAGGACTTCAGCAAATCGATTGTCGGGGTTGCCTCCACCTGGAGCATGGTGACGCCCTGCAACATGCACATCGACACCCTTGCCCGCGAGTCGGCGCTCGGCATCGACAAGGCGGGAGGCAAGGCCATCATTTTCAACACCATTACCATCTCCGACGGGATCTCGATGGGCACCGAGGGCATGAAGTACTCCCTCGTCTCCCGCGAGGTCATCGCCGACTCCGTGGAGACAGTGGCCGGATGCCAAGGATTCGATGGCCTCGTGGCCATCGGCGGGTGCGACAAGAACATGCCCGGATGCATGATCGCCATCGCAAGGCTTAACCGCCCCGCGGTCTTCGTCTACGGCGGTACGATCCTCCCCGGCTGTCTCAACGGCAAACTCATCGACGTCGTCTCCGTCTTCGAAGCCGTCGGCCAGGAAGCAGCCGGAGTCATCTCCGCCAAGGAGCGCCAGGCCGTGGAATCGTGCGCCATCCCCGGCCCCGGATCCTGCGGCGGCATGTACACCGCCAACACGATGGCAAGCGCCATCGAGGCGATGGGCATGAGCCTTCCCAACAGCTCCGCCCAGGCAGCCGTCTCCTCCCACAAGATGCAGGATTGCCGCGAGGCCGGTGCCGCCGTCCTCAACCTGCTCAAAAAAGGTATCCGTCCCCGCGACATCATGACGCGCGAGGCCTTTGAGAATGCCATCACCACCGTGATCGCCCTCGGCGGATCGACCAACGCCGTCCTCCACCTCCTTGCCATCGCCCATACGGCCGGAGTGAAGCTCTCGATCGATGACTTCACCAAGATCGGAAAGCGCGTCCCTGTCCTTGCCGACCTGAAGCCGAGCGGCAAGTACCTGATGTCCCAACTCATCGAGATCGGCGGCATCGTTCCGTTGATGAAGGAGCTGCTGGCAGCCGGACTCCTCCACGGCGACTGCATGACCGTCACCGGCAAGACGCTTCG
>JACCDY010324643.1_pt1 | contig 15193 bp, 9 predicted proteins | sample 7446391 | NCBI WGS metagenome assembly JACCDY01 (sample SAMN15323451, study PRJNA562643) | freshwater metagenome | isolation source: river surface water | place: USA:Blue River Watershed | collected 2017-08-18 | reverse complement strand
TCCTTTTAAAGGAAACCCTCTTTTTTTGCATCAGATTGACTGAAGCCACATCAATGGAAAACGAACTGCCAGCGCCATCCTCAGGAGGATGTCGCCTGCTCAGCCCCACTGATCAGTTCACCGGAAAACAGGGGCTCGACTATCTCGTGGGGATTTCAGCCGAGACCGTCGGCTCCAAGGCCCTTCACCTCCAGCTGGTCACCATTCCTCCGGGCGGCAGAGCCAAGGCGCACAAGCATGCCACCCATGAAACGGCCATTTATGCGCTTCAAGGAACCTCGGGCGTCTGGCACGGAGAGAGACTGGAGCATCACTCCATCGTGAAGCCCGGCGACTTCTTCTACATTCCTGCGGATGTGCCCCATCTGCCGTACAATCCCAGCAAAACGGAGAATGTGGTTGCGGTGATCGCCAGGACCGATCCCAACGAACAGGAAAGCGTGGTGCTTTTGCCCGAACTGGAAAAAATCCACCCGGTCTGACGATCGGAAATCATCAGTTACCAAATCGATGGCAGCAGGTTCGAGGTCAGGAGGCCGACCCGAGGGGTTTATCAGACGGAAACGGGATGACCCGAGGAGACGGAACGCCGGACTGCGTCAAGCAGGCGGACCCCGTTGAGCGTCGCCGCAGCGGCTACTCGCGGGACCCGGATGTCACCGCGGATGGCGCGGGCAAACGCCTCCCACTGGTACCATCCCGCATAGGCTCCCGCAGGAAGCTGAAGCCTCTCGACAGGCTTTCCGGGAAGGGTCAGCTCCAACTCGGCATGATCCGTGTTCATCCCTCCCTCAGGGGTCCTGATCACGCAGCGGCGGATCGTCCCGTTCTCATAATTGAGGGTCACGTCATCACGGTAGGGTTCCCCGTCATTGATGCAGAAGGAGGCGAAGACATTGGCCAGAGAGCCGTTCTCAAACTCGGCGGTGATCTGGGCGTTGTCGGCCGTCGGGCGTCCCGTGAAGAGGCGTGACTGAACCACATGAAGCCGGGTGGCCCTCCCCAAAAGCGGCAGGAAATCGTTCAGGAAATAGATTCCGAGGCGGGTGATGGGGGCGGCGGGACAGGAATCGGGATCGTCGTACCAGGTGCCGTTCGGCTGCTCGCGATAGCTGGCCCAGGTCTCGGCACGCAGACCGACGACGCGCCCCAGCTTTCGCTCCGTTTCCCAAGTCCGGATGGTGTCCAGATCGGCGGCGGGCGTCGGACCGGGAGAATTGAGATGGAGTACCAACCCCGACTTTGCGGCAGTCGCCAGGGCGCGTTCCGCAGCGGAGAGATCGAGTTCGAAGGGTTTGGTGGTCAGGAGATGCTTGCCGGCCGAGAGGATCTTCTCCACGAGCGCGCCGCGGCCCTTGGGACCGGTGAAAAGCGCGATCGCCTCGATCTCAGGATCAGCCAGCACCTCGTCCAGACTTCCGGTGGCCCTAACGGAACACTTCGCGGCAAGGCGCCGGGCCTTCTCGACCTGCTGGTCGCAGAGCAGCCTGAGATCGAGTCCCGGAATCCCCGCGTGCATGAGGTTCACCATGTATTCCCCGAAGTTCAGCCCCACCACGGCAAGGCGAACGGGAGCGAGGTTAAGGGATTCGGAAGGATGGCTGCTCATCGGGAAACGATTCTTGGGGAAAGAGGGGTATTTTCCTACGGGGAACGGGGGTGGCAAGCCGCAATCACCCCGCGATGACCCGCGTTCTCCCCTCGCGGGAATCTCGTTAAGGCGTTGCCAAAACACCCCGTGCCGCGTTTTCTTGGACGGAATGACAGCTGCCGCAAACACACCGGTACGCTTCGCCGTGATCGGCCTCGCCCACGGGCACATCACGGCGATGGCCCGCGGCCTTCTGGACGCGGGAGGGATCCTCGTTGCGGTGCATGATGAGGATCCGGAGGCCCTTGCGGCCTTCAGCACCTCTTTTCCCGAAGCCGCTGTCCGATCGGAGGATGCCATTTTGGGGGATTCCGGCATCACCCTGATTCTCTCCGCCTCGGTTCCCGACCTGCGCGGAGATCTTGCCTGCGGCGCAATGCGGGCCGGGAAGGATTTTTTCTCGGCCAAACCGCCCTTCACCTCGCTGGATCAACTGGCCGAGTCCAGGCGTGTGGCGACGGAAACGGGACGGAGATTCTTCGTCTTCTACTGCGAACGGCTTCATGTCGCCTCGGCACTGATGGCGGAAAAACTGATCGAGGAAGGGAGACTCGGGAACGTTGTCCAGATCCTTTGCCTGGCACCCCATCGCCTGACCCCGCCTGCCAGACCCGATTGGTTCTACGATCCGAAGCGAAGCGGCGGAATCCTCTGCGACATCGGCAGCCATCAGTTCGAGCAGATCCTGACCTACGGGGGCATCACCGCGGCGGAGATCACCCATGCCGCGGTCGGCAATTGGAATACGCCGCAACACCCGGACTTCGAGGATTTCGGCGAGGCAACCATCATCGGGAACAACGGGGTCAGCGGCACCATCCGCGTCGATTGGCTCACCCCCTCGGGAAGCAGCGTCTGGGGCGACGGACGCACCTTCATCCTGGGAACGAAGGGAACGCTTGAGATACGGAAATACGTCGACGTGGCCAAGGATTGTTCCGGAGACCATCTTTTCCTGACCGATGAGACCGGAGAGCATCATCTGCGCCCCGATCCGAAGGCCGGTTTTCCGTACTTTGCCCGCTTACTGAACGATTGTCAGGATCGCACGGAGACCGCCATGTCCCAGGAACATGCCTTCCACGCGGCGGAACTCGCCCTCAGGGCCCAGGCGGCGGCGCGACGACTGCGGCAAGCTATCGCGAATCAGGCGGAAAATCGGAAGTAGTCCAAGGCCGCCGAGCCCGAGTCACCCGTGCAGAGCAGACCCACCTTGGCTCCGATCCATCCCCCTTCACCCGCGGTGAAGGTGCCGGGGAAAGGCTTGGGCGTTTCCCCGGGAAGGGCGTAGGAAAAGGAACAGAGAGCCTCCTCGGAAACGCTCACCGAGAGGAGGAGCATCGGGTTCGGCAGACTCACCGCGGAACCGGTGATGACACCGTCCAGTTCGAGGGAAAGCGACCACTCCCCCGCCTCATGGCGGAGTGCTAGAAACGCGGAATGTCCGCCGCCGATCACGGCCAGGCCCACCCGCGCCCCCTCCCCCAAGGCGGATCCATCCGCAAAGGTCGTGACCGTGAACTCACGGGCCGGAAATTTCTGGGCAAGAAGATGGGGCGTCAGATGCGGGGGAAATTCCTTTCCTCCTTCATCCCTGCCTGCAGGGAGGGCGCGAAGCGTGAGCCATCCGGGACGGTCCGAGAGAGATGCCCAATCCGTCTCGTGGTTGGCGTGCCACTGCCATTGAAGGCCAAGCTTCGGGGCATCGAACTCGTCGCTGGTTGGAGGAGCCGTCAGGGGCTCCCGACTTCCCGTGAATGGTTTTTCCCATTCGGTGACGGGCTCACCCGTTCCGTTCCCGTCATGATCGACGCCCATGAGGGGCCAGCCGTCGACCCACCGCACGGGATTGAGATGGGTGATGCGTCCGAAGGGTCCCGCATCCTGAAAATGAACGAACCACCAGGCGCCCGCTTCCCCGGGGACCTTTTCCCCGTTGGATGGAATGTCGATGAGCGCCCCCTGATGGGGGCCGTTGATCGCGCTGCTCCCCTGCTCGAGCACGATCTTTTCCTCATAGGGACCTTCGATCGTCCGGGAACGATAGGCGACCTGCCACCCCGTGGTGACCCCTCCCCCGGGGGCGAGGATGTAGTACCAGCCGTTGAATTGATGAAGCTTCGGACCCTCAAGGTAGGGATGATGCGGGCCGTGAATGATCTCTTTGTCGCCGGGAAGCAACGACTTGGCGTCGGGTGTCATCGGACGGAGATGCAGGATCTCCTTCCGGCCCGAACGGGAGAAGGCGTAGGCATGGACCAGATACGCTTTCCCGTCGTCATCCCAGAAGGGGCAGGGATCGATCCAACCCTTCGCCTCGGCGAGGCACCACGGTTCGCTCCACTCGCCGCGCGGATCGTCGGCGGTGGTGACATAAATCCCCTCGTCGACCATCGGGAAGAAGATCCAGAATTTCCCGTCATGAAACCGGATCGAGGGAGCCCAGACACCGCACCCGCTCTGCACCTGACGGAAGCGTTCTCCGGGCAGGTTGGGCAGGGCATGGTTGACTAGCGTCCAATTGATCAGATCCCGCGAGTGCAGGATCGGAAGACCGGGCGTGCAGTTGAAACTGGAGGCGGTCATCCAGTAGTCGCTTCCCACCCGGATCACGTCGGGATCGGAATAATCCGCATGCAGGACGGGATTGCGGTAACGGCCGTTGCCTAGGTCGGATTTGTAAGGATGGGCGAAGGGATGACTCATGGACGGCACGCAGTCTATTCCGAATCGGTACGGAAGGGCGATGCGGGAAGACCGGCCCTGTTGAACAGGTTGACCTCCGGGGCATTCTCCCAGCCGTAGCGCACGGCCACGGGCAGCGGAACCCCGGGGCTTGAGACGAGCACCTTGTCACCCCTGATCTCGGCGTTGGCGGGAACAAAGTTCCCGTTGGCTCCCGCGATCGCAAAGCCTTTCAACGCACCTCCCTTTGCGACCAATCCCATCCCTGCATGGGAGAAGGAAATGACCATGGAGTTTCCCTCGGTCCTGGCCTCCCGGAACAGGGGACCCGAATACTCGATACCCTGACCGTAGGCCAGGGCGCGGGCCGCAAGGGCAAGTCGGCTTCCGACCGGCTCCTTGTCGGCGGGATGGATATCCGCGGTATCACCGCAGTCCATCGTGACCGTCATCGCCGTATTGGTGGCACGCTGCAGGCTAATCAGCTGGGCCTCCCGGATCCCAGGCGGCATCTGGTGGTAAGGTGCGACCTGCACGAAGAGGAAGGGAAAATCCCCGATGCCCCACTGCGTGCGCCAGTCGGCGATCATGGCGGGAAAGAGACTCCGGTATTCCTGCGGACGCTCCCGGTTCGACTCACCCTGGTACCAGATGACCCCGCGCATGGCGTAAGGGATCAAGGGATGGATCATGCCGTTGTAGAGCACCGAGGGGGATCGTTGATTCCTGACAGGATCGGGAGGTGCGGCCGGAGGCGGAGGCGGCAATTTCCCCTCCGCACGGCGCTGTGCCGCAACGGCCTCGAACTGCCGTCGAAGCTCGGGTTCCTCGGCACGGAACTTGGCCAGGCGATCGGGATAGGTCGCCACGGCCTCGGCTTCGGCCTTGAGGACACCGGCAAGGGCGGGATCCGAAGAAAAGACCTCATGGCGCGTCCAGGCCTCCGCTGGGGTACCTCCCCAGGAGGAATGGATCAGGCCGACCGGAATGTGCAGATCCCGGTACAGATCCCGTCCGAAGAAATATCCTACCGCCGTGAAGCTCGCGACGGTCTCCGGAGAGCAGACCTGCCAGGACCCCGAAAGCGTGGTGATCGGGTTCGTCGACACGGTGTGAGGGACATAGAACTGCCGGATGGCGGGGTAGTTGGCCGAGGCGGCTTCCTTTTCCCAGTTGATGATCGGCTTCTGACGGATACGCGGACCGAGTTCACGCTCCATGTTCGACTGGCCGCTGCAGATCCAGACCTCACCCACCAGCACGTTGGTGAAGGTCACGGTGTTGGATCCGCTGATCGTCATGGTCCGCGGCTCGAAAGTCGCCGTCATCGGAGCCAGACGGATCATCCAGCGCCCTTCCCTGGCCACCGTGGAGAGCTTCTGGCCCGCAAAGGAGACCGTGACCTTTTCCCCCGAGGCGGCACTTCCCCAGACCGGAACCTCCGCTCCCTGCTGGAGCACGGCGTTATCTGAAAACAAGGGATTGGGCACCAAATCGGCATGGAGGGAGGGCGCATGGACACATGCTGCGGCAAGCAGCGATCCGAGGATCCGGGGGATAATTGTTTTCATTCTGTGAGTAAAGAATCGCTGTGTTCTCAAGGAGTGATCTGGAAGCCTCCCCGGAGTCTGATATCGGAGGAAGAGGCACCGACCTCAATCCCGTAACTGCCGGGGATCAGCTTGAAGGCATGGGTCTTCTCGTCCCAGATGGCGAGTTTGGCGGCAGGAACTTCAAAGGAGACTTCCCTCTTCTCTCCGGGCAGGATGTTGATCCTCCGGAAGCCGCGCAACTCCTTCCGGGGCATAGGGACATCGGTGGCGGGCGGCACGACGTAGAGTTGGACCACCTCGTCTCCCTCTCTTTTCCCGGTGTTCTCCACGGTGCAGGAGACTTTCACCGAGCCGTTGGCAGGGATCCGGTCCTGTTCGATGTTCAGACCATCGTAGCGGAAAGAGGTGTAGCTCAGTCCGTGACCGAAAGGATAGAGGGGCTCCCCCTTGAGATACATGTAGGTGTATCCCTTGCTCACGTCATACTCATCGCGCGCCGGCACCTGCTCGTCGGAGGCGTACATCGTGTAGGGCAGACGTCCGGCGGGGTTGCAAGCACCCATCAGCACGTCGGCGATGGCATGGCCTCCCTCCTCGCCCGGCCACCAGGCCTGGAGGATCGCCGGGACATGCTCCTTGAGCCACGGGATGGCAAGCGGTCCGGCACTCATGAGGACCACCACGGTCTTGGGGTTGGCCTGGGCGACGGCCCTCACAAGGTCCTCCTGGGGAGGGGTGAGCCCCAGGCTCGTCCGGTCGAGAGCCTCGTGTTCGATGGTTAAGTTCGTGCCGACGAAAACGATCGCCACATCCGCCTTGCGAGCCGCCTCCACCGCCTTCGGCAACTCGGTCGCCGCATCCACTTCGGGCAACGGCGCTTCCTGGGTTTTGAAATTGGGGTGAGGTTTGGAACCAAACCCGCTTCCGGTCACATGGATGATGTCGCACCCGGACGGCAGGCGGTCCATCAGACCTTGGAGGGGTGCCACGGCTTCAGGGAGTCTGTCATAGTAGTTGTTCAGGGTAACCCGGTCGGCGTGCGGGCCGATGACGGCCACCTTGTGAAGCTTGGAAGGATCCAACGGGAGTAGGCCGCCCCTGTTTTGCAGCAGGACGATCGATTCCCGGGCAACCTTCAGCGCCAGGGCGCGGTTCTTCTCACCGCCGACCACGCTCATCGGGATGCCACTCCACGGCAGGCGCTCCTGCGGGTCGAATTCACCGAGTTTGAACCGCACACGCATTACCCGGGATACCGCGTCATTCAACCTCTCTTCGCTGATTTTGCCGCTCATGACGGCACCCGGGATGTATTTGGCGTATTCCTTGTCGGAAAAGTCGCAGCCCGCCATGACGCTTTGGGCGACGGCATCCTCATAGGGCATCTTGTCGCCGCCATGCCCTTTCACCAGGGTACGGACCCCTCCCAGATCCGAGACGACGAAGCCTTCATGCCCCCATTCCTTTTTCAGAAGGTCGGTGAGGAGTCCGTGGTTGATGTTGTTGGGGGTTCCGTTGATGGCGTTGTAAGAGGCCATGAGCGACTGTGCCTTCCCCTCCACGACCGCCTCTCTCCAATGGGGAAGCCAGTATTCCCGGAGCCAGCGCTCGGGCACCTTGGCATCCAGTGTCTGACGGTTGGTCTCGACGTTGTTGACCGCGAAGTGCTTCAGCGTGGCGGCGGTCTTGAGGTACTTCGGATCATCCCCCTGCAGGCCCTGCACGTAGGCCACCGCCATGCGCCCCGTCAGGTAGGGGTCCTCTCCGTAAACCTCGTGGATGCGTCCCCAGTAAGGGTTGCGGCTGATGTTGATCACCGGGGCCCGGTAGATCAGCCCCTTTTTGTCCCCCTGGAATTTAGGGTTTTTTTTCCAGCCGTTGTAGATCGCGCGCGCCTCGTCGGATAGGGCTGAGGCCACTTCCTTCACGAGCGGGACATCCCAGGTGGCTCCCATCGCGATGCAGGTCGGGAAAAACGTGGTGGGACGGTTCCACTTGACCCCGTTGAGGCACTGGTTCCACTGGTCGGCGCGAAGCCCGAAACGCTGCAGGGTCGGTCCCTTGTGGTCAAGGGACTGGGCTTTTTCCTCGAGCGTCATCCGACCGACGAGATCCTTCACCCGGTTCTCCAGCGGGGCATCGGGATCGAGGTAGGCCGGCTTTTCGGAGGCAAGCGGCGCGTTCAGGGGATCAGGCTCCGGGTAAGCGGCAAACCCCGGGTGAGAGCAGAGTGAGAGCAACAGGAGGCAGGGGAATACTCTGTTCATCGGATCAGTCTATCGGACTGTTTGTCCCTAGAAAAGAAGCCCTGGTGGGTACGAAGCTGAAGGTTGATGCCAGCACCCTAGAAAAGAAATCCGCTCCCCTTCATAAGGGAGCGGATCGGTCTTTTGGATTTTTGGAAAGCAATCAGCCCTGCATCTGCTCGAGTTCCATCCCCTTGGTCTCGTGGACGGACCTCACGACGAAGAGGATCGAAAGGACGGCGAAGAAGGCATAGAGCCCATAGGCGCCGCCGAGACCGACGCTGCTCAGGAGCATCGGGAAGGTCATGGTGATGGCGAAGTTGGCGAGCCACTGGGCGAGTCCGCTGATGGCGAGGGCCGAGCCGCGGATCTGGTTCGGGAACATCTCGCCGAGCATCACCCACATGACCGGGCCCCAGGAGACATTGAAGAAAACGACGTAGAGGTTGGCGGCCACGACGGCGATCGGACCGGCGGAGCCGACCAGATGCAACTGCCCTCCCTCGATCTTGCCCGCGGTGGCAAAGACCCAGGCCATGACGCCGAGGGTGATCGCCATGCCGACCGAACCGATGAGCAGGAGCGGTTTGCGGCCGATGCGGTCAATCAGGAGAATCGTGACGATGCAGGCACCGATGCTGACGCCGCCGCTGATCACGTTGATCAGGAGGGAATCGCTCTCCGAGAATCCGGCCGACTGCCAGAGCACGCTGCCGTAGTAGAAGACCACGTTGATGCCGACGAACTGCTGGAGGACGGCCAGTCCGATGCCGACCCAGACGATCGGGCGGACGCCAAGGAATCCCGCGCCGAGAACATCGGAGAACTTGGGAGGATGCTCGCTGCTGATGGTGGCGTGGATCTCGCGCACCTTCTCCTCGGCCTCCCTGGCCCCGAAAAGACGGGTCAGGACGTTGCTGGCCTTCTGCTCCTTGCCCACGGCAAGCAGATAGCGGGGGCTCTCGGGAATGAACAGCAAGGCGGCGAAGAAGGTCAGCGAGGGGATCAACTGCACCCAGAACATCCAGCGCCAGGCGGGCATGTCCCAGGCGAGGATGTTCTCGGCGGAACCGCCGGCCGCCCGGGCGATCAGGTAGTTACTGAGGAACGAGAAGAAGAGTCCGGAAATGATCGCCACCTGCTGCACCGAGGACATGGCGCCGCGGAAGCGGGCCGGCGTCACCTCGCTGATGTAGGCGGGGCAGAGGACACTTGCGGCACCCACGGCGAAGCCACCGAGGATGCGGTAGATGATGAACTCGACGGAGGAGGTCGAGATCCCGGCACCCCAGGCGCTGACGGCAAAAAGAAGCGCGGCGAAGATCAGGATGGGGCGGCGACCGAATTTGTCGGCCAGATTCCCGGCCATGAAGGCGCCGACCGCGCATCCGAGCAGCGCGGAAGCGACGTTGAATCCCGTGAGGGCACTGTCCGAATGGAATGCCTTCTTGAGGCCCTCGGTCGTGCCGTTGATGACGCCGCTGTCATAGCCGAAGAGGAAGCCTCCGATGGCTGCTATGGCGCTGATCAGGATGATGAATCCCGTGTTGCTGTTTTCCTGGGGGTGCGTGGTTGTCATGCCGGGGCATCATCACCCGAATGCTCCGGGAAGTTCAACCGCTAAGCGTCACCGCAGAACCAGTCCTCGGATCACCAGAAACTGATGTAGAACCAGACGACCAGGGCCACGATGATCAACGAGAGTACGATGTCGATGGCATTCCAGCTGGCACGGGTCGCGGCTTTCTCCTCAGGGGATGCCCCGTACCAGGTGAACTTGACCGTGCTGGGATCGGGTGCCTTGGTCATCAGGCTGATGACGACCATCAGCACAAGCGTGGTCACCAGAAGGATCTGGCACCAGTAGAGCCAGTGGATGTTCTCCAGATGGAAGAGGAGACCGTATTTGGCCTGGATCGGGGCGATCAGGGCGTCGTATTGGGCCCGGGAAAGGGTTCCCTGATAGAGTTGCACGTTGAGATCCTTGAGACCGCTCCCGTTGGATGCAGTCACGTCCTTGAACAGAAGGTCGGCCCCAAGCCGGGCGAATCCGCCGAGCACACCCACGATGAAGGCCCACAGGGCCGCGGGTGCCGTGGCCCTCTTCCAGAAGACGCCGACGATGAAGAGCACGGCAATGGAGGGGGAGATATATCCCTGCACGCTCTGAAGATACTCGTAGAGGTTGGAGTGGAGCGCCTTGATGACAAGGACCCAGCAGATACCGGCGAAGACGATCACCGTGGTGGCGATGCGACCCACCAGCACCTCGGTCTTGCCGGAGGCATTGGGATGCCACTCGCGGTAAAAATCCATCGTGAAAAGGGTGGCCGAGGCGTTGAACTTGGAGGCCAGCGAAGCCATCAGCGCGACGATCATGCCGCAGGCCACGATCCCCTTGATGCCGTGGGGCAGGATATGGGCGACCATCGAGGTGTAGGCGGCGTCGCCTGTCGTCTGGAAGCCGGCCTCCGGCATCTTGGTCAGGGCGAAGGCCACCATGCCGGGAACAAGGAAAATGAAGACAGGGGTCAGTTTGAAATAGGCGGCGAGGATGCTGCCGCGGCGGGACTCCTGCTGATTCTTGCCGGCGAGCACGCGCTGGACGATGTACTGGTCGGTGCACCAGTACCAGAAACCGATGATGGCGGAACCAGGGATGATCGCCAGCCAGGGCCACTCGGGATCGGCGTTGGAACGGATCAGGTGGAGATTGGCTCCCACGGCCGTCTTGGTGGCGGTCCAACCCTCGATCAGGCTCCCGTGCCCGAGTTGTTTCAGGCCGAAGTAGAGGATGCAGAGCGATCCGAAGATCAGTACGGGAGACTGCAGCACGGCGGTGTACATGATGACCCGCATGCCGCCGAAGATCGTGTAGATGCCGGTCGTGAAGGCAAGCCCGAGGGCGATGACCCAGAAAATGTCGATGGTGTGCCCGAAGATGACCACGCTGTCGATCCCCAGCAGGGTGCGGATGACGATGTCGCCGGCGTAGATCGTGGCGGCGATCTTGGTGAGCACGAGGCTCGCGATCGAGAGCAGGCTCAGGATGTTCCGGGAACCCCTGCTGAAACGGAGCTCGAGGAACTCGGGCATCGTGAAGATCTTCATCCGGTCATAGAGAGGGACGAAGGCCCACCCCAAAATCAGGATCATCCAGGGCTGCATCTCCCAGTGGGCCATGGCCATTCCGGTCACGAATCCGGCCCCGGCAAGGCCGACGAGATGCTCGGAGCCCATGTTCGAGCAGAAGATCGAGGAGCCGATCTGGAGCCAGTTCGCGTCACGACCGGAGAGGAAGTAATCCTTGCCCGACTCGTTCTTCTTGCGCATCGAGAAGAGGATCACGGCGATCATGCCGAGGATGAAGAGGGCGATGACGAACCAGTCCAGTCCGTTGAAGACGGATCCGGAGGCGGCCGCGGCCAGGAGACTGCATGCGATGTTCATGGGGTATTCTGCTTGGGGGATGGGGGTTGTGATGGGGGAAAACGGGGAGGAATCCGGGCCAGAGGGTCAGCCCTGTCCGTAATAGGCATTCCTGCCGTGCTTTCGCAAGAAATGCTTCTCCCGCAGGGCCTCCGGGAGGCGGGCGATCGCCGGATTGAGGGCGATGGTCTTGAGGGCCATCTCGGCGCAGATCTCGAGGGCGAGCGCGTACTCGACGGCCTTGGGCGCGGTCGGCCCCCAGGCGAAGGGACCATGGCCGGCCACCAGAACGGCGGGGACTTCCAGGGGGTCAAGACCTTCAAACGCCTCCGCGATCACCTTGCCGGTCTCCCACTCGTAGTCCCCGTTGATCTCTTCGGGGGTCATGTGGCGGGTCACCGGCACGTCGCCTCGGAAATGGTCCGAATGGGTCGTGCCGAGACAGGGAAGCGGGGTGAGCGCCTGGGCAAAGGCCACGGCATTCCGGGAGTGCGTGTGGACGACCGATCCGATCCCGGCAAAGGCCCGGTAAAGATAGCGGTGGGTCGGGGTGTCGGAGGAGGGGCGGAGATCCCCCTCCACGACGTTCCCGTCGAGATCAACGATCACCATTTGGGAGGGCTCCAGGTCGGCGTAGTCGACGCCGCTCGGCTTGATGGCGAACACGCCGGCCTTGCGGTCTATCACGCTGACATTCCCGAAGGTCAGGTCGACGAGGCCGGTGGCCGGAAGACGTCGGTTCGCCTCGCAGCAGGCCTCCCTGATGTCGCGGTGGTTCATGCTCGGATCTTATTACACCCGGCCGAGACCTGGGGCGATGTGATAATAGACCTCGTTGTTACGGAGTTGCTGGCGGAACTCTCGGAGCCTTGTCTCCGCGTCGATGACGGCCACTTCCACCCCGGCGATCTCGGCGAGGTCCTCGATGTGCTCGGAGGTCACGGCGTAGCTGTAGCCGGTGTGGTGGGCTCCTCCGGCCTGGATCCAGGCACCGACGGCGGTCTTCAAATCAGGGCGGCACTTCCAGACGGCACGGGCCACGGGAAGCTTCGGAAGGTCATGCGGCGGCTTGATCGCCTCCACCTCGTTGACGAGAAGACGGAAGCGGTTGCCGAGATCCATGAGGGCCACGTTGACGGCGGCGCCGGCGCGGGCATCGAAGACCAGACGGGCGGGATCCGCCTTCCCGCCGATGCCGAGGGGATGAACCTCGAGGCGCGGCTTGCCCTCCGCGATCGAGGGACATATCTCCAGCATGTGGGAGCCGAGGACAAGCTGTCCCGTGGGGCTGAGTTCGTAGGTGTAGTCCTCCATGAAGGAGGCGCCGCCGGGAAGACCGTGCGCGATCACCTTCATGGCGCGCACGACGGCCGCCGTCTTCCAGTCCCCCTCGCCGGCGAAGCCGTAGCCTTCGTCCATGAGGCGCTGGACGGCAAGGCCGGGCAACTGGGCCAGACCATGAAGATCCTCGAAGGTGTCGCTGAAGCCGGTGAAGCCCCCCTCCTCGAGGAAGGCGCGGAGCCCGAGTTCCTGACGGGCGTTGTAGCGGAGGATGTCGTGGCGGGAACCACCCTTGCGGAGATCGGAAACAACGTCGTAGAGCGTCTCGTACTCGGCGCAGAGAGCGTTGATCGTCGCGTCGGGGACCGATTCCATCGCCGCGACGAGATCGCCCACGCCGTGCGTGTTGACCGAGAAACCGAAGCGGGCCTCCGCGGCCACCTTGTCCCCGTCGGTGACGGCGACCTGGCGCATGTTGTCCCCGAAGCGGACATACTTTCCCTTCTGCCAGTCGGCCCAGGCGCGGGTGACGCGCATCCAGGCGGCGATGCGGTCCTGAACCTCAGCGTCGCTCCAATGACCGACGACCACCTTGCGCGGCAAACGGAGGCGTGCATGGATGAACCCATGCTCCCGGTCGCCGTGGGCGGCCTGGTTCAGGTTCATGAAGTCCATGTCGATCTCGGCCCACGGCAGGTCCTGGTTGAACTGCGTGGCGAGATGGAGAAGCGGCTTGCGGAGTTGCAGCAGGCCGGCGATCCACATCTTGGAGGGGGAGAAGGTGTGGCACCAGGTGATGACACCGGCGCAGGTGGGGTCGCCATTGGCCTCCAGCAGGGTGGCCCGGATCTCCTCGGGACGCGTCAGGATCGGCTTGAAGACCAGCTTGAGCGGGAGGCGACCCGAGGCATTGAGTTGATCGACGATGCTCTTGGAATTGGCCGCAACCTGCCGGAGCGGGCCCTCGCCATAGAGGTGTTGGGAGCCGGTGAGGAACCAGATTTCGGAAGCGGGGAGGTTTTTCATAGGAAGTCGGGGTGATGGGTTGGAAAAAAACGGGGTCAGGCCTTGGCAAGGCTCCGCTTGCTGATGGAGAGGAGATCCTTCATGACGCGCGAGAGGTCGGTGTTTTTCTGCACACCACCCACTCCACCAAAGGCGTCATGCAGGCGGAGATAGAGGGCGAATAGCTCGTCGTAGGTTTTCCTCGCGGCAGGGTTGGGCGTGTAGGCCTTCGGCTTGATTTTCACCATCGTCTTCTGGGCGGCGGCGAAGTCCCTGTGGGCCCCGGCGAGGACCGCGGCGGAGATGGCCGATCCGAGCGCGCAGGCCTGGCTGGATCCCGCCACCTGCATCGTGCAGCCGGTGATATCGGCGTAGATCTGCATGAGCAGGGGATTCTTCTCAGCAATGCCACCCGCACAGACGACGCGCTTCACCGGGACGCCGTAGTCGCGGATCCGCTCGATGATGGCACGGGCGCCGAAGGCGGTTGCCTCGATGAGGGCACGGTAAATCTCGGCGCGCGTGGTGTGGAGGGTCTGGCCGATGATTCCTCCGGTGAGAAGCGGGTCGACGAGGATGGTCCGGTTGCCGTTGTGCCAGTCGAGGGCCAGGAGGCCGCTCTGGCCGGGCTTCAGTTTGACGGCTTCCTTGGTAAGGGGGCCGTGGAGCGAGTCATCGCCGCAGATCCCCTCGACCCACCACTTGAAAATGTCCCCCACGGCCGACTGACCCGCCTCGACGCCGAAATATCCGGGCAGGATGGCCCCCGGGACAATGCCGCAGATGCCGGGGATATCGGCCACCTTCTTCGTCATCGGGACCACCGCGCAGTCGCAGGTGGAGGTGCCGATCACTTTGACGAGCGTTCCTTCGGAAACACCGCAGGCAATGGCGCCGTAGTGGACGTCGAATTCGCCGATGGCGATGGGGATGCCGGCGGGGAGCCCGAGTTTCCTTGCCCAGGCGGGAGAGAGAGTCCCCGCCGATTCGGTCGCGTCGTGGGCTTTGTCGTAAAGGCGGTCACGGAGGGAGGCGAGCTTGGGATGCAGCATCCCGAGGAACTTCTTGTCGGGAAGACCGCCCCACTCGTCGCTGTAGAGCGCCTTGTGACCGGCGGCGCAGATGCCGCGCTTCACCCGGAGAGGATCCTCGACTCCCGCGAGGACGGAGGGAATCCAATCGGCGAGCTCCACCCAGGAATGGGCGGCGTCGAACACCTTCGGGGCAACCTTCAGACAGCGCCAGATCTTGCTCCAAACCCACTCGGAGGAATAAGTGTTGCCGCACTTGGCGATGTACCGGGGACGGTGCTTGGCCGCGAGTTCGGTGATCCGGGCCGCCTC
>JACCDY010474058.1_pt1 | contig 15200 bp, 8 predicted proteins | sample 7446391 | NCBI WGS metagenome assembly JACCDY01 (sample SAMN15323451, study PRJNA562643) | freshwater metagenome | isolation source: river surface water | place: USA:Blue River Watershed | collected 2017-08-18 | reverse complement strand
TACCCCATCGGTAACATCATCAGTTACACCATCACTTACACCAAGTAGAACACCCTCTGTAACACCAACAAGTTCAGTAACCCCATCCGTAACACCTTCAGTCACACCTAGTGTTACTCCAAGTGTTACACCATCCGTGACATCATCTGTTACTCCATCTGTCACACCTTCTGTAACACCAACTTCATCGGTAACACCATCGGTAACCGCATCAGTAACACCATCTGTCACTCCTTCAGTTACCCCATCTGTTACTAGTTCCGTTACACCATCAGTAACTCCGTCAGTTACACCAACATCTTCAGTAACTCCATCAGTTACCCCATCGAGAACACCATCTGTAACACCATCCGTAACACCTTCGGTTACAAGTTCAGTAACACCTTCTGTTACACCGTCAGTAACCCCTACAAGTTCTGTTACTCCAAGTATAACGCCGTCAGTAACACCATCAATAACCCCAACATCTTCAGTTACACCATCAGTTACTAGTTCGGTTACACCATCAGTGACACCAAGTGTAACACCGTCAGTAACCGCGTCAGTAACCCCAAGTGTAACACCATCTGTAACTCCAACGTCATCGGTAACCCCATCAGTAACACCTTCTATAACCCCATCTGTTACCCCGACATCATCAGTTACACCATCCGTAACACCGTCAAAAACACCTTCAGTTACTCCTTCTGTTACAAGTTCAGTTACACCTTCTGTCACTAGTTCCGTTACACCATCAGTAACTCCAACATCAAGTGTTACTCCTTCTGTAACCTCATCGGTTACTCCGTCTGTTACTAGTTCAGTTACACCTTCGGTTACAAGTTCTGTCACCCCTTCGGTAACACCATCAGTAACACCCACAAGTTCTGTTACTCCATCACTAACACCAAGTAGAACACCGTCAGTTACACCATCTGTGACATCATCAATTACTCCAAGTGTGACACCATCGGTAACGCCATCTGTAACTCCAACGTCATCGGTAACTCCTTCACTAACACCATCAGTAACACCGTCGGTAACAAGTTCAGTGACTCCTTCTGTAACAAGTTCTGTAACTCCTTCTGTAACAAGTTCTGTAACACCAACATCATCGGTAACACCATCAATTACACCATCAAGAACACCTTCAGTTACCCCATCGGTAACACCTTCAGTGACATCAAGCGTAACTCCATCAGTAACGCCATCGGTAACACCAACAAGTTCAGTGACTCCATCCGTTACTTCAAGTGTGACACCAAGTGTTACTGCAACAAGTTCAGTTACACCATCGGTTACTCCGTCAGTGACTCCATCCGTTACTTCGTCTGTGACACCATCGGTTACAAGTTCCGTAACACCATCGGTAACACCAACATCATCTGTAACACCTTCGGTAACAAGTTCTGTAACTCCATCCGTTACACCAACTTCGAGCGTGACACCATCTATAACACCGTCAAGAACCCCAAGTGTAACCCCATCGGTAACATCAAGTGTAACTCCATCGGTTACTAGTTCCGTTACACCATCTATAACTCCAACAAGTTCGGTAACACCAAGTATAACCCCATCGGTAACTCCATCTGTGACACCAACTTCGTCTGTTACTCCAAGTGTAACACCAAGTGTGACTCCATCTGTGACATCGTCTGTTACACCATCGGTTACTAGTTCAGTTACACCATCGGTTACTCCGTCAGTGACGCCAACTTCTTCTGTTACTCCTTCGGTTACACCATCAAGAACACCTTCTGTAACACCTACTAGTTCAGTAACACCCTCTGTTACCCCATCAGTAACATCATCCGTGACCCCGACAAGTTCTGTTACACCATCGGTAACACCTTCGGTTACTCCTTCGGTTACCGCAACTAGTTCGGTAACACCATCTGTTACACCTTCTGTTACAAGTTCAGTTACACCGACAAGTTCTGTCACACCATCTATAACACCGTCAAGAACACCAAGTGTTACTCCATCAGTAACACCAAGTGTAACACCTTCAGTAACACCTTCTGTTACCCCATCCGTAACTGCAACGTCATCTGTAACACCATCAGTAACACCAAGTGTAACACCATCAGTTACTCCAACGTCTTCAGTAACTCCATCGATTACTCCAAGTGTAACTCCTTCAGTAACAAGTTCGGTTACACCATCCGTGACTCCTTCTGTTACACCATCCGTTACACCATCTGTTACTCCAACAAGTTCGGTAACACCATCAGTGACACCATCAGTGACACCGTCGGTGACTGCAACATCTTCAGTGACTCCATCAGTTACTCCATCTAGAACACCAAGTGTTACCCCAACGTCGTCAGTTACACCATCTGTTACTAGTTCGGTAACACCGTCAGTTACACCTTCTGTTACTAGTTCCGTTACACCATCACTTACACCATCTGTTACCCCATCCGTAACCGCAACATCTTCAGTAACTCCTTCTGTTACTCCATCACTTACACCATCTGTAACCCCTACAAGTTCTGTTACACCATCACTAACACCAAGTGTCACTCCATCTGTTACTAGTTCCGTAACTCCAAGTGTCACTTCTTCAATAACCCCATCAGTTACAAGTTCAGTTACACCAACGAGTTCAGTTACACCAAGTCTTACTCCTTCAAGAACACCAAGTGTTACACCAAGTAGTTCCGTAACACCATCTTTAACACCGTCAGTTACACCATCTTTAACACCATCGGTTACTCCTTCTGTAACAAGTTCTGTAACTCCTTCTGTAACAAGTTCTGTAACACCAACATCTTCAGTAACCCCATCGGTTACACCGTCAAGAACACCATCAGTAACACCAACGTCTTCAGTTACTCCGAGTGTTACGAGTTCAGTAACCCCTTCTGTAACATCTACTAGTTCCGTTACACCATCACTTACACCATCAGTAACACCATCTGTAACACCTACTAGTTCGGTTACACCATCCGTAACACCATCTGTAACACCATCGGTGACTGCAACATCATCTGTAACACCATCGGTAACTCCTTCAAGAACACCAAGTGTTACACCAACATCATCCGTAACTCCAAGTGTGACTCCATCAGTTACCCCTTCAGTTACTAGTTCGGTAACACCATCCGTAACAAGTTCAGTAACACCTTCTGTTACTCCTTCGGTTACACCAAGTAGTTCCGTTACACCATCAGTTACTCCATCTGTTACCCCTTCTGTAACTGCGACATCATCTGTTACACCATCTGTAACCCCAAGTAGAACACCATCTGTAACACCAACCTCATCAGTGACTCCAAGTGTTACGAGCTCAGTTACCCCAAGTGTTACTCCAACAGTAACTTCAAGTGTAACACCATCTGTTACATCAAGTGTGACACCTTCTGTAACCCCAAGTAGCTCAGTTACTCCATCAATAACACCGAGTAGAACACCTTCAGTTACCCCAAGTAGTTCGGTTACACCATCTCTCACACCGAGTGTGACTAGTTCGGTTACCCCTACAAGTTCTGTTACCCCATCACTTACACCAAGTACAACACCATCAGTAACTCCAAGTAGTTCGGTTACACCATCCGTGACTCCTTCTGTTACTCCTTCAGTAACCGCAACTTCATCTGTGACACCATCAATCACTCCTTCAAGAACACCGAGTGTTACACCAAGTAGTTCCGTTACACCATCCGTAACACCAAGTACAACCCCATCAGTGACCGCAACATCGAGTGTTACACCGTCGGTGACCCCTTCTGTAACACCTTCTGTTACACCAACATCTTCTGTAACACCTTCGGTTACTCCATCGAGAACACCTTCGGTAACTCCAAGTAGTTCTGTAACTCCGTCGGTAACTTCTTCAATAACACCAAGTACAACACCTTCAGTAACCGCAACGTCATCAGTAACCCCATCGGTTACCCCATCGAGAACGCCAAGTGTTACACCGACATCAAGTGTTACTCCATCACTTACTCCATCAGTAACCCCGTCAATTACACCAACCTCAAGTGTTACACCTTCCGTTACATCATCACTTACACCATCAGTAACCCCTACTAGTTCTGTAACACCTTCAATTACACCAAGTACAACACCAAGTGTCACACCAAGTAGTTCAGTAACACCGTCAATCACTCCCTCAAGAACCCCATCTGTAACACCAACAAGTTCTATAACACCAAGTATAACCCCTTCAGTTACATCATCAGTAACACCAACAAGTTCTGTAACACCATCAATTACACCAAGTACAACACCTTCTGTAACTCCAACATCTTCAGTAACTCCGAGTATCACTTCATCGGTTACTCCTTCGATTACACCAAGTAGTTCAGTTACACCATCACTTACACCAAGTAGAACTCCAAGTGTAACTCCAAGTAGTTCCGTAACACCTTCTATAACACCTTCTGTAACTCCATCAATTACACCAACATCTTCAGTTACCCCATCAGTTACACCATCTGTAACAGCATCGGTAACACCAACTAGTTCTGTTACACCAAGTATAACACCTTCTGTGACACCATCAGTAACTGCAACATCATCGGTTACTCCTTCTATAACACCATCTGTAACACCTTCTGTAACCCCTACTAGTTCTGTAACGCCCTCTGTTACTCCATCGAGAACACCGAGTGTTACACCAACATCTTCAGTTACCCCATCAATTACACCTACAGTAACACCATCAACTGTAATTGTGTCGGTACAAACGCAGAGTTGTTGTGATAACAATATTTACAACATCAACATGACGCAGGGTGATTTCAACATAGTAACAGGTAACCCCGGAATTTATGCATTTGGTGGGACATGTTATCAATCATTTGTTTTAATTGCAAATGGTACATATCCTTTCTATACATTGGGTAGTTCAAAATTCACCGATTGTGCGAGTTGTAACGCGGTATTTACTTGTCCAACACCATCACCAACCCCAACAAGTTCAGTAACTGCGACTCCATCAAGAACACCTTCTTTGACCCCTTCAAGAACTCCATCGGTAACACCATCTATTACACCTTCTATCACTCCGTCGTTAACACCAACATCAAGTGTTACCGCGTCTATCACACCAAGTACAACACCATCTGTAACTCCAAGTAGTTCTGTAACCCCATCAGTCACCCCTTCAAGAACACCAAGTGTCACACCAAGTAGTTCTGTAACACCTTCAATTACACCAAGTACAACACCATCAGTAACCGCAACATCATCTGTTACACCATCTATCACCCCTTCAAGAACACCAAGTGTCACACCAAGTAGTTCTGTAACACCTTCAATTACACCAAGTACAACCCCATCAGTTACACCAAGTAGTTCAGTAACACCAAGTGTAACACCTTCAAGAACACCAAGTGTTACTGCAACATCATCAGTCACACCAAGTATAACTCCATCAGTTACACCTTCAGTTACACCAAGTAGTTCAGTAACACCATCTATTACACCTTCATTAACACCAACGTCTTCTGTAACACCATCACCAAGTCCACAGTACATAGGTGCGTTGTTTACTTCATGTTGCGCTGGTGATACAACAATTTATCAAGGTAGAGTACCAATTGGTACGGCACTTGGAACGGTGTTTTATATACAAGCAGCCCAAGTATGTGCGAGATTTGATGACTTTGGACCAAACACCGGCCCGATATATACATTAAGTTATGGTAATTGTGAAGCATGTATTCTTGAAACGTTTCAAAATTGTCCATCCGTCACACCATCCGTCACACCAACCGCAACGTCATCTGTTACACCATCGAGAACACCAAGTGTTACACCGTCAAGAACACCTTCTGTAACTCCAAGTAGTTCGGTAACCCCTTCTGTTACACCATCAAGAACACCAAGTGTTACACCAACACCTTCGGTTACACCATCTTTAACTCCATCAAGAACCGCTAGTGTTACACCAAGTAGAACAGCGGGAGCATCCCCACCACCAACACCATCTGTTACACCAAGTAGAACACCAACACCATCTGTTACACCATCAGTTACCCCTTCAAGAACTGCCAGCATAACACCATCAAGTTCGGTTACACCATCGAGAACCGCTAGTGTTACACCATCGAGAACACCAACACCTTCGGTTACACCATCTTTAACTCCATCGAGAACACCAAGTGTTACACCAAGTAGTTCAGTTACCCCTTCTGTAACACCATCTAGTTCCCCTGCTGCTGCGGGTGTATCACCAACTCCAACCCCAACACCTTCATCAACACCACCGTGTTCATGTATTGAATATTCGATAACACAATTAAACAACTACAATTTCGTAAACTACACAGATTGTAACGGTAATGCGGGTTCACAATTAGCAGACCCATCTTACTGGGAAATAGATGGTAGTAATGTTCTAAATCTATGTGCGTGTGGAACACCTACCGTAGGTGGTGGAGGTTGGGGAGGTGCTATTACTCAAATAGGTACGTGTGATTGTTTATGTACAACTATCGACATCAACGATGCCGACATTACCAATTACGGAACAGTTTATATGTATTATCAATGTTGTGATGGAACATTCAGTTTAAAACCATATGGTACAGCAGGTTCAGAAACCATATGTTTAAGTAGAGTCATGTACTTAGTAGTAATGGATAGGGGTAATCTATTTACAATACCACAAGTAGGTGGTTTCTCTTTCATACAGTATAATGGAACTTGTTGTGGTGGAGCTCATACTTGTCCGTGTGACGACCCTTGTTAAAAATAAAATAATGGTTTAAGTATTTATAGATAGAAAATTAATAAATGGCTGTTCAAATAATAACCTTCCAACTTTGTTCAAATCCTTCAACTTATCAAGATTTTATTGTTGATGATAGTGTTGTTTTATCGGGACATACCATTTTTGCGGATTACGAATGTTGGGAATCTACAGGTAATATTGGTGGAGGACCAACAGGTACTGTTATTTTTTCAGGATATACAGGATGTAGTCAATGTAATAGTACATACAATACATGGGATTTTGATAACTGTGACCCGATGGGTGCCGACCAACAATTTTCTTTCCCCAACTCAGAAATTAATGAATATTTTTATACCACAGGTGCAACAATTTCCTATTCTGAAGAGTGTTATACATTCACACCTGTTTATACCGCGGGTACGGGAAGTACAATTCCGGCATTTAGCGTTCAAACATTAAAAAATAACGGGTTATTTTATCTTGATTGCCCCACTTGTCAAGCGGGGCCAAGTCCAACACCCACACCCACACCATCTATAACCCCAACACCAACACCTGTTTGTATATCGGGTGTTACAGATGGTCCATCTTGGTATTATACCGATTGTTGTGGAACATATCAAAGTGGTTCATTATTTCCATCATATGTCTGTGTAAATACTGCTTATCCATATAGTGGTATAGCTCTCTTTACAGGTCAAATTTGTTCTCCAGTGTGTCCGAGTGTTACACCAACAGTAACACCAACAATGACATCCACACCAAGTGTTACGGCTACGCCATCAATTACACCAACATCATCAGTTACTCCCACAAATTCTGTAACTCCAACACCTTCTATTACACCTACACCCTCATCAACCATGGGTTCAACACCATCGGTTACACCAAGCGTTACCCCAACAAGTTCGGTAACACCATCACTAACTCCAACTATGACGGTGACACCAACACCATCATCAATACCAACTGGTTGTTCACAATATACATTTACATTACAAGAAATCTATTTTTTAAATCAAGCCGGACCATATAATATTTCAGGAGTAACAACAGGTGGAACAATAGTTACAATTGCCACAGGTATAACAAACACTCAATTGATAACAGGATACACCACATTAGTTTGTTACGCAATAACAGGTGGAACAATACAAAGTGTTGGTTCGTGTACTAATTCGGTTGAATATCTTGTTGCAACACCAACACCTCAACCATCACCATCTCCTACACCATCAAAAACCCCAACCCCAACCGTAACTAAGACCCCAACTCCAACAAAAACACCAACCATAACACCATCAATTACACCTACACTGTCAGTAACACCCACAAGAACACCATCTATCACACCAACACCAAGTTCGTCTTTACCTAATGTTACACAATCAGTTACACCAACTACTTCGGTTACTCCATCAGTAACACCGACTCCATCGATATCTATTACACCATCACCAACACCAAGTTCAATTACAATTTCACTAGTTTACCAACATCAAAAATTAAATTCATGTTCAAGAACTTTTGGTAATATCCAAAAAAATGGAACAACTTTTTATACTTGGAACACACCGTTCCCTGTTAGTACATATAGTGGTACAACAACAGCACATGTTGGTGATTTAATTGATTTAAGTATGGATGCTTTAGGTATAACTTCAGGTTGTACCGCTTTAGGTTATGGATGTAGCGTCGTTGGATATTCTATAGTTAGAAACGGAGTTACAGTTCAAACAAACACCGAATCAAGTTGTGGCACAGGTTCAATAAATGATACATATTTGATACCTAACAGTACAACATCATTAATAATTTATATAACTTCTGATGTAACGACATAATAATGGGATTAAACGTAAAAATATATAACATTGTTTCGGACGGTAGTTTTTCCATTCGATATAAATCCGGTGAATCACCTTATCCTGAAACTATTGATTCGTCTTTCACTTTATTAAACACAGGATTAACTGTAAATAATATAACGATTAGTGGTTTGTCTTTTGATACCCAATATTGGATTAAAATGACTGATGAAACCACGGGAAGATATATTATTAAAAATATCTATACTCACGATAGTAAAGCATTCCCATGTTATGACACAATGTGTTTCGATGTACAAACAGTTTGTGTTAGTCCAAGTCCAACACCAAGTGTGACCCCATCTGTTACACCGAGTGCAACACCACCCCCACCTTCCCCAAGTGTCACCCCAACGATAACACCGTCAGTTACGTCTACAACAACTCCGACACCAACCCCAACCCCAACAAGAACTTTAACCCCAACCCCAACACCATCATGTTTATTTAATTCTTGGTCAATACAACAATGTTCTTGTCCCGGCACAATAACATGTTCTGGTGGATTAATAACGGTATACACTAGTTGTTCGGTTGGTGAATTCCCATCAGTTTCGGGTGCCATTTATACCGACCAAAGTTTAACAACACCATACAATGGATACTTCAAATATGGCGGTTTTGTTTACTATGCTACGAGTGGTATTGTGGATGGTAATACTTACACTGAGGGAATGGGTTGTTAAAAATACTTTATTATAAAATATGATTTTTTATATTTATGAAATATGCCATCATTAAAACAGTATCAAATAACAATATCAAATTTTTCAGGTCAAACTCCTTGTAGTGGATACTATATCTACACGGGGTTAACTCACAATATTGATGATGCTGGATATCTCAATGGTAACGTAAGTTTAATTTCATTATCCTCAGGATATACATTTAATATAAATCTATTAAGTACGATTCCACAAATGTTCGTATTTGTAGAACACTGTGACGGACACATAAGCTCAGTACCACAACCTGCAACAAAATTACAAGGAGGTTATCAGTTAGCTCTCGTCGATTTGAGATGTAGTGATTGTTTTTATCCATGTTCTTTTGGTGTTAACGTTGTACAATTAAATTAATAATATAAGATATGTCCTGTACCGCCATAGTTTTAAAATATAGTTTTGTAAGTAAGAACGCTGTTTGTACATCACCCGCGCAAGATACTTTTTATTATGATGATGTTGATTCCAGTGGTAATTTAAGTGTTGGGGACATAATTTATACAGATAGTTCATGTACCAATCCTGTAAATCTCGGTTGGTTCATAGTTGTTGCTGGAAATCCAAATACGGTTTTTATTGTTAACGGAACACCGCCGGGTCAAGTAACATCAATTGAGAGTTGTTCTCCAGAAACAAGCCCCACACCAACTCCAACCCCATCACCACAATGTAATTGTACATATTTTGATTTAATCATTGGTCAACAAGATATTGACGATTCGGATGATGATGCCGTACATTTAACTTATTATGATTGCGTAACGGGAACTTTCCTTGATGAAAGTATTTCCACAGCCGGTACCTATAATAGTTATAATTGTAATAAGGATACATTAGGTGCTGCAAACCTATATATTTTTATTGGTGGTAACCAAAGCGCAGCAACAAACAGTAACGTATTTTCAAACAGTATCTGTTGTGATGCGTCGTTTGTTTCACCAACACCAACCGCAACACCATCAGTTACCGCAACTCCATCAAATACTCCAAGTGTTACACCATCTGTAACAATTACCCCAACACCATCTCAAACTTCAAATGCGACTCCAAGTGTTACACCATCTGTAACTAGTTCAGTAACCCCAACAGTGACACCATCTCAAACATCAAACACAACACCAAGTGTAACACCAACCGTCACGCCATCTGTAACAATTACCCCAACACCATCTCAAACTTCAAATGCGACTCCAAGCGTTACACCGTCTATTACACCTTCAGTAACACCGTCGGTTACAGTAACACCATCTATCACCCCAAGTGTTACCATGACACCAACACCGTCCTCAACAACGGGTGGTCCTTGTGTGAATGATACGGTAACACCAAAAGCGATAAAAATATCATTTAATTCGGGTTCAAATTATACCAATTGTTCAGTCTATACCGGATTGACTTCAACTAACATAACAGGAGTTACATCATGTACAGGAATGACCACAGGTGATGTTTGTGAAATTACAGGTATAACAGCAACGTTGATGGAAATGTATGTACGATTAGTATGTGAGGGATGTTGTGAACAAGTATTTAGAATAAATTTAGATGAATGTTGTGAAAATGTTCCGGGTAGTCCAACCCCAACACCGACCGTAACACCGTCAGTAACACCATCCATTACAGTTACACCTTCAATCACACCAAGTGTAACACCATCTTCAACAATGGGTGCAACTCCAAGTGTAACACCTTCAATTACAACTACACCAACTAATTCTGTGACACCATCTTCAACAATGGGTGCAACTCCAAGTGTAACACCGAGCGTCACCCCAACGAGTTCAGTAACACCATCTATTACTAATTCAGTCACTCCATCGGTGACTACTTCAGTTACACCCACCCCAAGTTCAACTCCACCGTGTGAATGTAACGGTGTAAATAATATTACACCCGGTAACCCAAATGGTTCTTCAACTATAAGAGTTTTCTATATGGATTGTAATGGTTCACCAACAACTTTAAACATAGTACAAGGTGATAGTGGGTGTGTTTGTGGTACGATAACCGCGGTTGAATGGGCGGACGCGTCAATACCACCACCAGGGGTTACTGATTACACAATAACTTATGGTAGTTGTCCTTAATAAAAAATGTTAATAAAATATTTATAATATAAACTATGAGCTTTTTAAGTAATAACAATTCGGAATTTTTATCGGTTAGAATAACCCAAAAGGGTAGAAATTCTATCGCCAAGGGTAGTTTTAATATTGCCTATTTCCAAATTGGGGATTCTGAATTCGATTACACATCACCTTTTGACAATTTCACAGGATTAAATTCACAACCATTCCAAATGGTATTTGCACCATTTGATAGAGAAGGTGGTATAAAATACCCATACAAATTGGATAGTAGTAACACAGGTTCTACTGTTTATGGTATTCCTATTCAATCATCAACAACAGACACATTAAGAAATGTTATGGGACCCGCTGGTTTTGTAACAGAATATGTCGAATATGATGGTAGTGTTTGTGAAGGAACCACTGTCGAATGTGAAACTCAGCAAATATCATTGTCAGCAATGACAGGTGATAATAGTGTTACAGTATTAACAGGTTCAAGTTTTAATGATTGTGAATTTATTACAATTGTTTTTGGTACTTTTTGTGGTAACGACCCTAATCACCCTGTTATTACAGGTGAAACAAATAGTTTAGTTTATAAAATTACAGGTGTTACTGGTAACACACTTTATTTAGATAGAAATACACCAAATTTTTCAGGATGTACAGGACCTGCTCAAGTAGTATGTAATTCATGTGAAAATGAATATCCCGTATCTGTTACATATAATCCAAATTGTCAAGCAGCAGAAATCGACCCATCACAACAATTAAATTCATGGACAATGAATGTGGTTTGGGGTATGAAACCAATAGGATTTGATGTTAACGGTTTAGATGAAAACATAACCGGATTTACTTCAAATAAACATGTCTCAACCAAACAATTTTTAGGTTATACAACATCAAGTGGTCAAACATTTACAACAAGTACAGGTACCACAATTGATAATCCTACTGCTTATCGTAATTCATATGATGAATTAATTAATGTCACACCTGAAGAACAAAGATGTATCGCGGTGATTCACTATTCTGAATTAGGTGATTTAAAAAATGACCCTGAAAGATTTTATAAGTATGATGATTATTTGAGCACAAATAATGTTGAATCACAAGCTCTATTAGAAGACTCACTTGGTAACTCAATTACTGACTTAGAATATTTTGAGGTTTATATTCCGTTCATACAATATCATAGAAACACCGGTACAACCATTGGTGCATTACTAACTATGGATACCGTTGATTATTTCGTTAGTTCAAAGAAAAACGCATACCAAAAGGTTAAATTTAGATACCTATTAGATGAATTTGGTAATAAGGTCGGTAAAGTATTCGTAAACAATAAAACAATCGTAATTGATGACCAAGAGTTGGTTGCGGTAATGGATTATAAATCAAATAGAAAATATACCTTACCATCACCTAAAATTAATCTATTACCGAGTGATTTACCAGCAGCACAGTCATTTTACAGCGGTTCAACAGAACAAACAATATGGTTAACATATATGTTAAACTATACAGGTGATACTCAAATGAATGGATTACCTTGTAATTACTATACTAAATTTGAAACGACAACAGGTAGTACCTACTTTACAACACCGTGTCAACTTTATGTCAAGTTTGCCAACGGTTATTTCGGTAACATGGTTACTGGTAGTACTTGTAACTTTAGTAATGGGTTTATCGCCAATCAATTCCAATTATTAATTCAAGTAACCAATTATGGTGATTTACCTGAACCGAATTTATGGAAGTTATTGGATATGACTCCATACATACCTAACCATACTGTAGGTAGTATAATCAATCCATCAAATTTGGTTGATTATTCATTCCAAGTGACGTTTGATATGTACGATAATGACACCACCATATTTGACTTAGAATCATATATTGGTGATATTCCAAATCAACCATCAACTGCACCTCAATTTGGAGATGAACAACCGTTCCCCGGTAGCATAAAAGTGGTGAGAGCAACAGACATTGAAAAAATGAATTTCTTGGTAAATCTACCGGCTAGTCAGTTTAATGTAACTCAGAACCCAACATATACCACAGGACAGGATAAAAGAATTACTGAGGTGGCTCTATTAAATGAAAATAAAGAAGTTCTTGCTATTGGTAAAACCGCCAATCCTGTAAAAAGAAGCGGAACTCAAGTATTTGCAATCAAAATAGATTTTTAAGACTTTACATTTCAAAGAATATCTCGTATATATTTTTATATGAGTATAAAATTTAAGAATGCACCCAAAATTTTGGGGTTAGACATTTCAACTAAGACCATCGGATGGGCGCTTTTTGATGTTAATTCTTCTAAACTTTTAGAATTAACACATTTCTCACCAAAGATAAAACCACAACCTGAGGATAAAATTGAAGAGCTTTTGAAAAAAGCTGAAGCTTTCAAAAAACACCTCGAGGACTATAGAGATGTGGGTATAACTAGAGTAGTTATCGAAGAACCACTCCTAAATTCCAATAACATTTACACCGTAGGTACCCTATTGAGGTATAACACAATGATTTTAAAGTCTTGCTATGAGATTTTAGGTCTTGTACCGACATTCATTAGTACGTACAATGCCAGAAAATATGCGTTCCCAAGTTTAGTAGGTAAAAACGATAAGGGTAAAAATGTATTGTTTGGTGGATTACCTAAAGACATTGATAAAAAACACATTATTTGGGAAAATGTGAATACCGTATGTCCTGAAGTTAAATGGTTATATGGTAAAAATGGACAATTGAAAAAAGAGAACTATGACATGAGTGATGCTGCGACTGCGGTTATTGGTTTTGTCAATATGCAAAATGAAAATCAGAAAAGTTAATTTTGTTTTTCCGAAAAGTTTTCTTATACTTTGAATAAGAATTTCATTCAATATATAATAATGTCATAATAGCATTCGTATTCTGACATAAGGTGGGAGGTTTTGGTGTATAACCCCCCACCTTTTTTATGCTGTTTTGTTTTTTTAACTTTTATTTCGTATACTTTATCTATGCCATCAATTGACGTAGAGTATAAACCCATCATAGATATCCTTGAGGATATTCTTGGTGATTGTAGAATGCACAATGACTACAAAGGTCAACTTGCTTTCGATTGTCCGGTATGTTCTTATGAAATCAAGGGGTTGGACCACGGTGATGGTAAAGGTAATTTAGAAATCAATTATAAAATGTTGGTTTATAAATGTTGGTCATGTTCTGAAATGTACAATACACATGGTTCAGTTTATAAATTAATAAAAAAATACGGAAACGAGAAACACTTAAAAAGATATGAACTCTTAAAACCTGATGAAGTTGAATTAGCGGTTAGACAATACAAACAAGTCGAGTTACCAAAAGAATTTATTGCCTTGAATAATGTGAGTGATGGTGTAAAACTGATTCCTCAGTATAAACAGGCGATGTACTATCTAAGAAAAAGAAATGTCACAGACAAAATCATAAGAAAGTACAATATAGGGTTTGCAATGAGCGGTCCTTATGAGAATAGAATAATTATCCCTTCTTATAATGAACAAAGACAAATCAATTATTTTATTGCTCGTTCATTTCTATCCAAAACAAAATTAAAATATAAGAACCCTGACATTCAAAAGGAAACCATAATCTTTAATGAAAGTTTGATTGATTGGAATAAAAAAATTTACTTGGTTGAAGGTGCTTTTGATTCAATATTCTTAGATAACTCAATACCGATGTTGGGTAAATACATAAGTGATTTGTTATTCAATAAAATTTATGACCTAAGATGTGAACTAACAATTGTTTTAGATGGCGATGCTTGGGATGATGCCGAAAAACTATATCATAGACTGAACTGTGGTAAATTATT
>JACCDY010285504.1_pt1 | contig 15202 bp, 18 predicted proteins | sample 7446391 | NCBI WGS metagenome assembly JACCDY01 (sample SAMN15323451, study PRJNA562643) | freshwater metagenome | isolation source: river surface water | place: USA:Blue River Watershed | collected 2017-08-18 | reverse complement strand
GATTCTTGGCGGCCTCCTCGACCGCCTTGGTCTGATCGTCGTTCATGAAATTAGGAGCTGGCAGATGGGAGCTGGGAGATGGGGAAGTCGAGGAGGGTGAAGAAAAACTCGCCCCTCATTTTTCATTATTCATTTTGCCTTCGTCATTTCCGTTCAGGCGGCTTCGGTGGTGTATCGCGGAAGAGAAGGATCGGCCTGCTCGGAGTAGGCGTCGATGCCTCCCTTGAGTCCCTTCACGTGGGTGAAGCCGTGGCCGGCGAAATAGGCGGCGGCATCGAGGACTCGGCTTCCGGTGTGGTCGATTAGGATGATGACGGTTTCCTTGGGCCAGTTCATCGCCTCCTGCATGATTTCCTGGGTCATGAAGCGGCTCCCGGGAATAGCCACGGCTTCAAATTCCTCGCGGGTGCGGATATCGAGGAGGCGGATTGCCGGATCCGAGATCCGTGAGTGGAGATCGTGGGGAGAGATCAGAAGAGCCTCATCCTTGAGATGTCCCTCCTTGATCTCGGAAAGAACAACCGCGGGATCAAGGCACCCGTTGCGGGCGCAGATCTGGGCCAGCGTTTCCGTGGGTGAGAATCCGCAACTGCTGCAACCGCCGATGTGGTGAAGCTGGAACAGGGTGCGCCGTGCTCCCGGGAAAATCCCGAGGAGTTCCTCCATTGTCAGATCGGGGTGCGCTTCAAGTGTGGTCATGAGCTTGAGATATTGAGGCATTCCAAAAGGAAAATCCATCAGGGATCTCCCGCAGAGGCGCGGAGGCGCAGAGAAAAAACCACTAAACTCTGGTGGAATCCTCCTCCGCGTCTCTGCGTCTCTGCGGGAAAACTTCGGATGGGGGGTAAATTTATCGGCTAGCGGTGGGAGGAGGGGGCGATTTAGGGTTTCCGCCGCATGAATGTTCAGAAACCGAGACCGGCAAGGGCGATGTACGAGGGGCGATGGATTTTTCTGATCCTCATCGCATGCGTGATCCTGGCCACGGCCTTCCAAATTTTTTTCCTGACGCTGCTGCTTTCCGCATTGATCCTTTTCTGTCTCTGGTTCTTCCGTGATCCGGAGCGGAAGCCGCCTGCCGATCCATCGCTTGTGGCCTCGCCTGCCGATGGCACGGTGACCCTTGTCGACGAGGTCGAGGAGGAGCAGTTCTTCAAGCGCCGGATGAAGCGTGTCTCGATCTTCCTCTCGGTTTTCGATGTCCATGTGAACCGGACCCCGATTGCCGGCGAGGTGCTCTTCACCGAGGGGAGGGGAGGGCTTTACCTCGATGCCCGCAAGCCCGAGGCCTCGCTCCTCAACGAGAGTCTCTTCTGGGCCTTCGGATGCAAGGAGCGGCTCGAGAAGGCCGTCGGCGTGAAGCTCATCACCGGAGCCATCGCCCGCCGCATCGTTCCCTGGGCGCAGCTTGGCGAGAAGATGGAGCGAGGGGAGCGTTTTGCCATGATTCGCTTCGGATCACGCACCGATCTCTTCCTGCCGCTCGACGCGGAGGTCCTCGTCTCCGTCGGCCAGAAGGTCAAGGGATGCGAAACCGCAATAGCCCGGATGGCTGGCTAGCCTAACTCCTAGCTACCAGCTTCCAGATCCTATTTTCCATGAGCCGCGAACCCAAGATCTACCTCCTGCCCAACATGATGACGGCGGGCAATCTGTTTTGCGGATTTGCCGCTGTCCTCAAAATCATCGAGGGGGCCCTGCTTAACAACGGTGGTGAGTCGGCAATCCACTCATACCATACGGCATTGGCCTTCATTCTCGGGGCCTGTGTCTTCGACCTGCTCGACGGCCGGGTGGCTCGCCTTGGTGGGTTCGAGAGTCCTTTCGGCAGGGAGTTTGATTCCCTCGCGGACGTGGTCTCCTTCGGTCTGGCTCCGGCCTTGCTGGTCTACCAGATCGTCCTCAAGGATTTTCACAAGACCGGCTGGGTCATCGCGTTTGTCTATCTCCTCTGCGGCGTGTTGCGTCTGGCCCGCTTCAACTGCATCGCCGCGGCCGAGAAGGATCCCGACGAGGCCAAGGAGCATTCCAAGGAGTTCATCGGATTCCCCATTCCCGCTGCGGCGGGACTGATCGCCTCACTGACCCTCTTCATGCTCTGGCTGGAGGAGGGGGAGAGGACGATCGGTCGATGGAAATTCGCCCTGCCGGCGCTGCTGCTCTTCCTCTCCTTCATGATGTTCAGCAGGGTCCGCTACCCCAGCTTCAAGGGAGTCAACTGGCGCACCCAGCGCTCCCTGCCACGATTCCTGCTCCTCATCGTGGTCCTGGCCTTCGCCGGTCTCAACTACGAGTGGATGCCGGCCATGCTCTTCGTGCTGTTCCTGATTTACGGCTTCATCCGTCCTTTGCTCTCCCGTCCCCTGCGCCGAGGCATCGAGGACGAGGAGGAACAGGAGGTCGCTTGAATCTCCCCAACAAACTCACCGTCGGAAGGCTGATCCTGACGGCCTTCTTCGTTGCCTTCCTGTCGAGCAGCACCCATTGGGGGGATGTCGTCGCGCTGGCGCTCTTCATCATCGCCTCGGCGACCGACTGGCTCGACGGCTACCTGGCGAGGAAGCTCAACCAGATGACCAACTTCGGCAAGCTGATGGACCCCTTGGCCGACAAGGTTCTCGTCGCCTCGGCCCTGGTCTGCCTGATCCCCTCCAAGGAGAACCATGTCGGCATTCCCGCCTGGGCCGTCATCATCATCATCACGCGGGAGTTCCTGATCACCGGTCTGCGCCAGCTTGCAGCGGGCCAAGGGGTGATCCTTCCCGCCGATCATCTCGGAAAGCACAAGACGGCGTGGCAGATCATCACGATCATTTTCTTCCTCACCCTGCTGGCGGCGGGGGATTGTTTCGGGGATGAATCCCGCTGGCTTCTCTTCCTGGGGCAGCGCATCGGCCCGATCCTGATCGCGATTACCATCTTCCTGACCATCTACTCGGGTCTGGCCTATCTCTGGAAGAATCGGGCTCTGCTGCGCTGAGTAATTTTGCTGTGAAGGGGGACTTCCCGCCAGAACTCGGTTGCCAGCCGAGGGCCTTCGCGGGTAGGGTTGCCGACTCTTTCGGACAATCCTGATTTCCAACAAAACTATGAGCACCAACCAAAGCGATATCGGCCTGATCGGCCTCGCCGTCATGGGCGAGAACCTCGTCCTCAACATGGAGAGCAAGGGCTTCTCCGTCAGCGTCTTTAACCGCACCTATGCGGTCACCGAGAAGTTTGCCGAAGGCCGCGCCAAGGGTAAGAAGATCCACGCCGCCAAGACGCTCGAGGAGTTCGTCGGATCGCTCGCCCGTCCCCGCAAGGCCATGATCATGGTGAAGGCCGGCGGTCCCGTGGACGCCGTCATCGAGCAGCTTGTTCCCCTCCTCGAGCAGGGCGACATCATCATCGACGGGGGCAACAGCCTCTGGACCGACACCCAACGCCGCGAGAAGGCCCTCAAGGAAAAGGGTCTCCACTACGTCGGCGCCGGCGTCTCCGGCGGCGAGGAGGGTGCCCTCAACGGCCCCTCGATCATGCCCGGCGGCTCGGAGGAATCCTGGAAGTCGGTCGGTCCGATCTTCCGCAAGATCGCCGCCAATGTGGAGGGAGAGCCCTGCTGCCGCCACATGGGTCCCGATGGCGCCGGTCACTACGTCAAGATGGTCCACAACGGCATCGAGTACGGCGACATGCAGCTCATCTGCGAGGCCTACGCGATCCTCAAGGCGACGATCAACCCGACCGCCGAGGAGTTCCATCAGATCTTCGCGGAGTGGAACAAGGGGGAGCTCAACAGCTATCTCATAGACATCACCGAGCAGATCTTCACCAAGAAGGATGACGAGACAGGGAAGCCCCTCGTCGACCTCATCCTCGACAAGGCCGGCCAGAAGGGAACCGGCAAGTGGACCGTCGGCAATGCCGTCGAGCACGGCGTTGTTCTCTCGACCGTCAACGCGGCTGTCGAGGCCCGCATCCTCTCCTCGATGAAGGCCAAGCGCGTCGCCGCGAGCAGCATCCTGCCCGGCTGGAAGGCCCCCGTCTTCACGGGCGACCGCCAGCAGTTCATCAACGATGTCCGCGACGCCCTCTACGCCAGCAAGATCGTCAGCTATGCCCAGGGGCTCGACCTCCTCGGCACGGCCAGCAAGTTCTACGGCTGGAACTTGAACTTCGGCGACATCGCTACCATCTGGCGCGGAGGCTGCATCATCCGTGCCGCCTTCCTCAACCGCATCAAGGAGGCCTACGAGGCTAATCCGAACCTTGAGAACCTGATGCTCGCTCCCTTCTTCACCGACGTCTTTGCGAAGTCGCAGGCCGGATGGCGCCGCGCCATTGTCGCCGCCGTCGAGAACGGGGTCGCCGCGCCCGCCTTCACCGCAAGCCTCGGCTACTACGACAGTTATCGTAGCGCAGTCCTGCCGGCCAATCTCCTGCAGGCGCAGCGCGATTTCTTCGGCGCCCACACCTACGAACGTACGGACAAGCCCGCTGGCGAGTTTTTCCACACGAACTGGACCGGCCACGGAGGCACCACGGCCTCGACCACCTACACGGCCTGAGCCAAACCCGTTCAACTGTTTGATAATCACGGGGGCCGGCATGAGCCGGCCCCTTTTCTTTCCTGAAGCGATCATTTGCCCAAGGGCATTTCCCCTTGCTCCACCGGGTTCCTGCCCTACGCTGATACATCGCATGCAGAGATTTTATCGGCTTCTGACTGTGCTCTTGCCGTTGCTGGCCGCCAACCCGGCGCCGGCCTCGGTGTACGATGCCATCAAGTCGAGGATCACGGGTGACTCAGGGAACATGACCGCTTCCGATTTCGAAAGGATGGCGATGCAGATCAGGGAGAGGGCCATCCAGCAGACCCGTCCCCCCACGGTCAGCGCCCCCACATCCCCCGTGGTGGGTTTCGGGAGATACCCTTGGCACCGCAACATCATGACCACCGTTTTTTGGATCGGCGAGCGCCCCACGGCGCGCAATCCCGTTCCCAACAACAGAAGTGCCTGGGATGCCAACTGGGCCAGGAATTACGGGGGGTATGATAATCCTGATCCCCGTTACCGCCGCAATTTCGCGCCTGTCGGGTTCACCCCGAGGCAGAACCCCTTCTACATCGCCCTGCCCTACTGCGACGTTTCCCGTGGTAACACCAAGCCCGAGGCCAGGAACATCATCCCATGGTTCCGCGATTGCTTCGAAAAACCGGGCAAAACGGTTCTGAAGGGGCGTTGGATCGCCATTCATCACGGGGGGAAGACGGCCTTCGCCCAGTGGGAGGATTGCGGTCCTTTCCGGACGGATCACTGGCAGTATGTCTTCTCCAGGGACGGAAGCGTCAAACCGCGCCCCAACCTCAACCGCGGTGCCGGTCTCGATATCTCGCCCGCAGTTCGCGACTATCTCGGCATGGGGAAAAACGATTTCTGCGACTGGAAGTTCGTCGAGGCCTCAAGCGTTCCTGACGGTCCCTGGAAGTTCTACGGAGACAACAATACCTTTGTCCTGATGCGCAAAGGCGCGAATCTCTATCAGCACGACAGGAATAATGCCAAACGTGCACCCGCCGTGAACTCTTCGGTCAGGCCCAGTACCTCGGGAATCCCGATGGGAAACTCCCCGGTGGCCGTCCGCGCTGATCCCTCCTTCGGTGCCACCGAGTAAGGGTTCCAGGTTGCATGTCCTCGGGGGGAAGTAACTTCCTCGGATCAGGGCATTCCTTTTTCATTCCTAATCTTCATTCCTATCTTTCACAATCGCCCTCATGGACCAGCAGTTGGAGATCCTGATCAACCGTGAGTGGATCGCGCCGTGGGCGGACCGTCTCATGGCGTTTCTGACAAACTACGGCGCCTGGGCGCCGTGGCTGGTGCTCCTGATCGTTCTCGGCGTTGTTTTCGGAAACTTCAGGCTCCGTGCCGCGATGCTCGCCGCCGGGATTGCGATCGGTCTTTCCGACGGCATCGGGGTGAACCTGCTCAAGCATGCGGTCGGTCGCCCCCGTCCAAGTCAGGTCGAACCGGGAGTCCGCCTTGTGGAGCTGGCCCCCGTGTCCAAACCGCTGCCGAAGATCTGCGGCGTCCTGCACGATCCCGTCGTGAAATTTCCGCACGGTACGGAGTTGCCTTCCGTTCCCGGGGAACTGATTCCCCATGCTCCCACCGAGGGACGTTCCTTTCCCTCCGGCCATGCCGCCAATAACATGGCCGTGGCGACCGTCCTGATCCTCTTTTTCCCCCGCGGCGGCTGGCTCTATCTTCCGATCGCCCTGCTGATCGGCTACTCCAGAATCTACACGGGATCGCATTGGCCGCTTGATGTGTTGGCCGGGTTGCTCCTGGGAGTGATCGGGGGGATGCTTTCGGCAACCCTGCTGCGTAATGGCTGGCGTGCCTTCGCCCCCAGATTCCTCCCCCGGCTTGCAGCCTCACATCCCGAGTTGCTTGCAGATTCGCAAAACGCTTTCCGCAAGACTGCACGATGAGCTCCTCCACCGCCTCCAAATCCCTCACAAGCCGAACCCTGATGCTTTGGGGTGCCGTGATCGCACTTACCCTTGTGCGGATCGCCGTGTCGGTTTCAGGGGCCCTGACTCCGCAGGAGGCATTTCTATCGATCTGTGCCTCCCACCCGGCCGGTGCCTATGTCGAGGGATCTCCGGGCGCTCCTCTCCTTGTGGCGCTGCTGGATGTCCTCGGAGGATCGGGGTTGGTTGCGCTGCGCCTCCTTCCCGTTATTGCGACACTTCTTCTTTCCTGGGGTGTCTGGTGGATAGCCCGTCGGATCTCGCCCCAACGTCCTGCCGTGGCTCTCTGGTCCGTGCTTGCCGTGAATCTGCTACCTCAGGTGAATGTGGCTTCCATGGTGATGGATGGAGCGATGATTTCGGGGGCCCTCTTGCTCCTTGCCTTGGTGGCTGGATGGCATGCCGTGGAGACAAAGGGGGATGCCTATCAGGGCCCTTGGATCCTCTTCGGCACCCTGCTTGCGGTAACCACTCTTTTCATCCAGGAGAGCGGCATCCTTCTCCCCGCGGCACTGTTGTTCCGATTCACGACTCACGGCATGAAATCCTTCCCTTGGAGAGGGGCGCTTATTGCCTTGGGTCTGCTCATCGTGGGGTGGATTCCTTCCCTCGTATGGAATGCACGCCACGAATGCCTGCAATGGAGCAGTGTCGCTCCGGGATTTGACGTGATACGTCTCGGCGGATTTTCCTGCCGACTTGGCGTGCTGGTATTCCTTTCGGTGATACCCATTCCGTTTCTTGTCCACCTTGCCCATTCCGGCAAGACGTGGAAAACGGCCCTGCTACTGGCCTTCCTGCCGCTTGCCTTGGTCAGTGTTCTTTTCCTGGCCAGTCCGCTGACGATCCCTTCCTTCCTTCCTTCGCCAATCGGGGTGAGGGGGATGGGAGTACTATCCCGAGAGACCTTGGGGCTGAGGGATTCACGCGTCGATGCCAAGGGGAACAAGCCATTTCTCATCGCCTCCACGCCGGGTCTTGCCGCGCTGCTAGGGGAGCGCCTAAGGATCGATTATCCCGAGCGTCCGGGGGCTCCCTCCGTCTTCGCCGCCGAGTCACCCAGTCTGAACAGTTCTTACGCGCTTTGGCCCTCCTATCCCGATGCGGTCGGGGCCGGCATCAAGGATCCCCTCTATACCGAGGAGAAATCAACCAGTCCCTTCCTAGGGCGCAATGCGCTCTACATCACCGCCGAGTCTTCCTCCGAGTTACCGCAGACAATAAAGGGCGCCTTTGCCGCTGTGGGGCTTCTCAAGGAGATCGCCCTGACTTGGAACGGGAGGCCGGTGACGATTCGGATTTACCAATGCGAGGATTATCGCACCCTCTCCTTGTAGGAGAGGGGAGGCTTGGGATTTTCGCGCCCTGCGGCGTTCTGCTGCGCTCGCAGTATAATTTATACAGCTTCGCTTGCAGGCCTAGCAATGCATCGAAACTTCCTGCGCCTAACAGCGATTTGATCAATCAACAGGGTGAGTTCCTATTAATTTCTCAATCTTCGATTCAAGATCCTCTCGGGCATTCACATCAGCGATTTTTCCATCTTTTCCAACCAACCACATGGTAGGGATTGATTTGATATCAAACTGCTTACCGAACTGATTATACCACCCCTTGCCATCGAAATACTGAGGCCATGGCAAACCGCTCTCCTTGATGAACTGCTCCAATCTGGCTTTGTTTTTGTCAAAGCTGATGCCTATGACCTCTAAGCCCTGTGAGTGGAACTTATCGTAAGCAGCTTTCACATGGGGAATTTCCTTAACGCATGGACCACACCATGTTGCCCAGAAATCAATCAGCACAATTTTTCCCTTCAATTGAGAAAGATCAATGGATTTGCCATCCAGTGCCGTGAACTTGATTGGTAAGGTGCGACCGATGTTTTCAGAGTGTTTCGCAAGTTGTTTCTGTTGTTTCGTAGCAGGTATTTTGTTTAGGAATTCATTGATATCCTCGGGCATCTGAATGTGCCATTTGTCGCGGTAGTCCTTGATCTGATGAAGAACTCGGAAATCAAAATCTGAATTATATTCAAAGCCACGATACCAGTTGGCTATTAGAGGAAGTGACTTTTCCTTATCCTCAAGAACTGTTTTCCAATCACCATTGCGTAACAGTTCGGCATGCTTAATCGATTCCAAAGCTTGGGGTACAGCTACCACTCTTAAAACGGCTCTGGTATTTTTCCCTGCCCAAAAAAACACAGCGGCACCTCCAATTGAACCTCCCAAGAGGAGTAATCCAATTCCTGCCAAGATAGCCGTGCGTTTTGAGATCGTCATAGGTGACTTGGTCTTCAAGGGGTGCTTGGTCTTATGGCCTCTAACCTAACAGCCTAACAGTCTAAACCGCTAACAGCCTAATCAGGCGGCGGTGCGCAGCCTGATTGTCACCCGCTTCAACTTCGCCTCAACCTGTTGGCTTTCGCTCAGTAGCCCCGTATGGTCGCGGAACATGTCGTGAACGAGGCGGCGGTCGTAGGAGTTCAGGGGTTCGGTCTCCACGGGGCGGCCATGCTCGATCACGGCGTCCGCGAGTTGGCGAATACGGCGGATGAAGGAGTCGTCGCGCATGGAGCGGTGGTGCTCGACATCGACTGTGACTCGGGGAGCTTCGTTGTCCTGGGCAAGGAGAATGCGGTTCACAAGAAACTGCAGATGATCCAGTGTCTCTCCACGGTGGCCGATCAGTGGCCGGGGATCATTGGTCCTGATTTGGAGGGTGAGTCGCCCCTCCCGATCCAGTTCCTCCACCTCCACGACGAAGCCGAGATGCCCCAGAATATTCTCCAGAATTTCTCGGGGGGTCTGGTTCATCGCTTGTGATGCAGGGGGGAGGGATGGATCAGCGCTTCCGGCCGGAGCCACCCTTGGGCTTGGACGGGAGCGTCACTTTCTCAAGGGTGGGCATGGGCTGGTTCCGTGTCCAGTACAGCTGCACGATCGAGAAGATGTTCTGCGTCGTCCAGTAGAGGGCTAGACCGGAGGCGTAGTTGTAACAGAAGGTCAGGAAGATCACCGGCATGAAGTACATGATCCTCTGTTGGGCGGCGTCCCCGCTCTTCGGAGAGATTGCCATCTGCCAGAGCATGGTCCCGGCCATGATGATGGGGAGAAGGTTGATCGGGAACCCAAGGAAGTGCGCGATCGTGTCGGGCTGTGAAAGGTCATGGATCCAGAGGAAGTGGCTGTTGCGGAGTTGGATCGCGCTCCCCAGCATCGAGTAGAAGCCGAAGAAGATCGGGATCTGGATAAGCATCGGGAGGCAGCCGCCGACCGGGTTCACGCCGTACTGTTTGTAGAGCTTCATGAGCTCCTCGTTCATCTTGGTCGGGTCGTCCTTGTACTTCTCGCGCAGTTCGGTCATGCGGGGCGAAAGCAACTGCATGCGCTTCATCGAATTGGTCGCCTTGTTTTGGAGGGGCCAGAGGGCTGTCTTGATGAGGATCGTCAGGACGATGATGGCAGCGGCGTAGTTGCCGAGATAGCCCTTGAGTCCGTCCATGGCCCAGAGAAGGAACTCCGAGACGAGGTGGAACATCCCGAAATTCATGACCTTTTGCTGGTCGTTGCCGAGCTTGCCCAGGGCGATGAAATCCTTTGGCCCCGCATAGATGCTGTAGCTGCGTGTGACGCTCTCTCCGGGCGAGAGGGTGATGGGACCGGTGGTGAGTCCTCCCGTGATGCCGAGAACCGGATGTCCGTTGCCCGAATCCTTGGCCGCCTCGAAGCGGCGCGCCCAGACACCGGATCCGGGCTGATCCTTTGCCGGGGTGATGATGGTGCAGAAATACTGGCTGCTGACCGCCGCCCACTGGATGCCCTGTTCGTTCAGCGTGTAGAGAGGTCGGGCTGCACGGGTTTCGATACCGATGAGGGGAATGCGTCCCGCCTCAAACCAGTTTACGTCCGTGGAGGTCATCTTGCCCTCGCGGTAGGAATCAAAGCAGGTGTAGGTGGCCAGATCGTTCGCATGGACCGGCGCCTGTCCCCCGATGGCAACGCTGTATCCGGGGAGGGAAAGGGGAACACTTCCTGTCTTGGCGAAGGTGATGTCGAGGCCGACCAGGTATTCCTGCGGGGATGTGTTTGAGGAGGGGAGGGTGAATTTCTTGGTGACTTTGACACCTCCCGGCAGTGCGGTCTGGAAGATCGTGTCACCGCGCTTCTTGTCCGCCTGCATCGTGAAGCCGCCGATAGGGGTGCCGTTGGCGTCACAGAGGGCACCGATTGGGAGGTCGCATCCCTTATTCAGGAAGAGGCTCTGCTCGTTCGCCCCCAGGTGAAGGAAGAGGGTGATGCTCTCAATGCCCCCGAGATTGCCGGCGAAGAGGTACTCGGCTCTGCTGGTGTCAAGGGTCTCACGCTTGGTGGAGAGTTCCGGAATGCCCGGGGTGGCCGTTGGTATGGCGGTGACAGTCGGAGTCGGTGCCGTGGATGTAGTGGGAGTGGGTGTCGCCTTGGCCGCGACTTCCTTTTCCCTGAGTTTGGTAGCTTTCTGAACCGCTGCCTGCTGGGCAAGGTAGGGGCCGTAGGTCTTGTTGTAGTAATACTGCCAGCCGACGAGTCCGGCGATGGAGAGGACGATGGCGATCCAGGTGGTACGGTCGAACATAGGAGAAAAGCTAAAGGTTGAAGGCTAAAGGCTAAAGCGACTGAAAGACGAGAGAGTCAGGAAAGAGGGAAAGTGAAAGGCGGTTGCTGAATATTTTCAGATTTCAGGTTTCAAGTTTCATCCTTTGATTGAAGGAACGGGGTCGAGGCCGCCGTCACACCAAGGGTGGCATTTGGCGATGCGTTTCAGGGAGAGAAGGGATCCGTGCAGGGAGCCATGGGTCTTCAGCGCCTCGAGCGCGTAGGTCGAGCAACTCGGATGAAAGCGGCAACCGCATCCGGTTCCGCCGCAGAGTGCATGCAGCACCGGCGAGAGAGTCCACCTGTAGAGGTGGATGGGGATGCGGAGTAGGAAGGCCATGAAGGAGGACTCTTAGGCGGACGCCGTGGAGTCGCTGAAAATAGAGAGACGATTTGCCAGACGCAACCATTCCAATCGGAGTTCGTGCATGGAGGCTGAGGCGGCAGGGGGTTTGGCCGTCACGACAAGCCAGAGTCCGGGTTTCAGTCCCGGGAGTTCGTGCCGGTAAATCTCACGTAGACGCCGCTTCACCTTGTTGCGGATCACGGCGGAACCGACGCGGCGGGAAACAACGACGGCTCCCTGGGTCTCCTGGGACGCGTTATCAAGGACCCCCATGCGGATGAGTGATCCGTGAAAGGAAAGGCCCGCGGAGCGGACCATGGCATGCTGGTAGCCCGCGCGTAAGCGCGAGACACGCGGCAGACTAAGCCTGGGTGTGGCGCGCGTAATGGACCTCGACCCCCTTCGGGAGGAGACGCTTGCGGCCGTGCTGGCGACGACGGCTGAGGATGGCGCGACCGGCTTTGGTCTTCATGCGGGCACGGAAGCCGAACTGGCGTTTGCGCGTGCGCTTAGAGGGTTGGTAGGTGCGCTTCATGTCGTAAAAGTCTTAAAAGAATAGGGTCGGAGAGAATGGAGGTTCCGCGGGGGGGTGTCAATGGAGGAATTGCCGAAAAGTGATTTTTGGCAGAAACAAGCGTTCGCGACCGAGGGCGTGGTTGCTCGGGCAGGGTGATTTTTTAAGGAATGATGTTGCCCCCGCGGGGGATTCGGCCTACTTTCCCACCTCCACCAAGGAGCCGATTTTCGGTTCCCTTGATGAACGCTCGGGGTCATAGCTCAGTTGGTAGAGCGCCTCAATGGCATTGAGGAGGTCTGGGGTTCGAATCCCCATGGCTCCACCAAGCGTTCCCTTTACGGTGTAAAGGGAAATGGACGCAATTCCATGGGGGTTCGAACCTTGGTCGTGTGCCCTGCCGCGATCAGCGGCAGTTGTTTGATCCGCAGGGATTCTGCACCACCTTTGCCAAAGGCAAAGGGTCATCCCCATGGCTCCACCAAGCGTTTCTTTTTCCTCCGCAGTCACGGGGAAGTCCTTTCATCATGGACGGATGATCGTCCAGATATACGAGATTCAGGAACCTCAGGAAGCTCTCCTCATGGCGGAGTGCGGTGTCGACCATATCGGGGGAGTGATTCTTTCCTCGGATGAGTGGAGGATCCCCGCGCTCAGGGATTCGGTCGGCGTGATCAGGGAGGCGGGTCGCAAGAGCAGTCTGATTCCGCTCTTTGCCGATCCCGAGGCGGTGCACCGGGTGATCGACTGGTATCAGCCCGACATCATTCACTTCTGCGACGGGCTGAATCATGGCGCGGTCCTGGATGAGGCGGCTATTGCCGCCGCCGTTGCCCTGCAGGAGGGTGTGCGGGAGCGTTTTCCCCGGGTCGAGATCATGAGGACCATCCCGATCGCTCCTCCGGGTCTCGGGGACCGCGTGCCGACTCTAGAACTCGGGAGGCGGCTGGAAGCGGTGAGCGATTGGTTCCTGACCGACACGCTTCTTGTGGAGGGTGAGGACCAGCCGGTGGCCGGTCATGTCGGTATCACGGGCAAGGTCTGCGACTGGGTGGTGGCGCGTGATCTCGTCGTCCAAAGCTCGATCCCCGTGATCCTGGCGGGGGGACTCTCTCCGGGGAATGTCGCGGAGGGGTTGCGGCGGACGAACCCTGCCGGGGCCGATACCTGCACCGCCACCAACCTGCTCGATGAGATGGGAAAGCCGATCCGTTTCCGGAAAGATCCCGAGAAGGTCAGGAGGTTCGTGGCCGCCTGCCGCAATGGCTACTGCTGATTCTCATCAGGCGAAGAGGGGATCCCGTTTCGCCCGGGCTTACCCTTGAGTCTTTAGCTTTTAGCCTTGGGGCTTTTTCCCTCACCCCGCCTGCGGCGGTTGTTCGGGCGGCGTTTCTTCCCTTCGGGGGAAGATGGAGTCTCCTGAGGCTGTTCCGTTGATCCGGTGTTCTGGTCCTGTTGGGATCCGATCTCCTCTTCGGGGCGCGAGGAGACATCGCCCTCTTCCTGCTGATCTTCCCTGGGCCGCTGCTGCTCGCGCTGTCTGCTGCCATGATCCCTGTGCTCATCGCGGCGGGGATTCTGCTGGTGCTGGTGTCGCTGCCCTTGCTGGCTACGCTCCTGCTGGGCGCGTTTGTGAAGCGCGGAGGTCAGGTCCTTGAGGGCTCCGACGAGATGGACTCCGAGATCCCCCTCGGGTTCGTGGGCTTTCTCAATGGACTCGGCCACCCCCTCGACCGCTCCGGTGAGGTGCTCCAGCGAGGTCTGGATGCCTTTGAGGGTTGCCGCGATGCTCTTGAGAACCTCGGCGTGGGGATCTGATTCTGGATTGCTCATGAAAGTCGGTTGAGTTGATCAGAGTGGGCGCAGGATTCGGGATGGTTGGCGAGTGATTTATGGGGTCGGTGAACTCCCCGTTGAAGGTCGGGATCCGCCTCTTTCCTGCGGGCATGGAGTCCCTTCAACCAGAGTCGAAGGGCGTGCCAGTGAATGCCGAAGATGACCTTGAGTGTCATCAGCGGATACTTTAGCGAGAAGCGGAGGAGGTTAGCGTCGGTCAGGGGAATCCGGTTGCCGGTCAGGGTGCTGATGAGTTCGCGTTCCTTTCCGCGGTAATCATAGGTGAAGACCCGGAGATGTTCCCCGGGAGTGTGAAAGCGGAAGTCGAACTCGAGATCGAGATCGGAGAACGGCGAGACATAGAAGTGCTTCACGACGCGCGCGTGGAAGCTTCCGTCTTCGGAACGTTTCACGAGGTATGGTTTCCACTCCCCGAAGGTGTTGCCAACCTCGGCCACGGAGGCGAGGGGAGTGCCGTCGGGGTGATCGCAGAAGTAGATCGAGATGGGGTTGAAAACATACCCCAGGATGCGAGGAAAGGTGAGGAGACGAATCCGCCCCACCGGCTCGGTGATCCCATGATCCCCAAGAAAGCGGAGGATATTCTCCCTGAGCGAGGCCGATCGATGGGTGATGTGGTCGCTTTCGCGGAAGCTGTAGAAGCCGGCCCTGTTGACCTTGAAGAGTCGCAGTGATCGGTCGAGCATCTCCAACTCGTCGAGATCGATCAGAAAATAAAAGACGCGGTACAGGAGTTCGTGCCGCTTCGGGGCCAGACGTCTGTGAAAGACGGAGCACTCGTAAAGGCAGGAGTTCATCGGGGAGGGACAGGCTGTTAGCGGTTTAGGCTGTTAGGGAGACGAAATAGTTAAACAGCGTAGTGAGGCAGTGGTTCTCAATTTAGAAAAATTGACCATCCCCCCTGATAGATATTCTCCGCGTCTCAGCGCCTCTGCGCGAGCATATCGGCAACGGCTTTCGCCGCGTCAAAGCCCGCCGTGCAGGCATCCTCGTGGAAGCCATAACGGAAATAGCTGCCGCAAAAAAAGAGCCTTCCCTTGTGATTAAGATGCGGTAACTCCCGCTGGGCTCTCATGGCTTCCAGGGTGAAGACCGGATGCTCGTATGTCGTGGAGTAGAGGACGCTCTTGGGATCGATGAGGTCGGTGCTGTTGAGGGAGACGAAATAGTCTTTTCTCTCCGAGACGCCTTGCAGGGCATTCATCCAGTAATGGGTGGTTGCACGCATGTGTTCTCCCCTAGGGGCATCGACGCGGAAGTTCCAGGAGGCCCAGGCGAGGCGGCGTTGAGGCATCACCGAGGAGTCGGTGTGCAGGAGAGTCTCGTTG
>JACCDY010027651.1_pt1 | contig 15207 bp, 15 predicted proteins | sample 7446391 | NCBI WGS metagenome assembly JACCDY01 (sample SAMN15323451, study PRJNA562643) | freshwater metagenome | isolation source: river surface water | place: USA:Blue River Watershed | collected 2017-08-18 | reverse complement strand
TGCCACAGGCTTTCCATACCGCGCTGACCAAGATGTCGATACCTATATCAAGATGTTTAAAGATATGACCACTCAATGTGCTGGTTTGCGCCGTCCAGGCGCCGCATCATTGGACTTGGCTTACGTGGCAGCAGGTCGTGTCGATGGTTTCTTTGAGCAAGGCTTATCCCCTTGGGATATGGCAGCTGGGGTACTCTTAATCACCGAAGCCGGTGGTTTGGTCGGCAATTATGCGGGTGAAGAGGGTTACCTCAAGAGCGGTGAAATCATGGCCGCTAACCCGAAGATTTTTGGCCAAATGGTCCAAATCCTGCAGAAATACAGCCAATCTAATTAAGCCTGCACCAAGTCTAGGCTGCGCACACCCTCGGCTGTGATGGCTAAAGCATTGCCCTTCGGTAGCACCGTCTCAGGATGGTCAAAGTCCCAATCGGAGAGCACCCAGCGCTCCCAGTGTTGACCACCCAGACTTTCTTGATGATAGCCAGGACGATGCGTATGACCGTGGATGAGTTTCTTGGCACCGGTCATCGCCATTAAACCCGCAGTAGCGACTAAAGTGACATCTCCTTTGACCTGAATCACTTCGGGTGTGAAACGTGCGGCACGCTGATATTGAGCAGTACTATTGCTGCGTAAAGTGCTGGCAATTTTGATGCGCATGCCGCGGGGCAAGCTTAAAAATAACTTTTGTACCCAGCTGTGGCGTACGACCCGACGAAAACGCTGGTAAGAATGATCTTCGGTACACAGAGCATCGCCGTGACTGAGAACCCATGACTCATTGGCAATCGTCATGACTTGCGGGTCACGCAGTAGAGTCATCTTGGCTTTTTTGGCAAAGGTCTCGCCTAGCAGGAAGTCACGGTTACCGTGCATAAAGAAAACAGGTATGCCGGCATCGGCCACCGCAGCAATCTTCTGTGCCACTTGGTGGTGGAAGGGGGAGTGTGCTTTAGCATCATCGCCCACCCAGTACTCGAATAAATCGCCGAGGATGATGAGGGCGCCATATTGGCGCGCCTCATTTTCTGTGAAATCAAAAAAACGTTGCGCGGTCCGCGGCATTGACGCCGTCAGGTGTAAATCGGAGATGAGGACCGCGTTGGCAAAGGACATATTTATTCTTCGATGATTTCAGCAGATTGAATCACCACATCTTCTTTAGGCACGTCTTGATGAAAGCCTGAGCTGCCTGTTTTTACTTGGCGGATCGCATCGACCACATCCATGCCCTCAATCACTTCACCAAAAACGGCGTAGCCCCAACCAGAAGGTGTGGGAGCTGAGAAATTCAAAAAGGCGTTATCCACCACATTGATAAAGAACTGGGCAGTCGCTGAGTGCGGATCATTGGTACGCGCCATCGCAATCGAGCCGCGCTTGTTCGGCAAGCCGTTATCTGCTTCATTATCAATCGGTGCACGTGTGGCTTTTTGTTTCATGCCCGGTTCCATGCCGCCGCCTTGGATCATGAAGTTAGCAATCACGCGGTGGAAAATCGTACCGTTGTAATGACCTGAGCGTACATACTCCAAGAAATTCTCAACGCTCTTCGGGGCGAGCTCATCATTGAGGCTCAATGTAATTTTGCCGTGATTGGTCGTGAGTTGAACTTTAGACATGACTTTCCTTTATGAACAAATAATCAAAACAATAAAAACAATGAAATTATTTCAGAATATCTTCAGCAAGCTTCATCTTGCGGCGACTATCCACTTGACGCTTATCGAGTTGCACCGCACGGCCATAGGCGCGGGCGGCTAGACGTGTATAGACGTCGCCGAGATTCTCCAGCGCTGTTGGGAATGACGGTTGTACTTTCAGAGCGAGCTCGAGATACTCTTTCGCTTCTTCCAGTTGTCCCTTGTGCGCATAGATAGCTGCTAAATTGTTATACGGTTCAGGCAATTCAGGAAACTGTTGCGTCAGTTCTAAAAGCGTTTTCTGGGCAGCATCAATTTGCCCTTCTTCCAACTGAATGCGAGAAGACAAGAAACGCAATTGCACATTGCGAGGATTGGCTGTTAATTCTTTGGCAATCAAGCTTTGTGCCAAATCTAATTTTTTATCAGCAATCGCTTTGTAAATATCAGCCGGAATCGCATTGCGATTCTTCGGTTCTGGAATACGTTGCAAGACAATAAAAGGGGTGGCCAGAGACGGTTGCATCTGTGCTGATTGCACGGCATTCGGATTATTCTCAAATGGCGAAGGATCTGCTTTGGCCGCAATCGCTGAGCGATCGAGTGGATTGACAGGATTACCCCCCAATAATTGCGCATGGCCAGCGCTAGGCAGCCAAAGGCTCATGGCGCAGGCAAGCGGCAGATAGATGGATCGCAGGGGGCTAGAAAACGGGGTTTGGCTTACGGTCATTGTTGGGGAAATTAGCTATACTCAGCGCTCAGTCTAACAAAACCGCCAAGCATAAGCCATGGCGCATGAAAAAATAATTCAAGACCCGCATGCTACAAATTTTTAATACCCTCACGCGCCGTAAAGAAGTCTTCAAGCCGATCGAGCCTGGTCAGGTCAAAATGTACGTGTGTGGCATGACGGTCTATGACTATTGCCATATTGGGCATGCCCGTGTCATGGTCGTTTTTGATATGGTGCAGCGCTGGTTAAAAGCCAGTGGCTTAAAAGTGACCTATGTACGCAATATCACCGATATCGATGACAAGATCATCAAGCGTGCGCTTGAAAATCAAGAAAGCATTGCCCAGCTGACGCAGCGTTTTATTGATGCTATGCATCAGGATGCGGATGCTTTAGGCATTGAAAGACCGGATCATGAGCCACGTGCCACGGACTATGTGAAATCGATGCAGGGCATCATCAGCACGCTCATACAAAAAGGCTATGCCTATCAAGCTGAAGATGGTGATGTGAACTATGCCGTGCGTCAATTCAAGGGCTACGGCAAGCTCTCTGGGAAGTCCTTGGATGACCTCAGAGCGGGTGAGCGAGTTGCGATTGCTAGCCACAAACAAGATCCATTGGACTTTGTTTTATGGAAGAGCGCCAAGCCCACCGAGCCGGCGGATAGCCAATGGGCTTCACCGTGGGGCATGGGTCGCCCGGGTTGGCATATTGAATGCTCGGCCATGAGTTGTGACCTTTTGGGGCAGCATTTTGATATTCATGGCGGTGGGGCAGACTTACAGTTCCCTCACCATGAGAACGAAATTGCTCAAAGTGAAGGCGCGTTCTCGGACGAGACCGGTAAGCCTTTTGTGAACACCTGGATGCACAATGGCTTTGTGCGAGTCAATGAAGAAAAAATGTCCAAGTCTTTGGGCAACTTCTTCACCATTCGTGATGTGCTCAAAAGCTATGATCCTGAAGTGGTGCGTTTCTTTATCCTCAAAGCGCATTACCGTAGCCCGCTGAACTATAGTGACGCTCATCTCGATGAGGCCAAACAAGGTTTGACGCGTTTATATAACGCACTCGCTTCTGTAGCAGAGATCCCCACGTATGCCAAACCCAGTGAGTGGCGAAAGCGTTTTGCCGAAGTCATGAATGATGACTTCAATACCCCAGAAGCAATTGCCATTTTGTTTGAGCTTGCCAATGAAATCAATAAAGCAGAAGGTGAGCAAAAAGTGGACTTAGCCAGAGAGCTTAAAGGCCTTGCCAAACTCTTAGGTCTACTGGAGAGAAGCCCCCAAGCTTTCTTGCAGGGTGGAATCGGACAAGCCGGTCTGAGTGAAGAGAGTATTCAAGAGGCCATTGAGGCACGTGCGCAGGCTAAAAAAGACAAAGACTTTGCCAAAGCGGATCAGATTCGCCAAGATCTTTTAGCCCAAGGCGTTGTTTTAGAAGATAAGCCAGGCGGTATCACTGTCTGGCGTCGTGCCTAACGATGCCTGCAGTAAAGACTTCAGCAGTCCTGGCTGCGCCGGATTATTGGCAAACGGCTTGTACGCAGCTTATGAAGCAAGACCGTATCTTGCGTAAGCTCATTCCGAAGTACCCGCAAGCAGAATTTCTCACGACCCGCGGTGATCCTTTTCAGACACTTGCCAGAGCCATTGTGGGGCAGCAGATTTCTGTTAAAGCTGCGCAATCAGTGTGGGACCGTCTTTTAGAGACCAATCGTGCTCAGCATAAACACTTCAATGCCAAAAACATTCTCCAACTAGAGCCGAGCCTCCTGCGCGCTGCAGGTTTATCCACGCGCAAAGTTGAATACATGCGCGACTTGGCCAACCATTTTGAAAACGGTGGTTTAGGTCATGCCCAATGGGATCAGCTCGATGATGAAACCGTCATCAAAGAGTTAGTCGCGATTCGGGGAATTGGTCGCTGGACCGCCGAAATGTTCCTGATCTTCTATCTCATGCGCCCCAATGTCTTGCCTTTGGACGATATTGGTCTAATTAGAGGCATTTCCTTGGCTTATTTCAGTGGTGAGCCTGTGACTCGTTCTGAGGCCAAAGAGGTCGCAGCCAATTGGGAGCCTTGGAAAACTGTAGCCACTTGGTATATGTGGCGCAGTATCGATCCCATCCCAGTTGAGTACTAAAGCCGTTTTTTTGGGGAAATACCCCCTGCCATATTAGAATAGACCCCATGAAAATCACTTTTCTAGAATTCGAGCAACCGATTGCCGAGTTAGAGCAAAAAATCGAAGAGCTCCGCTTTGTGCAAGATGAGTCAGCCGTTGATATTTCTGAAGAAATTGAAAAGCTCTCAGAAAAAAGCCAGCAACTCACCAAAGACCTCTATGCCCGCTTAACGCCTTGGCAGGTCGCGCAAATTGCCCGTCATCCACAGCGTCCCTACACCATGGACTATGTGAACCACATCTTTACCGATTTCCATGAACTGCATGGTGATCGTAATTTTGCCGATGATCAATCCATCGTCGGTGGTTTGGCCCGTTTTAATGGCATGCCTTGTATGGTGATTGGCCATCAAAAAGGGCGCGATACTAAGGAGCGCGCATTGCGTAACTTTGGTATGAGCCGCCCTGAGGGTTATCGTAAAGCCAAGCGTCTGATGCGTCTTGCGGAAAAATTCAATATCCCGGTTTTCACTTTTGTCGACACCCCGGGCGCCTTTCCTGGTATTGATGCGGAAGAGCGCAATCAATCCGAAGCGATCGGCCATAACCTCTATGTGCAAGCAGAGCTCAGAGTGCCCATCATCGCCACCATCATCGGTGAAGGCGGTTCAGGTGGAGCCTTAGCGATTGCGATGGGGGATGTGGTGCAGATGTTGCAATATGCCACCTACTCAGTCATTTCTCCAGAAGGTTGTGCTTCTATTTTGTGGAAGACCGCAGAAAAAGCACCTGAAGCAGCTGAGCAATTAGCGCTGACAGCGCAGCGTCTCAAAGCTTTGGGACTCATCGACAAAATCGTCAATGAGCCACTCGGTGGTGCTCATCGTGATCATGCCAATATGGCTGCCATGCTCAAACGTGCCTTGGCTGACTCATTAAGACAGTTCCAAAGCATGGGTGTGGATGAACTCCTCGCGCGTCGCCATGAGCGCCTCATGAGCTATGGCAAATTCAAAGACACCACCCAAGACAAGTAAGGCCCAAGCCAAGCCCAAGATTGCAGTAGCCTATAGCGGCGGAATGGATTCCGCCGTTTTGCTTCATGCTGCAGTCAAGCACTATGGGGCTAAGAACATCTATGCCTTGCATATTCATCATGGTATTCAAAAAGAAGCCGATGCATGGCTAGCGCATTGCCAAGCCAGAGCCCAAGAACTCGCTTGCCACTTTGACTATCGCCACGTCACGCTCACCCACAAAGGCAATATTGAGGCGCAAGCACGGCAATTAAGATACCAAGCACTCCAAGAAATGTGTGAGATCCATCAGATTGGACATGTTCTCTTAGCGCATCATCAAGATGATCAAGCCGAGACGGTTCTGATTCAGTTGCTCAGAGGAGGAGGGCTCGCAGGTTTACAAGCTATGCCGGCCATCAAAGCTAAAGGGACATTACACTTTTATAGACCTTTTTTAGAGACCCCGCGCTCTGAACTGAAAGCGTATGCTAAGTTGCATCACATCACTTGGGTCGAAGACCCTAGTAACCAAGATGATGCCTACACCAGAAATGCCATTCGTCAGCACGTCATGCCCGCCCTAGAAAAAATCCAGGCGCAGGCCAAACAGAATCTTGCTCAAAGTGCCCGATATCTGAGTCAGGCGCATACATTGCTCACGCAACTGGCGCAAATGGATTTAAAGCCATTGATTCAAGGCCCAGTGCTGAATATGCAGGGTCTAAAAAAGCTCCACCAGGTAGAGCCCCTCAGAGCCAATAATGCCCTCAGGTATTACCTACAGCAACAAGGCATTCATGCGCCGAGTGAAGAGCGCCTACAAGCCTGGTGGCAAGATCTAGACAAGCAAAAAAGAAGTGCGCAAATCATTTGGCAACACGATGCCTATACCTTGAGAGTGTGGAAGCAAGAACTTCATATTGAAAAGCCTATTCAAGAAGGTGAGTGGACATTCAGAAAAGCCAAAAAAGGAGAGTGGGGTATTGCTCAGGCTGTTTTTGAGCAAGCCAAACATAGGGGGCTGATTAACACCATGCCACGCAGTGGGGGTGAGAAATTCAAAACACATCCAGATCGGCCTCGCAAAACACTCAAGAATCTATTCCAAGAAGCCAACATTCCGCCTTGGCAGCGCCAGGCTCCTCTTTTGTATCTTGGTGAGGATCTCATTGCTGTGGCCGGGCTTGGCATTCATGCCGATTGGAGCACCAACTCAGGCCCCCGCATAGTGCCGCTCTGGCAGCAGTAAGCAGTAATTACTACACACAAATTCCCATCATTTCCTACACAAAACCCCCCTTGTGTTGTCCATACATTTTTTAGAAAAATAGTGACCCAATCTTTTTTCTTAAAGATTGTATTTTTGGAACAAAAGGGGAAACCCAGAAGGAGTAGAAATGAATCAGTACGACATCCACAACGATAGAGACTATAGAACGGCGCTTATGCATATGCGTCGCATGGTCACTGGATCAGGCATTAACAATTGCAAGGGCTTCTTGCAATTGTTAATTGACGATGTCGAGCATTATGAAAGTCGTGTTTTGGGCATTGAGGTTTCAGACAAGGTCTTAAGTCTGTGCATACGCTTAAAGCGCCTCGGTTTAACGGATGAGCAAATACAAAGCCTCTGTGAGGAAAAAAGCACTGATGAGGAGGCTCTAAACGTGTAAAATCATAGTTTTGCTGGAAAACGCACCCTCGTGGTGCGATTTTTACGATTACTAGATACACATTCAAACATGGCTTTAATTGTTCATAAATACGGCGGTACCTCGATGGGCTCGATTGAGCGCATCAGAAACGTCGCCAAACGCGTTAGCAAGTGGATGAAGGCTGGACATCAGGTGGTGGTTGTGCCATCAGCGATGTCTGGGGAAACCAACCGCCTTTTAGGCTTGGCTAAAGAGATCTCTGCTAATCCTGATCCACGTGAGTTAGATCAGATTGCTTCTACAGGTGAGCAGGTCAGCTCAGGCTTATTAGCTTTAGCATTACAAGCGGAAGGCACACCTGCAGTCAGTTATGCAGGTTGGCAGGTCGTCATTAAAACCGACTCTTCCTACACCAAGGCTCGTATTCAGGGGATTGATGGTGATAAGGTCAAAGCTGATCTTAATGCCGGTAAGTGCGTTGTCATTACAGGTTTCCAAGGTGTGGATGAGAAGGGCAATATCACTACCCTAGGTCGTGGTGGTTCAGATACTTCTGCAGTAGCGGTTGCGGCTGCTTTAGATGCAGATGAGTGCTTGATTTACACCGACGTTGATGGTGTGTACACCACTGACCCACGCGTATGTGAAGATGCGCGTCGCTTGGATAAGATCACCTTTGAAGAAATGCTGGAGATGGCCAGCTTAGGCTCTAAGGTTTTACAGATCCGTTCAGTTGAGTTTGCTGGTAAGTACCGTGTTAAGACACGCGTACTCTCATCGCTCACTGACCCACTCATGCCGCTCGAACAAGAAATGAATTCGGGTACTTTGATTACTTTTGAGGAAGATAACAATATGGAAGCCGCTGTCATTTCGGGTATTGCTTTCGCCCGCGACGAAGCAAAGATCACTGTTTTAGGGGTACCTGATAAGCCAGGTATTGCATATCAAATCTTGGGCCCGATCGCGGATGCCAATATTGATGTGGACATGATCATTCAGAACCAGTCTGTAGATGGTAAGACTGATTTCACATTCACCGTACCTAGAGCAGATTACCAAAAAGCTTTAGATCTATTGAAGAGCAAGGTACAGGCACACATTCAGGCGAAAGAAATACTGGGCGACCCCAAAGTTTCTAAAGTTTCTGTAGTGGGTGTTGGTATGCGTTCTCATGTTGGCATTGCGAGCAAAATGTTCCGCACTTTGTCAGAAGAGGGCATCAATATTCAAATGATCTCAACGAGTGAGATCAAGATTTCTGTTCTGATTGATGAGAAATATATGGAGCTCGCAGTCAGAGCCCTCCATAAAGCTTTCGAGTTAGAGCAAAAGTAATTTACAATTCACGTGTTCACAGTAACGCGTGAAATGGAGACGTGGCCGAGTGGTCGAAGGCACTCCCCTGCTAAGGGAGCATACGCCAAAAGCGTATCGGAAGTTCGAATCTTCTCGTCTCCGCCAGAGATTGTCAATAGAATAGGGCTTGCAGCCCTTTTTCTTTTAAGTTACCTAATTTGTTCCCTATCCGTAATTTAAGATTAATACCAGTCAGTTCTAACTTGTCTTTTAAAAACAGCCCCTTACATGAGTTTTTCTTTTTACCCCCAACTTATAAGGGGAACCTAAATAGTGCACCATGGGGATATGACGGCTTAGGGTATACCTCTTTAGCTGGGCACACAGCTTCCGCTAGGTGATAGTTACTAGCAGAACAGATGTAATCGCTGGTCTAATTACCAAAATTATTACCAAACTAGAGGATTCAGCTCTTTGAGGTTATTGCTCATTTGACCTTAATCTGTAGTTAATTAAAGCAAAATATAATTCGGGTTCCTTTATTGAGAAAAAGTCCATAAATGCTCAAATTTTCATGGTCTAAAAGTGTATTTTTGGTTATTGCATCAGCCATTTTTATCACCATCTTCGCTAATTACACCATGTTTGCTAAGGCCAATACTTGGTTGGTTAGTTCTGGCACGAATCAACTCTACATTGTGGTTTTAGGGTTGTATCAGTTTTTGTTGCTGTTATTCTTAATGTCTTTGTTGACAATGCACAAGCTGTATAAACATGTGCTGGTAATTTTTTATTTGTTAGCTGCTTTTTCTGCTTACTTTGCCGATAGCTATGGGGTGATTATCGATAAAGACATGCTAATCAATGCAGCTGAAACCAACATTGCTGAAGCTATGGGTTTAATGTCCTGGCGTGCATTAATTTACTTTACAGCTCTATTCGTAGTCCCAGCTTTTTTTCTTTATAGGATTGAAGTCATTCCTCAATCGGCGCTTAAACGTATTTTTAATCATTCAGCACTGGCCTTATTAGCTTTGGTTGCTATATCAGGCACATTCTTTGTGAGCAGTGCATTTTCAGCTTCATTTTTTCGTGAACAAAAACAAATAAGAGTTTATTCAAATCCTTTGAGTGCACTGTATGCTGGCTACCAAATTGCGAACCGTGCTATTTTTAGTTCTTCACCCTCATTTACAAGAGTTGGTGACGATGTAGTTACTCCACCGCCAAGTGATTATCCCGAGTTAGTTATTGTTGTGGTCGGTGAAACTGCTCGGGCCGACCGATTTGCGCTTAATGGCTACAGCAAAGATACCAACCCACTACTCAGCAAAGAAAATGTTATAAGTTTCACCAACGCCTCAGCCTGTGGTACGAGCACTGCTATTTCCGTACCTTGTATGTTTTCAATGGATGGTAAAGATAAATTTGATTTATCAAAATTTAAAAATAAGGAAAATATATTAGACGTTTTAGTAAAAGCGGGGGTGAGTGTTTTATGGCGTGACAATAATTCAAGCTCTAAGGGCGTTGCCGATCGAGTGGCTTATGAGGATTTTACGAGCCCTAAAAATAATCCTGTTTGCGATCCGGAGTGCCGTGATATCGGTATGCTTAAGGGATTGGATGAGTACATTAGCAAGCAGAAGAAGGGCGACATCATCATTGTTTTACATCAAATGGGAAGTCATGGGCCTTCATATCATGAAAGAGTGCCTGAGGATTTTCAAAAATTTAAGCCGGTATGTAAAACCAATCAGCTAGACAAATGTACCGCTGAAGAAATCAGTAATGCATACGACAATACTATTTTGTATACAGACTATTTTCTTAGTGAGGTAATTAAATTCTTGAAAAAATATGATGATCGCTTTGAAACTTCAATGTTTTATATAAGTGATCATGGAGAGTCCTTGGGGGAGTACGGTATGTACTTGCATGGCATGCCTTATTCACTGGCACCTAAGGGGGTTACAAACGTGCCACTCATCTTATGGTTCGGTAAAGAGCTAATAAAGGTACATAACTTGGATGTGGATTTGCTGAAGCGTAAGCGTGATAAGACGATATCCCATGATGAAGTTGTCCATTCACTGCTGGGCATGTTCGAAGTCCAAACTCAAGTCTATAAAAAAGAGAAAGACCTGCATTACTGGGCCACCAAGCAATAACACCATTTTTATTTATGAAAAAGCTTATTAGTCGGCGCATTTTAAAAACATCAAAATATTCAATTAATGGTTTAAAGGCTGCCTGGAGGTCTGAGGAAGCATTTCGTATTGAGGTGATTTTGATACTAGTGCTACTGCCAGTGGCATTCTTTGTTGGAGGTTCAGCGGTTGAGATCTGCCTTCTCATCATGAGCCTTCTCATCGTTTTGATTGTGGAGTTATTAAATACTGGGCTTGAAAAAGCAATCGACCGAATCTCAATGGATTTCAACGATGTTTCAGGCCTTGTGAAAGATGTCGGTAGTGCTGCAGTTTACATATCAATTATTCAAGCTGTGATTGTTTGGGCTGTAATTTATTTCACAGATGGGTAATAAAGATTTCAGATCGAAATCAACTAATTAGCCACTCTAGGCTAAGAGAATGATGTTTGATCGGAGATAGTGTCCGCCATATAGTCAATCTAGATAAGTTATCGTGATCATCCTTGACAATTGTTCCCTAAGAAATTCCCTCAGCTAGATCAGGTTAGGCGTTTGGCTAAGGGGGTATGATTTAGGCGCAACACCGCAACACCCCCCCCACGGGACCCACAGAAGTAGACCATGGGGGGTATGAGGACTCCAGATATACCTCTACGCAGGCACGTCTGACTCTTGTTGCGGCGTTGCCCCTATACCAAGGTACCTTTCAAAAGCATCCTCAAAGTCTGCTCTGTAATAGCCCTTGTGTATCCTGCCTTCAAACCTAATATCAACAGGACCAATACCGTATCGCTTGAGTAGTCTAGCCAAGTCAATCTCAATCATGGGCCGTCCCTTACGAAGATCTCCCCATGGTTTGGTTGCATCTAAAGTGAGATCTCTAACCAGCTCATTGGATTTGATACGATCAACGTCTTTGGCTTGAAAGATCAGCTCAATATCTGCCAGAAGCATTTCAGCTAGATTCGTCTCATCATGAAGATTTTTTGGACTCAGGCTAATTGCTGCTTGGTTAGCCAAGCTCACCCAATCAGACCCACATACATGAGCAATCTGGAGTAATGGTTCCCAGTTATCCTGCTGGCGATCATCAAGCTCGCTCGGTAGATCTGGAACCACCTTCGCAATCTGCTCTCGGTTATCCAAACAGAACCGTAATGTACGACGTTTAAGGTTCGTTAGACCTTCTGAATGTTGGCGCAGGTACACATTTAACCTCTCCACCTTCTCGCTAGACTTCTTACGTTTCATTGGTATACAGATACATCTCGAGAACAGCGTATCTGGCATATCGCCGATACCGAAGATGGCCTTAGCGCTCCATGTGCTGAACCTGATTGGATCCTGGTAGTTCACCCCACCTTGGCGAATGACATGACCATCAGGTTTATATCCACTATTCAGGATCCCGATTAGCTCTGTTTTACCAGCCAAGAAGGTATCAGCCTCGTCGATCAAGAGAGTGGGCTGCTCTAGTTCAATGTAACGATAGAGCGCTGCCTGACTGATGTTGTCGACTAATACCGGTCTAGGTGCCAATGTAGATAAGAGCTTCTTCACCGTACTCTTTCCACACTGTCTGTCTGGTGAGTTAACGAGTAATATGGGTGATGTATTGATCACCTGATCAGCATCCGCTGGCTCTATCAGGTAGGTATGTATCAACCATAAAGCAATAGCGAAATCTGCATGCTGAGGTAATACAACTACAGAGCTCAGGTGGTTACTAATGTCAGAGATTAGAGTAGATCCATCAACTGCATAATCCCAAGGTTCAAAATCAAAGCGTTCTAAATTCATTGAACACCTCCCTGATTCTGATTGCCTGAGTGCTTATCAAGCATCCACTGCGTGATGTCTGCATCCAACCAAACACGCTTGTTAGGTGACAACCGTATTGCTTTAGGAAACTTGCCTTCTGCCTCCCATTGCAATACTGTTGTCTTGCCCATGCAAACTCTTTTAGTGACCTCTTTAAGGTCTATAAAGTGGTGTATAAGTTTTTCCACTTTTACCATCCTTCCAAAAAATTATTAGCAAAAACACCATGTCTTTGCTTAACTAAATTTTGAGATGGTTAGGATTAAATAACTAGGCTAAAGCACTAGCGTTGTATAGCTAACACTAGCGTTGTAGAGTTCCGATATTGAATCTGTGTTCTTCCCACACTTGGGCCTTGAATACTTCAAATTGATTTTGATCATCAAGCCATTGTTGACGATTCCATACCGTTCGGAGAGCAGTATTCCATTTGACCACAGTGCCACGTGCAAATTCATTAGGCCTAAAAATATCTCGCTGCTTGTCGCAGAGAATATCTGCTGTTACGTGCTCCAAGGATTGTTTGAGTTCCCAATAAATCTTAATAATGGTTTCGGACACAATAAAATCGGCTTCGTTCGATGCTTGGTTGCCTCGCTGCCACCCTTCACGAATTTCTTTTAGTGTTTCACTTAAGCTCTTTTTTACTGTCCCTTTTTGTTGCCAAGCATCCCATAAATCAGAATATGCTTTATCTTTTTCTTCTTTATTTTTTAGTTTCTTAAATGAATGTGGGGTTAGAACTCTTAATGTCATGCCGCAATCCTTTCAAAATTAATTACGTTATCTGAATAGGGTGTAAAACAATATTTCTCCCAATCGTCCATCAGACGACGGCGCCTAGCCATTAAATTACCACGACGATAGGATGCTTCGACTGAGCTCGCTATCTTATGGGCTAGTGCCATTTCTGCAACGTCTCCAGCATGCTCTGTTTCTTCAGCCACCCAATCTCTGAATGTGGATCTGAAACCATGAACGGTATAGTCTGGCGCCATTCCTTCAAGCAGCTTAGACATAGCAGCAGTTGACATAGGTCTACCGCCTCGATGAAAGATGTAATCACTTTCACCATAGATAGATTTGGTAATGGCGAGAATCTGTAAACATCGTTGTGTGAGAGGAACTCTGTGTTCTGTCTTGGCTTTCATGCGACTGGCTGGAATAACCCATACATCGCCATCTATTTCAGACCACTTTGCAAAGATCATTTCCCCTGTTCTAGCAGTAGTAAGGATTAGAAACTCTAGCGCCAGGGCCGACATGCAATCCTTCTGGTGAAGATCTTGAATGAAGCTGTAGATCTCCTTGTATGGCATAGCAGGATGATGTTCTACCTTCTTTAGGGCCTTTGTGGCAGGTAGTACATGATCAAGGTAGCCTCTCCATTGGGCTGGATTGATGCCAGATCTAAGACCTAATACTGTGGCGGCCCCAAGTATCCGATCTATGCGACCTCGAACACGGCTGGCGGTCTCTGTTTTCTCAACCCAGATAGGCTTCAATACTTTGAGAATGTGCTCCAGATTAATCTGATCGACTGGCAAGTCGCCAATGATTGGGTATACATAGTCTCTTAGAGTATTAGACCATTGGTCTGTATGTTTTTGATTCTTCCACTTAGGGGAGTGAGTCTTGATGTAATCTTCTGCAACCTGCCTGAAGGTAGGTTTAGCCTCAATTTCTACAGTAGGTTCGCTCTTACTAGGCAAGATACCTCGCTTAACTTCAGCCTTCAGCTTTACAGTTAAATCCCTTGCTTCGGATAAACCAAGATCTGGGAAGGATCCCAAACACTTCTCACCAGGCTTCTTTTTATATGTATATCTGAATATCCAGTACTTACGACCACTATGCTTTACGTAGAGGTGCAAGTTGCCGATTGAATCAAAGTATCGACCAGGCGCTAAGTCTTTTGAAATGAAAGGATTAGTTAGTGTTTTCTTCATATTTGTACCCTTGTTTGTTCCACAATTTCGATCCCGATGAAATTCGGAATCCCTGGGTACGTATTAAATTGCGTTGAGAAAATCCCCGCAAGGCCACATCGCTAGCGTTGTATAGTTTTAATTTTTATCGATTAATTTCACTATCTATCGCAAGCTTCCGGAGCAATCTGAATACGACCAGGTGCTGATCATTTTCTCGTCTCCGCCAGATTAGTTGTTTAAATTAGGAGCTCTGCTCCTTTTTTATTTTCTACCTTTGAAGCTTTTTGATCTAACAACCCCACAAAAAACTCGGACTAAATTTTTCCTACACAGCCTGTCAAACACTTCATACAACTGACTGCTGGGCCAATCATTATCAGCATCCCAGAACCCCAATAAAATCAAGCATCACTGGCACTTTTGACATATCTCATTAGCACTTTTGGCACTTCAAAAAAGCATGTATCTCAGCTAAAAAATTGAGGTAAGATTTCCTCACCAGCACACCATTTCAGGGTATCGAATGAGCTGTGTTGAGCCAGCCAAAGCAGTGTTCTGAAAGCTCACACACCTTAAAGTTCACACGCGACTAGCCAGCAGATTGAGTCGATACATCTATGTCGATGAGTGCTGTCGCTAGCTCTTGCGCTTGTATTTCTCTTCATAGAGTTGACTCTTTGTTTTGCAGGGGGCTATCTCGCCCAATCATTTCTTAACTATGGAGGATTGCTATGATCAGAAATAGGCAGGTCAATCAAAGAAACGTCTTTGCCTGGGTTGTGAAAAATCACATGGACCCTAGTTACGCTGT